>Ga0325401_1006656_pt1 | contig 11189 bp, 8 predicted proteins | sample PopdelMetagenome_FD_205666 | JGI IMG/M metagenome (GOLD analysis project Ga0325401, IMG submission 205666) | Populus deltoides microbial communities from Bellville, Georgia, United States - Xylem-PdKOR-R2 | ecosystem: Host-associated > Plants > Phyllosphere > Stem > Wood/Secondary xylem | place...
GGCTGATTTGGGGCTGAATTTAAGCATCAAATAAGGATACAAATGTATCTATTATTTGGGCTAAGATTGACATTAAAACCTTGAGTGTTTGATGGTTGAAGTTTGCACACAACATAAGATAAGTTTGGGCTTGAAATAGATCACATGATATTCTTTTCTAGAATTGGAATAGAATTGATTTTTTTGGCAAATTTGGAGCACTTATTTGAACCAAGATTTTATTCAATCTTCAACTAAATTTCTCTTCAATTCTTTGTTCCGAATTCCGACGTTGAATTTTCTAAAATAATTCATTTAAGCTCCAAAAACCTATCGAAACATTAAAAGAAACTTCATTACTAAAAAGCACATCAATTATTATAAAAAAACCCAAATAAAAACAATAAATACATATGTAAAATAAGAGACTTAATGATACTTTTGATGCACAATCAATCACCAATCTCATGATGAATTTAAGATTGAATATTTCTAGCAAAGACATGCAAAAAAAAATTTTGAATTTGATGTGAGGTGTATTTAGCATTTTATGGAGCATTACCAAAAACAAGAGCTTCTACTTGCTCATTGTAAGATGCTAAAAGTTCCATCATTTCAAGAAAATTACCTCGGTTTTTTGATTCAGAACGTTCATCATGCCCTCTAAAAGCACATGCTTGAAATGTGAGCCAACGAACAATATCTATTAAAGCTTTAATACGCAATCGATTATTTTGAATTTCTTGAGTAGTTTGTCTCTTAACTACCTTCTCAATATGACATGACTGGTTTTTCAAAATTTCCAAGCACCTGGTAGCAAATTTGTGAGCTGAATTTGGACCTTTTCCCATATGAGTCAAAAAAGCACACTGCTCCCTATCATTAACTTTCTTCTAACAATTGAATCATTCAACAGTAAATGTGTCTGATCTTGGCTTTCTAGATGGCTTACTTGAAAATAGATAGCAAGGAAAATAAAATGCAGTATTTTTCTCTGAATATTCAAGCCATGGATAACTTTTGAACCAATGAGATTGAAATCGACGAGGATGTTTTTCACCAGTCAGGGGATATTCAGACATCAAACATTGATAGAGCCCCAAATTAATGTATGCCCTTCGAATTTCATCTTGTTAATTAACCAGGTATTCCCAAATTTGAGGACGATTACTTGGATCTCTAATTAAATGAGCAATATTGATTCTAGTAGGAGTTGGTTCACTAGTCAATGTAGGTTCTTCGTAAACTGAAGCACATTGAGGCTGCTCAACCATAACTTCAACATTAATTACACATTGGAGTTGGTTCACTAGACTGTGAGTTATCAATATTTTTTCTCTTTTTCTCAAAAAAAGAATCAATTCTTCTTATTTTGTTCATGGTTCAACCTAAAATCAAAACATATATCATGAGAAAAAATTGGTAATTTTGGTGGCTCTGCTAAAAACAAAACATAAAAAAAATCCAAGCATAATCAAAACAAACCTATAAAATATATCAAATTAATTAGAAAAAAAAACATCACTATAACAAGAATTCAAATTTTTTTTGGTAAAACTAGCAGATTTGAGAAAAAAAGAAAAAGCAAAAATAGCATAATTATATAAAAAAAACATAATCAAATTCTTAACAAATATCCCAAAACAAAACAAAAATAAATTTGAAATTTGGGTTATCAGTAATCAATTACCTTGTTTTGTTTGATGAAAGATTAATTAATCGATGGGTTTGCCGTCTGTTTTAGCTTTTCCACTTCCTGTTTGTATTTTGTGTCTATCTTTTATTTGATGTTAGGGTTTTAAAAAGTGACGGCAACTTTATGTTCTTCTTTCCATGTAGGAGTTAAAACAAAACATAATTAAACTCTTCCAATATATTTACTATGGGGAGGGCCCACCTATTTAAAATAAAACACATTCCACCTTCAGAACTTCTCACGTTTAGTGTCTAGGTAATAAAATAAATTGAATATTTTGCAGGGGCCCGGGCCCTTGCTTGCCCCCCTTTCATTCCGCCACTGGGTGTAGCCTTAGGGCATAGCCATGAAGTGTAGTCGTAGACATAGTCGTGGGTGTTGCCTTAGGTGTCTGGCGTAGCCATATCAGGCGTAATCGTTGGCGTATTTATGTGGGGCATAGTTGAGCGCTTAACCGCTGGTTTAGATGTTGGCATCACATGTCATTGGCTTAGCTGCTGACATCATGTGTTGTTGGTGTAGCCGTAAATGTATTGCCAACCATGAAATTAATTTTTAAGAAACATGAATGAACTAACTTTTTGTTTATTTTCCACAAACAATGCCAATTGATAAGGCTGAAAAAATCATCAAGAGAAAGATTGCTAGTGGTTTTCATGGGTTGATAAAATTGAATCCGAAGGACTGAAAAAATCCACAAGAGAAAGATTGTGGCGGTTTTTATGGGCTGATAAAATTGGATCTGAAGGACTTGGTGGGCCAATGACACTTGCAAGAAAAACATTCTAATGCTTAAATCAGTATAATATTTAAACAAGTGATGGAGAGAATGAGTATTTTCTAATCTTAAATATTCTTTACACCTTGTTTAAGTTTTATAATAGACTTGTGTTATCTAGGGAGAAGAGCTATGGCCTTCTAGGCTCTCTTTTTATGCTCTGGATATATTTATTTATTTTTTAAAATTAATATCTTATAATTATAAGATATTTAATATAAATATTTTATAAACATCCTAGATATTTATAAAAATATGTATAATGTACAAGATACCATATAGGCTTAATTGGACTTAGTATTACAGTGTTGTTGATTTTATCAATAATTTAGGCTGATCAAGGAAGAGAGAAGTGGAGAAATTAATTACCTGTTGCGATATTTTACCGAGTGAAAACATTTTACATTCACAAAGTATTTTCGGAAAAATAACGAGACTATTATTTATAATACATGCACAACTCAACTCACTGGTAGGTAGGTAGACAACTATAATTATTATTGTTATTTATAATACATGCACAACCCACGTGTCACGAGACTATACTATTTTTATGTTATAACGAGAGCGTGTCACAGTGACATTCAAAGCAAATGATGACTAGCAGAGGCATTAAAACCGATGGTGACTAACAGAATTGTGTTTTTTAAAATATTTTTTATTTAAAAATATATTAAATTAATATTTTTTTATTTTTTAAAAATTATTTTTAATTTAACAACATCAAGCCAATCTAAAAAAACATAAAAAATAATTTAAAATAAAAAAATAAAAAATATATTAATGGGCACGAATATATTTCTCAGTACACTTTACAGCAGTATGGAATGGACTTCAAGCAATGTGCGTCTCTTTGAGTAATCACTTCTGTTCAAATATCTGAGACTTTTCCCATGAAAATGCTTTTTAGCAGCCGACGCTATAGTGATATGAATCATTCAACATAGCTTGTAGTCAATAAATTTGTTATATATATATATATATCTTAGCTTTCCTAAACTGTGACCAATGATGTCTCTCTCTCCTGCTTGCAATAAAGCCTGCTCAAAGATTACAGTCTTCCAGGCAGGCTTCCTCCGGAATTGGCCAACCTTACTTGTGTCCAAAAAATGTAAGAACCCTTAATTAAAGACATATATATGTTTCTGCTTCGAGGCCTCAATTCTGAATCTTGAGATGCCTCGATGATAATTAATACTCATCAGATGTTATGTGATTATGAGTTTGCCATTGTCTGTCACAGTTTATATTAAAATTTATATTAAAATTTCAAGCGTTTATATTAATTTTTAGAGCAATTTTCAAGATGGAAAATAATTTTTATACAACAACATTGTGTATGACAGCGATTATACTCGCAACTATCTATACGGCACAATTCCGGTGGAATGGGCTTCGATGAAAAATCTGTCTTCCATGCAAGCTCATTCCAACCTCATCTTGGTTTATCTTATTTACTATGTAAGAGTGAGCTTAACACAACTAACTAACCTCTTATGCAGCTCGCTTACTGCAAATCGCTTGTCAGGAAATATTCCTGCACATTTGGGAAATTTTACTCCTCTCACCTACTTGTATGGCTTGAATCTATAGTGCTCTACCTCTCGTTTGAGTTATTCGAATATTGCAAGCAATGCTAGTTTACTTTGTTCTCTAATGGTTATTTCACTTTATCAAATACAATTATAAAATATGTAGGGAATTCCGACCGGTGATGTTCTGATATTTGCCCATTGGAGGCTAAGCACACTGACACAATATTTAACGTGGTTCGGCAAACCGCCTACATCCACGGGAGAAGCCATTGCATTATATAGGGAGAGTACAAGATTTACAACAATAGAGGAGGAGGAATCATCCCCTCTTTGGCAACTCTCAACCTCACTCTATTTCTCTCTTCTTAGTGTTGCAATGGCAGCTACTGCTGGCTGCCTTGGCAGCCTACTCTCTCCTACATTTCTCACATTTTTGGCTCTACTTTCCTTCTCTTAACTCTCTCATTTTGCTCTCTAATGTATGCCTCTATTTATAGGCATCCATGGCAGCTCCTCCAACTCTTTTGTCAACAATGGTGGCTACCAACTCCAGCTCTTCTTCAACAATGGTGGCTGCCAACCTTTGACATCTTGGATGAGTGCACATGGTTGGTGCAACTCCAGCTGCAGCTGCTGCAATTGTCAATGGTTGTTGCACATTAATGGCAACCAACCCAACAATCACCCCCTTTGCCATTCATGTGGGGCAACTGTCCTCTTGCTTCTTCAGCACATGCTTGCATTCTGCAACTCTTCCAAGCTTACCATTCCGAGAGCGTCTTTGGCCAAGTTTCCAGGTACTTGCCAAACCTTTCAATCACCAGAGTCATCCAAGCACCCCTTTGCTCACTCCAAAGGATCACTTCAACCAGATGGTTTGTCATATCTCATCTGAAGAGTGTTTAACGCTTGTCTCTGGAACAACATCCCCCTTCAAGCATATCAACCATGCTTGGCCCGGAATGATTTATCAAGCCTTACACCAAGGCTTACAACACCCCCTCAAACGGATATTTCCAAGTGCGACAGTCATTGAGTATTTTAATGTGATCACGAGCTCACCACTCTTCCAAGAGTCTACTCATCCCGGAGTTGCGTCTGCCCTTTGTTCCTCCCTAGGAACCACGCCTTACTTCTCCGTGAGTCTTCCGCTCTTAGTCTCAAGAGTCCAGGTGGCTCTCCCTTTTAACCATGAGGACAGCCCATTAAAGGTTGATCCATCTCTATCTTCATACTCTGAGTATTACAATGTCATTACTGAGCTCACCACCTTGACAAGAGTCAATCCTGGAACCTGCGCATGCCCTCTGCTCCTTCATAGCAGTCGCGACTTAATGTTCCACAAGTCATCCACTTATTGTCCAAGGCAAATGTCTTCTAGCTCATTGATCTTTAGCATGGGGGCAATATCCATGAAAGTCAATCCTGCATTTGTCTCCATACTCATCATAGCCTCTTCATTGGCTATACACTTGTCTACTTATATCCAGCCATCACATCGGTCTTTAGGGCGTTCTGAAATTGGGCTCCTATCATGGCCCTCACACCTTCTCCTGAGGTGTCTCCACCTGTCTTCATGAGACGGTCTGAACTTGGACTCATATCATGGTCCTCACACCTTCCATCCGAGGTGTCTCCGCCTGTCGTCATGAGACGGTCTGAACTTGGACTCATGTCATGGTCCTCACACCTTCTCCTGAGGTGTCTCCGCCTGTCGTCATGAGACGGTCTGAACTTGGACTCATATCATGGTCCTCACACCTTCCATCCGAGGTGTCTCCGCCTGTCGTCATGAGACGGTCTGAACTTGGACTCATATCATGGTCCTCACACCTTGCATCCGAGGTGTCTCCGCCTGTCGTCATGAGACGATCTGAATTTGGGCTCGTTTCATGGCCCACACACCTTCTGCCTGAGGTGTCTTCGCTAATTGTCATGTGGCGGTTTGTACTTAGGCTTGTTTTATGGCCCACACACCTTCTTGCCTGAGGTGTCTCCGTCCGTCATGAAGTGGTCACATCCTCCTTCATCGGGGATGTCTCTAGTGGCTCCAAGATTCTCTACCACCATGTGGACTTGGGAGAGATCACTGCCACTGGTCACATAGAAAGAGAGAGTTGCGGTGCACTCTTCGCAATCCTCCATCTCATTTTCTATGTTTGAAGCTTCTATGCCTTTCTGCTTGATAGCTCCACCCACACCAACTCTCTTTGGTGTTTTTGCCTTTCATCGGCGGTCGCACCCCCTTAATTAGGTGCTTCTGTAACAGCTCATCTTTCCATCCTTGCATGCATTGGAAAGGTCCTCGCTTGTTGCCTTTATCAAGAGCACAAGAGACTTCCTGTTGTACAACTTTTTCACACAGTCTCTGCTCTGAGCTTCATCTGGGAACTCTTCTTCTCCTTGCATCTGTTGTCTCATTACAGTACCTCGTTGGATCCTTCGGGTACTCCTGCACAATCTTCGTGTGCTCTCGTGCAATTTCGGTTCTCCAGATTTCTCCCTATTCTTTGCTTTTATGTTTGACAGCAGCTCATCCTGTCATAACATTTATCCAAGTCAAAATAGGGTGCCAATCTTTATCCCTTGTTGTATTTCTCTTCCATTATCAAGGTCTTTATTAATTATCCCTTCGAGAAATTACAGTCACCGAATCTAACTTCTTTGGAGAAATCACCACTCCATCAGATCCTTGAACATACAGAACCCAACTGTTCCTTTGTGCCGTCATCTTGCTAGTCTTTAACAGTTTCATTACAAACTATTACATATACAAAAATAGTACTGTGTGGATGATCCTTCAACTAAGCAAGTTCCCAGGAAAGATTTGGAGGGGTCACACTGGTTCCGCTTAAAACCCAATCTCCTAGACAGAACTTCTTAGAACGTATCTATCCACCGTACTGTCTTTTCGTATATACAACCATTTGCTAGCTTTGTTGCGGCTTTCCTTTACAAGTGATCTGGGGTATCCCGGTTTTATACCTGATTTCTCAACATCTGGTGAGACTACCAGTTCTTAGATTCGTCAAGATTGGTCTTCATCAATTTCCACTCTCCACCTCAAATCGTCCACATGATCGGATGTCCAGAGTGTCCCAATTTTTCCTTCCTTCAAGGCAATTAAAATTTCTCCCCACTTAGCAGTTCAGCACATGTAATTGGGCAAACATGTGCACTTTCTCCTTCTTCATCTCCGTCGACCACCATGATGACCTTCAGATGCTTCTTCATCGGGCAATCTCTTTCAATAATTCACCACCACCATTTTTAGTCTCAATCGCAATGATCGGACCGTACCATTGCATCCGGAACGATCAAATTAGCTGGAAACAAGTCTGAAATCGTCCAAATCGCACTTCAGACGGCTAAGATTTGATCAAAACAATTCTGGCCTGATTAACGGCCCAGATTCAATCTCAGATCCGGTTGCATGTAGACTTTGTTCCACAGTATCTTCTCCCTCGGCTCGGCTCAACTCAAAAACAGCTTGACTCAACTCGGCTCATCTTGGCTCGGCTCACGGCTGATGACGTGGTAGGTGGGTCCCATTGTGCTGGTGTGGCAGCTGACTGGGCGTTGACATGGCATGCCTACTGTGCATGATGATGTCATAACTATGTCATGCTGACGTCATCTATATCCGGGTTAGTCACATGGGTCAGGTCATCTGGTATTCGGGTTGGGTCAACCCATCCGGGTGAAGAAGACTCGTGGCACGCGTGGGGTGCGTCGGTGCGCGTGGGCAAACGCCTTGCCGGAGAGTGATGGAGAGTGCGACCATGTCCGACGTTCGATTTTGACGCCGTTTTCACCAGTGGCTTCGTCTCTTCCTCCTCTACATGGTGGTATGGTCAAAACGCAATTTTGACAACTTTCATTTTTGAGCAAAAATCAAACACCACTTCAAACCATATGCTCTGATACCAATTGTAGGGAATTCCGACCGGTGATGTTCTGATATTTTCCCATTGGAGGCTAAGCACACTGACACAATATTTAACATGGTTTGGCAAACCGCCTACATCCACGGGAGAAGTCATTGCATTATATAGGGAGAGTACAAGATTTACAACTCTCAACCTCACTCTATTTCTCTCTTCTTAGTGCTGCAATGGCAGCTACTGCTGGCTGTCTTGGCAGCCCACTCTCTCCTACATTTCTCACATCTTTGGCTCTACTTTCCTTCTCTTAACTCTCTCATTTTGCTCTCTAATGTATGCCTCTATTTATAGGCATCCATGGCAGCTCCTCCAGCTCTTTTGTCAACAATGGTGACTGCCAATTCCAGCTCTTCTTCAATAAAGGTGGCTGCCAACTCCAGCTCTTCTTCAACAATGGTGGCTGCCAACCTTTGAAATCTTGGATGAGTGCACATGGTTGGTGCAACTCCAGCTGCAGCTGCTGCAATTGTCAATGGTTGTTGCACATTAATGGCAACCAACCCAACAAAATATAGGAGCCTTGAATCAAATCAGTTTTCTGGTGTTGTCCCACCTGAGCTTGGCGAGCTTGTCAGCTTAGAAACTCTGTAAGACATTTAACTAAATTCTTCATTGTGAAGACTTGCCAGAGATTTCGTTTTCATTAGTTGAAATCTTTGCTTTGATGCCGTGAATCAACAATTGCAGGATACTCTCCGGCAATAAGTTAGTGGGGACCTTGCCAGAGGAACTTGCGCAGATAAAAAACTTGACGGATTTGTAAGCCCTCACTTATTTTCCTTCAACACATTTTTTCTCTCTCGATAATTTAACATATTCAATGTGCAGTCGCGTAAGTGATAATAATCTTAATGGCACCGTACCCGAGTTCATTGGGAAGTGGAATCAACTTCGAAAGCTGTGAGATGTTTATCTTCACAAGATCTTAATTCATTCTAATGCAACATGATACACTTTATTGAGATTTTTTGTTCTTTTCGTGACTAATGAAGTGAATTGTACGCGACTGGATTGCAAGGACCCATACCTCCTGCAATTTTTCATTTGGAAAAGTTGTCTGATTTGTGAGTAAAACCACTTTCTTGTGCTGCATAGCTCCTGGCTCCTGCTGTATTAATTATTGAAGAATTCTTTTTGTGTGTGAGAGATAGGGAGAGATAAATGAAGGTCTCTTACTGTTATGCAGGAGGATTGCTGATATTCCTGGACCAGAGTTTCAGTTACCTAAAAAGCCGATTGAAAGGAAATACTTGTATGTAAATTGCTTCCTAACTTTTCACAGTAAAGTTGAGGATATGTTCTGTTCAGAACTGTTTAACCAACCTGTAACTTGTTGTCAGGGTTCTGAGGAACATCAATTTAACAGGAACAATCCCAGAAAACGCATGGAAAGTGGAAAAAACACTGTAAGTGTGAACTTCACTAATCGCCTTACATCTGCTGCTAAGGAACATAGAATTTCTTTTTATACATTTCAATTCTGCCACATTTTTCCATTATGATCTCCATGTACAGCTGGTGCGTGGGATCTGCCTGAATCATCAGGTTGTTAGTATAAGTTAAAGATCCTACATTAATATATAATCCTGGGTATATAATAACTAAAGTCTACTAGAGTGAGTAGAAGAATCACAACTAGCTTCTAACATAACATTGACTTATTTTCACAACCGATGAGCTCCTATGAGAAGTTTGTGATTTCAAGCAACTGCAACTCTCCAAGGAAGAATATAAATAGAGGATTACTTCAAAGAATTTAATAACCTTTAATTATGAGACATATATATATATATATTCACCTGTTTATTGCCATTATATTTACAAAGATGTAAAATTTAGACTGAAGCCTAAAATTTTGTTTGCTGTAATTTCTTGCAGCGACTTAACTTTTAACAACTTGGTTGGGGAGATTCCTCCTAATACAATACGACGACAGTTTACGTGAGCAATGTTAAAGTCTGATAATTTGAAATTTGGTTATTGAAATCTTATCAAGGATGGCGCAATATATTATGCTGAAAGTATGAGTGTGGTTCTTACCAGGTTTTTGAGTGGCAACAAGCCACTACAAGATTTCACAGTTTTCCCGACGGACCCATTCCGTCGGTGTGTGATTAGAAGTTCGTCGGTGATTTTTTTACCGACGTCATCACCGACGGATTAAGTCCGTCGGCTTTACCTTCGTCGGTGATTCCCCATTCCGTCGCTATATCGATCGGAAAAACAAAAAAACCATTTGCCGATGGTTTTACAGAAGGAATTTGCGAGCCAAAAAAAAAGATTCTCGCTTGAAATATACCGACGGATTTTTATTCCGTTGGGATATTGTGATTGACCGACGGAAACTATCCATCGGTAAATCTGTCGGTGAGTGTATGAAATACCGACAGAATATGTCCGTCTGTAAATTCGTCGGTGATTGTGGAAGCTACTGTTAAATGCCGACGGATTAAGTCCGTCAGTAAGGCTGTCGGTGAGTGTTTAAAATACCGACCGAATTCATCCGTCGGTAAAATCCTTGGTAATAGTTTTTTTCTTAATTTGTTTTTAAAAAATTATTAACTAATTGATATATAATATAAAACTATATAAATTAATTGTAATACAAACCAATTATGCAAATAAAATTTATATTAAACATAAAAAAAAACAAAGTTAAATAATATTCATTACAAAATGAATATGTTTCAAGAAAAATAATAAATGAAGTTTTAAAGGTAAATAATGTTGATTACAAATTAATATAAAGATGATGGAGCTTGAGGAGGAGGAGGAGATCCTGGCGGAGGCTGGTGGTTATACGGCCAAAAAGGATTAGGCGCACATGTTCCGCTATTTGACAATTTCATAATCATTTCATAAAGCTGGTCATAAGCCGCTTTTTGCTGTTCCTGAGCCGCTTCATACTCCGCTTTTTGTTGTGCTTGAAACGCTTTGAATTGCTCAGACTCCGCTCTTTGTTCCGCTCTTTGTTGTGCATGAGACGCTTTGAGTTGTGCGTACTCCGCTTGTAGGTTATCGTATTTCTCGGTGAGTTGCTGCAAAGCCACGAACTCCTTAGATTGGGAGCTCACTATTGATTGGGAGCTCCCAACGGTTGAAACACTACAGGTCGACCGCAAGTTGTCGGCCGTAGTGTTGGAGAGCCCGTAAACCTGATTTTTATCGGGTCCACCTGACGAGCCAACCTCCATCCACAAATCTGGATCGAATTCCGGATGGGTCAAAGTATCGTCCCCGTATCTCTCCCTCAACCG
>Ga0325401_1006663_pt1 | contig 11185 bp, 13 predicted proteins | sample PopdelMetagenome_FD_205666 | JGI IMG/M metagenome (GOLD analysis project Ga0325401, IMG submission 205666) | Populus deltoides microbial communities from Bellville, Georgia, United States - Xylem-PdKOR-R2 | ecosystem: Host-associated > Plants > Phyllosphere > Stem > Wood/Secondary xylem | place...
ACAACCTCTGTCTTTGTCTCTCTTCCGTTCCGTTCTGGTATTCGTCATTGATTCTGGTACCCCTCCTGTCTTTCAAAGCTTTCTGACTCATCTCTGCTTCGATACAGTAAGTAGGACTCGTGTTTATTTCTGCAACCTTTTGATTTTATTTTCTTAAAGATTGCTTGCAAAAAACTTTATAGATTGTGGATTTTTTTTTCTACGGCTTTCTCATCGTTACAAGTTAAGAATGAAAGCTTGTAATTGATTTTATATTGAAGTAACAATTGCAGAGTTTTCTTGATTTGATTCATGAATCAAAATTTGTAAACCATAGAGGTTAATGCAGTGCAATATAGTCATGGTGGGTAGATCTGAAATGCAAGGAAGTTGCTTCCTAGAGAAAAAAAGAGAAGAAAGAAGCCAAACTAATTAAGGGTCAAAGAGTTCAATTTTTTTTAATGATGATTTGCACTTCCCAATTCGGGTTAGTTTAGTCTTACTATTAGTCTATATGTTTTCTTTGCTGTAGTTGTACTTACTGGATTTATTAGGTTGTGTTTCCCAGGGATTGCTCTTGCAAAGAATATGCTGCTGGCTTCTAGATTATTGCGGTTGCAATTGTTTCGATTTGTAATTATATTAGTTTTAGTCTTGAGCTATGTGGAAAATGGGAATGCGGGTTTAACGAGCACTTTTGTTCGTACGCAATGGCCAGCGGCGGATATCCCTCTTGACAATGAAGTTTTTGCAATTCCAAAAGGTTATAATGCTCCACAGCAAGTGAGTCTTGCACATTTTACTGAATTTTAGTTGAAACCCTTTTTTTTTTTTTGTTGAAGTTAATTATGACCTGATTAGGTTGTTGATTGTTAGGTCCACATCACTCAAGGTGATTATGATGGGAAGGCTGTAATAATCTCTTGGGTTACGCCTGATGAACCGGGTTCTAATACCGTGAAATATGGCACTTCAGAGAAAAGTTATGATTTTAGTGCTGAGGGCACTGTTACTAACTACACCTTTTACAAATATAAGTCTGGCTACATCCATCACTGTCTTGTTGATGGGCTTGAGGTAAAATATTCAATTGAACTATGATTTTGTTTCTCTTTTTGAATGGTCTCAGTTTTGGGGATTAACATTTCTGTCTTTTTAGTATGATTCCAAGTATTACTACAAGATCGGAGAAGGTGACTCCCCTCGTGTGTTTTGGTTTCAAACACCTCCAGAGATAGATCCAGATGCTTCCTACACATTTGGAATTATTGGTAAGATATTTTGCTGCCTTTTAAGAATAACTAAGTTGAATTTTGTTTCTGAATACCTATTGTATTTTGCTTTAGCAAGATATTTTTCAACCAACAGTCCATTGTTTCAATATCAGGTAATACGATACTGACAATGGAATGCGGTGGTTGGAAGAACATGTTTCTTAGTTTTGGACCTCATGTTTTTATATTTTTCTCACTATGTATTGGTTTTTGTATATTTTTAGGTGATTTGGGTCAAACATATAATTCTCTTTCCACTCTCGAGCATTACATGAAGAGTGGGGGACAGAGTGTTTTGTTTGCTGGTGATCTCTCTTATGCTGATAGATATCAATATGATGATGTTGGTATTAGATGGGATTCATGGGGCCGTTTTGTCGAGCAAAGTGCTGCATATCAACCATGGATTTGGTCAGCTGGGAATCATGAGATAGAGTACATGCCAGAAATGGTAACCTTAAACTTCTTCACCTTATGTTTTCTTTTCTAGTTTTTATGCTCCTGCCATTGATCTATTGTTTCTAGTTTTATTAATGCTCTAGTTTCAACACATGTCTAATCTTTGGCATTTTTGTTGTTAATGTATCCTCTTTGCTTTAATGCTTGTCAACTCACACACAAATCCTCTTGTTCCAGGAGGAAGTCCTTCCATTTAAATCATTTCTGCATAGATTTGCCACCCCTCATACAGCCTCAAAAAGCACCAATCCTCTTTGGTATGCTATACGCCGTGCATCTGCTCACATCATTGTCCTCTCCAGCTATTCTCCATTTGGTAATCCTTAATTCACTATGTTTTGGCAGGAAGTAGCTAGTCTATTCCAAAACTTAGATGACACTATCTGCTTAAAATTTGCTGGTTTCTTACCAAAGTAGATGCAATGGCAACTGTTATTGACATTTTAATGATTTCTATTCTTAGTTCATATTTCAAAAGACTATTTGATGTTACTATAAGTCGAATGTTTTCTGGTCGTAATGAATTTGCAAATATTTTTTAATCAGTAAAATACACTCCTCAATGGATGTGGCTTAGAGAAGAATTGAAAAGAGTCAACAGGGAGAAGACACCTTGGCTCATTGTTGTCATGCACGTGCCCATCTACAACAGCAATGCAGCCCACTATATGGAAGGTGAAAGCATGCGTGCAGTCTTTGAAAGCTGGTTTGTTAGATCCAAAGTCGACTTCATTTTTGCTGGTCATGTTCATGCATATGAAAGATCAGTACGTACTTTCCTCTTTTTTATGCCTTATAGACCTATCAATACATCATCATATAGGTATGTAGCTAATCAATTTGTATATTTGTACCTTCCTCTTCCACTAAATGGAATTCCCATAAGATCATTCTCTTGAAACTTCACTGAATCCCGAAGAACATTCATTTACAAAGTTTTCATTGGAAAAGAGGAGCTGCTACTTTTTTAAGTAGCTCCTTGGAGATTGCAAACTGGCATGCAGCTCCTATAGTTGAGACCCAACCCAGCCGCATGGTTAAAGAAACAATTTTAGCCCACCCCTGCTATTCATATTCTAAGAAGTCATGTTCATGATGCATGATTCTCCTGAAAGTGCCTTGGAGTTGCAACCCCTCTTATTCTGATCCTAATGGTGCTGTATATATCGTTTTATGCACCATTTTTGAATTGATCAAGTGTTTCCTTTTCTCATTGAGAGTATTCTTGATTTCCAGTATCGTATCTCGAACATACATTATAACGTGACAACTGGTGACCGTTATCCTGTTCCTGACAAATCAGCGCCTGTGTACCTAACTGTTGGGGATGGGGGAAATCAGGAAGGTCTTGTTGGAAGGTGAGGCAAATCTAATTGTTTAAGCTTAGGAAAATCTAAATAATGCAAATATGGGTTACCTATTAACTGTTGAAATTTATAATTAGGTTCGTCGACCCACAACCAGATTATTCCGCATTCAGAGAAGCTAGTTATGGCCATTCTACCTTGGAGATTAGGAACAGAACACATGCATTCTACCAATGGAACCGAAATGATGACGGAAAGCCAGAAACAACTGATTCTGTGATATTCCATAACCAATACTGGTAAGTGTGATCTCTTTGCCTTCCTTTTGTTCAAGAATGCTAGATGCTAGTGTTTAGTCATGGTGGTATTTCTCAAGCATCAGACAAGTATTATAGTTGCATTGGGAAGTTGGCATTGTGTACTCGCAATTTTTGAGGGAAGGTAAAGTTTCTAATGAAGATAGAGGAAGTTTTTTCTAAGATATCAAATATCAGATGAGCAACAAAACTGATGCAAAAGTCTTGTATAATACAAGTGATTGATTCATTCATAAGTGCAATATGCGGCTCCAGTATGCTTTGTGTTTTTTATTTGCTTTCTAAGTTGAAAAAAATAAACACCCTAAAAACCAATTAAACAATGTACATGCAAGTTTGTAACTCTATTCATAAACATGATGCCAGTAGAATAACGTAATGATCTGCCTTTGAGTAACAGAATATTAATAGCATATGCTTCAAAGCGATGGTTGCACATCATTGGCTATCCGATGTCCATAACTTCTTTCATGAACATGATTCGATTTAGAGCTCTTAATGAATTGTCATGCAGGGCAAGCAATCTGCATAGAAGGAGACATCTCAAGGCTAGGGAAAATGCTAGTTGCTGAAGATTTTGGATAGAAAGGTTTCATAAATTTGTGCACTTTGTGCATGCCGTGGCAGAGCAGTAATATTTTGCACTACTATATTATCAAGATCGGGGGATGCTAGCAACCTGTGCTGTTCGCAGAAATATTTGGGATCACTACGTCCTGCATTTATAGTAAACGGCCATTTGTTGAATTTGCCAGCATCGGATATATCATTTTAAGGAATTAGTTTGTCAAGTTTCATTTCCTGAAATATTCCTTGATTTCTTAGCTCAATAATGACACATTGTTGGTCACTATCGTTCTCGACTCCATTGTAAATCATCATATAATGAAGTGCTATTTTCATTGCTCAGATTCATTTCTTTTCTTATCTAAAGAACTTTATCAGCAGATGAATCCAAAGAAGAGCATCAGATCCTGCAAAACTCTTATCAGCTCAGCTCTGTGTGCTAAGTAGGTCATCTATGAGCTAAGTTAGTCCACAAATGAACATCCTTTTGTTTTCTAGGTATGTCCACTAACAATATCTTTAATTCAAAAACTTAATCAAATCCATATATTATCACGCGCACAATTCACACTGCTAGCAATTAATGTCGAACTTTATCCTTTCATTCCTTGAATTCTTTTTATAACCTTGACAATATTACACGGCTTAAAACTTATCCTGTAAATATATAGCTGATTTTTAGAGCCCAACAAGCTCACAATTTTCTCTCTCTCTTTTTTTATCATTCATTATGGCTTCTTTTTTTCCTGAGCTATCACGAGCTGTATAAGCTACAACGCCAGCTAGAACTATCATATCTTTCATGGTGAGTGGCAAGCCACCCTTTCATGGCGAGTGGCACCAAATTTCTTCCAAGTAAGCTATATATTTACAGGTTTAATTAGTGGAGAGAAAAAAGGATTTTTTCATCTCAACAACACAATTGAAAAGTATTTATTTTTTTAATATTCTTTTCTTACATTATATTAGCCTGAAAAGTCCTAAACTAGATGATTATTTTGCAAATAACACTCACCGTCCAACCTATCAGTCTATCACTATTCTCGAAGAAAGCCCAGATACAAAGAAATTTTCCCAGGATCATCAGCTATATATTTCCATCACCAAGCAATGAAAAATGGAGAAACTATATGATACATGATGCGTTGCAACTGTATATAAAACTTCCACTGATCTCTTGCATTGACCCACACAAGCCGCCAGAGATAAATTTGGTTTTTATTAAAAAAAGAAGTATTTAAGGAAACTCGACCTACTAATCCACAAAAACGAGGAACAAACAACGGTTGTGTGCAAGCTAAATCCGGATAAATTCAAATAAAACGATTACATAAAAGGAAAATATAATAATTAACCATGGATTAAGAGGAGCCAATTACTAGTTTTTGCGTTGTTTTAAGTAATACCTTAATTAAAAGGCTGCGTCGGTTTCAAAAGAAATTGAATACTACGTAGAGAGTAGTAAATTAAGGGGCAAGTGTCAAATACTTTACAATATTAAGGACTATTTCGTTAGCTAGAAAATACTTTTAGAATTGCCCCAGCCTGTGGCTTCGCTACTGAGCACAGAATTGTGCTCGCGTGTTTGATGTAATTTTCGTATTTCATCTCAAGTTATGTCACTATTGTTATTAAATCTGAACTAGCTAAGGATTTAGTTAGCTTGTCTTTTGCGGGTTGGGTGTAAAAAAAGTTAACTCGGAGTAAATTTGATTTGACTCGGTTTGGTTCGATTTAGATCTATCCCGATTAAAATTCAATTTAATTTTATGTAATTTTTTTTTATTAACTTGGATTAATCTTTTTCCCGAATTTACTTGGAATTTCTGTCCACATGTCCCATATATTGATGCAAAGGTATTGGTGTTCATTCTCGTGTCTCCTTGAAACGAAGGCTTCTATTTTCGTTCTGTTACCCTATAATCATGAAAATACTGCATGATATTAAGGATGTAATAACATGTTATTATCCCTTTCTCAAACTAATTAATCTGTATTGAATATTGACAGAGCATTGATGAATTGAAGCAGAAGCTTGTGCATGCCACCATTGAATTAGAGTCACTGAAAGTTGAAGCAAAAGAAGAAATGAGAAAGCACAAGGAGGATGTGGAGCATTTAACCAATATGCTAAAGGTTGCTTCCCAAGAAAGAGATGAGGCCAAAAGTCAACTGCAAAAACTACTCAACAATCTTGTACTTTCTGAACTTATGGCTGCATCCCTGCCTATTCATCCTCAAGAACAATCCGAAAACCCCCTTGTAGTTTCTGTGATAGGAAACTCGAGCATAATTGAATCTAACAGTTTATCTGAAACATACAATCACCAATCACATGGCTCCTGTGGATCCCTTCTTTGATACAATTACTTCACCAGATTTCTCTAACAATAACTTGGCAGACTCAAGTCATACGAGGCTTGTGAGCAACACCTTTGTTCAAGAGTATAAAGGCTCTATATCAGCAGGTTTAGTGCCTCCAGCAGTGGCCATGATCCATCCAGCTGATGCTGTAATTGAAAATTTTGTAAAAGGAAAAGTCCTGCCTCAAAAGGGAAAGCTGTTGCAGGCTCTAATGAAAGCACGCCCTCTCTTTCAAACGCTACTTCTTGCAGGTCCGCTTCCACAGTGGAGAAATTCGCCTCCATTGCAACCGTTCAATATTGTACCTGTTTCCATGAGTAATCAGAACACATTTGCAAATGCAAGCTCTCTTGCTCAAAAACCACTAGCTTCACCATCTTACATTGAGATGCGTCGCAGATATTCTCAAAAGTGTTCTTCCATGTTAAATCTTGCTAGTTGTGCTTCTAGTTCAGGTCTAGACAAGGGATATCTGTTAAATTCTGGTGCAATCCATCAAATTCCAGCTGGAAAAGGGCAGAGATTTCAGTTCAAGGAGTATATTAGATTTATTTATTTATAAACGTATGAATGACATAACTAGTACCCTTGGTTTAATACCTTGGTTCAATTGTTTTCTTGTCCATAAAATATTATGCTTAAGCTTCCTTCTTCTCAAATCAGATTATGTTTTAAATTTTGAGTCCCTCTAGCATTTGAAAAAATCATAAAGCTTTTTTTTTTTTTTTTTTTTTTAAGATATAGAGTTGCTCTCATCAGATATTACCCTTATAGAAGTGGATATCAAAGCAATTTCATTTGAAACAGTCTTCAGCATTCATAAACTAATTAACCTGTAATATTGAATACTGACAGAGCATGATGAATTGAAGCAGAAGCTTGTACACTTCACTATTGAATCAGAGTCGATTAAAGTTGAAGCAAATGAAGAAATGAGAAAGAACAAGGAGGATGTGGAGCATTTAATCCATCTCTTAAAGATTGTTACCAAGAAAGACTAAAACTTATCTGCAAATATCATCAGCCTCCATTGCATATATACACATACATGTATTCTGAATTTAAACATATCACAGAATGTAATCCAATAAAGGGAAAAAAAGGGTAAAAATGGTTAGACATGAAGAAAAGAATAGCTGGACTTTCCTCATCCTCTTCCTCTTCTTTCCTTTACATTAATCTTTAATATCCTTTAAAACACAGCATCGAGGAAAATCGTAGCATTGGCTTCTAGCACTTGCGTGCAAGGAGAAAAACAGGCAAGAATATCTGCATGGAAAACCTTGAAAAGATACCCTTTTAGTTGCAGATCAAGAATCACGAAACTTTAGCTGCGGTGTCCACTGGAGATGCAGAAGCAGCTTTCCTGATTTAGCACCGTCTAGTGGAAAGCTGTCTTGAAATTCTCCTTCTAATAGAACCCTGGTGAGTGTCATTATGCATCTTCCCATTTTATCCTGAAAGATTCATACAGTTCGTCGAAATTAGAATGATATTGAAAGACTATTAACAATCTTGCAAGAATAATGCAGATTCCTTGCAAAACTTTGAAAAAAAAAGTGCGTGCCCGCACACAAAACAATGCCTAAATACCTACATAAACAAAAGCTCAGCAATACAATTATATGACAATGAGCAATATAATGCACTTGGTGTGGAAGCATTACCTTGCCAAAAGTGTCATGGTCCCAGACTTCTGCAATTAACATATCGTGTATTGCATCCTCCACAACAAATTCAAATGTTTGATTCCAAACTGGATTTAGGTTCTTAGTTAGGACCTGTGAAAGCATAAGTGGATGAGTTTATGGAACGTATAAGCATGGTCTTGCCTGCAAAATAGAACTTTAGAAGACTCTTCTTTGTTATAATCAATAGAGATCTAGTTAGCCAAAATTGCACTTACGATGTGCCAGATTCTTTGAACAAGTGATAAAATGAGTGAATGATAAGAAACAAACGAAAAAATAAAAAAGGAACATGGTGGTGATCATGTTAATCAGAAACCTCGAACTCACTCTAGTCTTGGCTTTTTTCTCAGATTTCTTCATTATAAGGACAACATAGGGGTCGGCCTTTCCATTCAAGTCAGTTGCCGGCAAGTTTTCTGCAGCTATAACAGTAACTGATAGTACTCCTCTCACGATGACATTTTTCTTTGGAGATGTTCTTCCAGAATTAGGATCACCTGTTCCATCAGTGCCACTCCTAATGGCCTTCTCTAAAGTGGTCAATTGAAAATCAGGGTTAAAAGGATTTTTGAAACTGCTCTCTGTGCCATACGGACAGTACAAAAGCTCCAAGTGCACCTGATGAAAAAAAGAAGATGGCACTCATTAACAACTGCAAGTTCATACATTGCTTTTGAACAGAGAAAAATCTGTAACAAAAGCAGGAAAAAAACTGACTGTGGGAAATATCATCATATTAGGTTTTCAAATCAATTGAAAAAACTCGTTTCTAATCCCCTTCTGAATTCGTAAGAAATTGCACAATAGTTTAGTCGTAGTATGATCTCCTACGCACTCGATATCGATATATCATTCTAACATACTTGAAACCAGTGACGAGGATGGGAGATTTCAATTGGCATACTAGATTCTTACCTGACCCCTGTTCTTGTTATCTCTCTGGATCTCTAAATCTTTGACTAGTTTCAACCATACATCCTTCACTTTACCAGGCTCAAGATCCTTTAGTGCCACTAGAGCACAACCAATGAGTTCAGCAGCCTGAACTCCTTCATCATCGAAGACTCTTACAGTCAAGTGTTGAGTTGATGCATCTTCAACTACGAACTCAAAGTGTTCATTCCATATGGGATTCAATTGGTTGCTCTGAAATTATCGTAAGAGTTATGGCTGATCTAAACAAAGAAAACCTAAGTGGTGAAATATGGGAAGCTGTCTTACAATTGTTTTGCTGGTTTTCATTCTGCTACGTAGTGGACGTATAAATAAGACAGCAAAAGGATCAGATTTTCCGACAATGTCTTTATTTGTCAAGTCCTTGGCCTGCACAAGCTTCACGTCTAAAGTTCCAACGGGCTTCAACTCCAGGTCGCTAAAACATGAAGTAATCATTAATAATTGCAGTTTCATCAGAAATCCAAAAATTTACTTCTTAGTGTGAATCAGCTGGATGCATTCAGGAATTGTAACTTTGTTGGGGCTCGATACATAGAGAGACAGTGTGTTCAATGAAGAAGGAAGCATTTTATATCAGAAATACAAATTTAAAATTATCAGCGAACTTCTGGAACATATAATGGATTAGTACACTGTGGTGATACAGAATAAGCACTATTGTGATCATGAGATAGGGATCGAAGTCAGGCTGGGTTGAGATGAGCCTAAGATGCACTTTTATCTCAATCTCAGTCCAGCCTCAAACCAACATATCTATTTCCGATCAACATGGATTTAGACTAAACCAAAACAAAAGTCCCATAATCAGACATGGATAGAACAATAAAGGATAAGGAGTTGGTCTAGCCTGTGCACGAAACTCAGGAAGCGAGTGAAACTCAAGCCTACCTATCTCAATATGGATTACAGGTCTGAAGATTTTGGCAAATTGTACCTCGATCATAACTAAATAATTGGCAGGCATTATGGGAATTGAAATATTGCAAAAGGATCACAATAGATGATAATCTAGAATTCTAGATAGAATTAGCGCACCTATAATCCCCAGGTAATATTGATACAATTTTCCGAACTGGCCATGTTATAGAATCTTCAATAGCATCCTTTATGGTTTCCTGAACATAACAATACAGCAGTTTCGTTAGACCCACGATCATTCACAGCCATAGTCCTAGGAACCAAATAAATAATGAAAAGTACAGTTCTGGAAGAGTATTTCAAATTAATGTTTAATCACCTACAATACTTTGTACGAGATGAGAAATTCCGGGTCAAAAAATTTGTGATCTAATCAGGATTAATCACCCTCCATAAGGTGTGACATCAATTTTGATCAAGTAATGTGGTCTTAAAGCCACAAGACAATCCTTGAGAAATGCATGCAAGTACGTGAGAGATGAAGCAAAGAACCAGGAAATAAAATTTGTTCAAACCTCAATAGCATCAGAAAGGCCTGGGATTGCTGATATCTCACCACCAACAACTTTAAGCGTAAAATCCAGCTTTTTCTGCAGTCATAATAAAATTTATATATTGAATTCAAAGAATTCCATGTTCATGTTATCCAGAGCATATTTGGATACGGTTTTCTACATATTTATACATAAATGTTTGTTACTACATATACTTCATCTACTTTCAGAACGAGATTTCATATATAAGCATTTAAGTTTGTGCACATGTGCATGGAAAAAGTTCATGTATGTAATCAGCATTGCCTTCAGAATATTTCTTTTTCCCTTCCAGAATGTTGATTGTGATAATTTTAAGATGGTAAAAAGTAACAAGATAAAACTCACCTTTTCTCTCAAGGAATAAGAAACAGCTCCAAAACCAGGAAAGTCTTCGGCTAGTGGCTTGAAGATTAACCTGAAAACCCCAGTGAATCCAATATTTTTCACCTATATGAAGTTAAACAGGAAAAGATATATAAATAATAATGAAGATCTTCCACTGAATGTGCACTAACTTAGACAGATTTTGTATATATCGTGTGAGTTAATTAGACAACAAACATGACATAAAGGGAGAAACAGATGAGCTTTCTTGGCAGATACCAGCTCTCAAACTAGGAATAAATTCCCCAGAATTACAAAAGAATGTTTAACATAGTAAAATCACTATATCTCAGCAGAAACAATGTGACAAAGGGGCTTGATTGCTGTATCAAAGCCAAAAAAGAAAGAAAGAAAAGAAAAGGGAGCTGAAATTAGTATCAGTCTTCTTTATCAAAAGAAAGAATCTGTCTGCAGTCTGCACTTACAAAGTTT
>Ga0325401_1006664_pt1 | contig 11185 bp, 11 predicted proteins | sample PopdelMetagenome_FD_205666 | JGI IMG/M metagenome (GOLD analysis project Ga0325401, IMG submission 205666) | Populus deltoides microbial communities from Bellville, Georgia, United States - Xylem-PdKOR-R2 | ecosystem: Host-associated > Plants > Phyllosphere > Stem > Wood/Secondary xylem | place...
AACTCGGTCACCGTCCGACGCTACCCCGGCGGCTCCCGGGAACGACGGCGTAGCGTGAAGGCATGACGGATGAGTCGAGAGGGATCGTGATGTACGGCGCGGACTGGTGCCGCGACTGCCGGCGGTCCAAGTCGGTGCTCGACGCCGACGGCGTCCCGTACGAGTACATCGACGTGGAGGCGCTTCCGGACGCCGCGGCCGAGGCCCAGCGCATCAGCGGCCGCCTGAACATCCCGGTGGTCGTGTTCCCCGACGGATCGCACCTTGTGGAGCCGACCGACGCCGCGCTGCGCGAGCGGGTCGCCGCGCAGTAGAGGCGGATCCGCGCCTCAGCCGATCGCTTCGCACCAGCCCCTCGGACCGTGGCCGGGACGATCACCAGTGCGCGCCGACGGGATGGTCGTCGTCGGCGAAGGCGCCCGCGAGCAGCTCGTCGTCGGGCATCGGCACCGGATTTCCGAGCTCCTCCGCGTACTGCTCGGCGTCGTCGAGCGGGTGGAACCCGATGACGTGACCGGCCTCGAGCGACACGACGCGACGGGTGTTGTTCGAGACGGCCCACACGACGTGACCGCCCGCCGCCGCACTCGTGCCGCACGCCTCGATGAGTCGCACGAGGTCGGCCGGCGACAGCCACGTCGAGAGGCATCGGGCGCTGTCGGGGCGCGCGATGGCCGTGCCGATGCGAGCACTCACGACCGTCATCCCGAAGCGCTCGCCGTAGAGCCTGCCGAGCGCCTCGACCGCCGCCTTGCTCACCCCGTAGTAGGTGTCGGGGTGCGGCGACGGCTCACGCACGTCCCGCACGTCCCTCACCCGGAGCATCCCGACCGCGTGGATGGAGCTCGCAAGCATCACCCGCTGCAGACCGGCGGTGCGCGCCGCCTCGAGCACGGTGCGAGTGCCGGTGATGTTCAGCTCGACCATCCGCTCCCACGGCCTCTCCACGGGGAAGGCGGCCAAGTGCACAACGAGGTCGGATGCCGCGGCGACGCGCTCGACCGCCGCCGCGTCGGTGACCGAGCCGAGCACGAGCTCCTCACCGTCTCGGAGCGGGTCTCGCGGAGAAGACGTGTCGAACAGCACGACGCGGTGCCCGCGCTCCACGAGGAGTGGCCGGATGCGGGCCGCGACGGCGCCGGACCCGCCCGTGACGATGATCCTCATGGCGCGCCGCCGACGACGGGCGGGAACGAGGTCGGGCTCACACCGCCGCCGGGGCCGCGACGCGAGTGCGCTCGATCAATCGGCGGAGCTCATCCACCTCGGCGGGCAGCAGATCCGCGAGGGGCGGACGCACGGCGCTGCTCGGCCGGCCCGCAGCCCGGAGCCCCGCCTTCACGATCGACACCGCGTACCCCCTCTTGCGATCGCGGATGGCGAGGTACGGCAGCACGAACTCGTTGAGGCGCCGGTAGACGTCCTCCTGATCGCCGAGCCGCACCGTGCGGTAGAAATCGAGCGCGAACTCGGGGAGGAAGTTGAAGATCGCCGAGGAGTAGGTGCTCACGCCGAGTCGCAGGTAGGGCAGCGCGAACGTCTCGGCCGTCGGCAGGCCGCCCACGAGGGTGAAGCGGCCCGCGAAGCGCGCGTGGATGCGGGTCATCAGCTCGATATCGCCCACCCCGTCCTTCACGCCGACCAGATTCGGGCACCTCTCCGCGAGGATCGCGAGCGACTCGGCGTCGATGCTTCCGTTCGCCCGGTTGTACAGCACCACGCCGAGGCCGGTGGCCGCGCACACGGCCTCGACGTAGGCGACGAGGCCCTCGGCGGGCGCGTCGATCAGGTACGGGGGGAAGAGGAGTATGCCATCGGCGCCCGCCGCCTCCGCGGCGCGCGCGTGAGAGCGGGCGAGCACCACGCTCTGGCCGGCCGGTGCGATCACCGGTACACGACCGTCGACCTCATCGATTGCCGCGCGGACGACGCGGTCGACCTCTTCGGGGAGAAGACTGAAGAACTCGCCCGTGCCGCCCGCGGCGAAGAGGCCGGCGACGTCGAACCCGGCCTGCCAGCCCAGGTGATCGCGGTACGCCGCCTCGTCGAACTCGAGGCGATCGGTGAAATGGGTCACCGGGAAGGAGAGCAACCCGTCGGCGATGCGTTCCGCGAACTGGAGGGGGGGCATAGCCATGATCGGAGCCTCTCTGCCGGGTGCGGGAGCACGTCGATCCTCGCCTCAGGCGATGCTAGGGAGCACGCCGATGCACGTCCAACAGCGATCGCGCATCACGTCATGCCGAACGAGCATGCATCGGCGGAACGGGTTGAAGGGAGGGGAGCCTCTCGACCGCGCGGTGGAGAGCGGGATTGGTGTTGTCGGGCGACCACGCGGCGTGCAGCGCCACCACGGGCGCCTGCCAGTCCGCGAGCTCGCGGAACACCACGTCGGCGTGATGAAGGGACACGACCGACTCGGGGACGAGCGCGACGCCCCGCCGCGCGGCGACGAGCGCGATCATCGAGTGCACGTGGCTCACCTGCAACGAGGATCGTACGGGCACGTTGACAAGCAGGGCGGACACGAGGTCGCTGAAGTACCGGGCGTGATCGGACGAGTAGCCGATCAGGTGCGCGCCTTCGAGCTCGGCGGTCCTCACGGCGTCGCGGCGAGCGGCGAGCGGGTGCTCGACGTGGAGGGCGGCGACGAGCCGCTCGCGGTGCACGGCGCGCGAGGCGAACCCTGTCGTCGCTCCGATCGGTCGCACCAGTCCGAGGTCGAGCGAGCGGTCGTCGAGGCGCGCGAGCTGCTCGGAGGTCACCATCTCCCGCAGCGCGATCTCCACGCCGGGTATCAGCTCCTCGGCGTCGGCCAGCAGCCCGCCGAGAGGCCCGAGCGCCGCGGTCGCTGTGAATCCCACCGACAGGAGGCCGGTGGCGCCCTCCACCGCCTGCCGGGCAGAGACGGCCGCGGCGGCCGCGGCCGCCAGCAGGCGTCGCGCCTCCGTGAGCAGCTTCGCGCCCGCCGGCGTGAGCGTCACACCCCGCGGTCCGCGATCGAGCAGGGGAGCACCGATGGCCGCCTCGAGCTTCTGAATCTGGCGGGACAGCGGGGGTTGCGTCATCCGAAGGCGTTGGGCGGCACGGCCGAAGTGGGACTCCTCGGCGACCGCGACGAACCCCTCGAGCTGATCCAGGGTGAAGATGATGCCTGCACGGTATCACCTCATGCCCTATGGGGCTTAGACAGGCATGATCCGTCTCCCTAGGCTCAGGCCGGAGAAGCGCAGCGCATCTTCGCCGAGTCGCCTCGAGTTCAAAGGAGAATCGCGTGATCCACCCCACATCCTCCCGCCCTCGACGGATCGCCATCGCACTTCTGGCCTCGATCGCCGTCATAGGGCCGCTTGCCGCCTGCTCGTCCGACGACGCGAGCGGCGGGGCGTCGGAGTCCGGTCCCCTCGAGGTGTGGACCCGCACCGATGCGACCGCGGCGGAGACCTACGACGACATGTTCGCCGCCTTCACCGAGGAGACGGGGATCGAGATCGACCACCAGCCCGTGGTCGAGTTCGACACCCAGCTGCAGGCGCGGGCCGCGCAGCAGGACCTGCCCGACCTGCTCATCAACGACGCCGGATCGCTCGGCGAGTACGTGTCGCAGGGCTTCCTGGCGCCGGTGGATCGCGAGTCCCTCGCCGGGCAGGAGGACATCTCCGACGCGAGCTGGGACCAAACGCTCGGCACCGACGGAACCACCTACGGGGTGCCGTTCTCACGGCAGGCGAACATCGTCATCGCGCGGAAGGACTGGCGGGAGACGCTCGGCCTGGCGCTGCCGACGACGTGGCAGGAGCTCGACGACCTCGCCGATGCCTTCGCCACGGGTGATCCGGACGGGAACGGACAGGCCGACACCTATGGGATGGCGGTGCCGGGCACCGCGCAGAACGGGTACATCGCGCGCTGGGGCGTGCCGTACATCTGGCAGGCGGGCGGCGAGCTGCTCGAGCAGGACGGCGAGGGCTACACCTCGGTCGTCGACTCCCCCGAGACCCTCGAGGGGCTGGAGTTCATCCGCGACCAGTTCTGCACGCCCGGCCACGTCGTGCCCGGTTCCATCAACTACGCGACGAGCGACATCCGCTCCTTCCAGGAGGGTGCGGCCGGCATGTACCTGACCGGACCGTACAACTTCAACTCGTTCGACGACGCGGTCGGGCGCGAGAACGTCGAGGTCATCCCGATGCCGGAGGGCCCCGAAGGCACCACAACCTTCGCGGAGGGCGAGAACATCTATTACGGGTCGACGCGGGAGCGCACCGACGATCGTGCGGCGCTGACCGAGTTCCTCATCTCGGCCGAGGGGCAGGAGATGGGGATGGACAGCCCTGCCGCCGGCGGCGACGGCCCTTTCTACTCCGTAGTGCGGCTGCCGGTGAACACCACTCTCGAGGCCGGCGAAGTGTATGCCGATGACCGATGGCAGGTGACCGCCGACGCTTACGCCGACGCGTCCGAGACCTTCCCGTGGAACATCAACTTCATCCCCTTCCGGCAAGTGCTGGCCGACGGGATGAACGCGATGATGGCGGACTGCGAGAGCGACCTCCCTGCGCTGCTCGAAGGCATCGACGCCGGCTTCGAGACCGAGCTGGCGAACCAGGGTCTCGCTCGGTGACCTCGGCCTCGACGCCGATGGAGGCGCATCGGGTGACCGATGCGCCTCCTCGGGCGCGCTTCCGAGCGCGCTCCGTCGCTCCGTGGCTGTTCCTGGCCGTGCCCCTGCTGTTCGCCCTGGTCTTCAAGTTCGTTCCTCTCGCCGAGGGGGTGCGGATGAGCTTCTTCCGGGTACAGCCGCTTCTCGGAGACGAATTCGTCGGCTTCGCCAACTACACCCGTGTGCTCGGCGACCCGCGGTTCCAGGACGCGTTCTCACACACCCTCCTCCTCGGGTTCGGCACCACCGTCGGCGCCATGGTCGTCGGCTTCTTCTTCGCCCTGCTGTTCGAGGGCTCGTCGCGTCTGCTCCGCGCCGCGCGCACGGCGGTCTTCCTCCCGGTCGTGACCGCCGTCGCCGTGATCGGCGAGATCTGGCGCCTGCTGTACATCCCGTCGGAGGTGGGGTTCCTCAACTCGATCCTCGGCGCGCTCGGCATCCCCGCGCAGCCCTTCCTGAGCGACCCGGGCACCGCGTTACTCTGGGTCGGCGTCGTCGGCATCTGGACGACCGCGCCCTACAACATGGTGATCGTGCTCGCGGGTCTGGCAGGCATCGACCGCTCGCTCTACGAGGCCGCCGCCGTCGATGGTGCACGGCTGCGTCACCGCATCATGTCCGTGGTGCTTCCCGGGCTGCGGGCCTCCATCAGCGTCATCCTCACCCTCGCCGCCATCCGCAGCCTGCGCCTGTTCACCGAGGTCTTCGTGCTGACCGGCGGCGGCCCGGCCGGTTCGACCGAGGTCTGGATGACCCGCACCTACTCGATCGGGTTCGCCAGTAACGACCTCGGCGTGGCCTCCGCGGCGTCCATGCTCCTGCTGCTGGCGACCGTGGTGCTCACGGTCGTCGTGCGGCGATTCACCTCGTCGAAGGGCGCGCCGTGATCGAGACCCGCACGCCCGTTGCGGCCGCCGCCGCGCGTCCCCGCCGGCGCCGGACCCGCGACTCCGGCTCCCAGTTCGAGTCGGCCGTGGGTTGGGGCTCCGGACCCACTCCGCTGAACATGGTGCGCACCGTACTTTGCGTGGCCGTGGTACTGCTCTTCGCGGTGCCGTTCCTCGCGATCATGATCGGCGCCTTCGACGCCAACCCGTCCACCACGCAGCTGCGGCTGTTCCCTCGCGAGCTGTCGTTCGAGTCCTTCCGCGTGGCGGTCGAGCGGGGCATCCTCGGCTACCTCGTCAACTCGTTCGTCATCCTGGGCGGCGGCCTCGTGCTGCAACTCATCCTCTCGATCCTCGCCGCCTACGCCCTGTCGCGGTTCCGGTTCCGCGCCGCGGGACTTGTACTCGGGCTGTTCCTGCTCACGATGATGCTCCCCGAGGAGGTGATCGCGGTGCCGCTCTCGCAGGTGCTCGGCGAGCTGCCGCTCGTGGGCATCAACCTCCGCGGCACTCCCTTCGGCGTGATGCTGCCGGTGGCGATCTGGGGCTTCTCGATCCTGCTGATGACGGAGTTCATGCGGGACATCCCGCCGGAGATCGTCGAGGCGGCGCGGCTCGACGGTGTCGGAGAGCTCCGGATGCTCACGGCCGTCGTGCTGCCCATGTCGACGCCCGTCCTCGGCGTGGCGACCATCTTCGGGTTCATCATGATCTGGGATCAGTACCTGCTGCCGCTCATCGTCGCGAACGGCCCCGGGGATTACACGCTCACGGTCGCGCTCGGCGTGCTCCGGCAGGATCCGGAGGTCGCGAACGGGATCGTGCTCGTCGGCGCCCTGCTCGCTCTCCTGCCGAGCCTCATCGCCTACCTGCTGCTGCAGAAGTCGCTCATCCGCGGTATCACCTCCGGCGCCACGAAAGGCTGATCTTGCGTATCACGGCACTCGACATCATCCCGATCGCGTTCGCCGATCCGCCTCTGCTCAATGCGGCGGGCGTGCACGAGGCCCTCGCATTGCGCACCGTGCTGCGATTACGGGTCGGTGACCTGGTGGCGTGGGGAGAGGCGCGCGGCGGGGCGATCCCGCCCGAGGCGGTCGCCGCCGTGCGCGATGCCGTCGTGGGCCTCGACGTGTTCGCGACGACGCTCGTCGAGCGGGCGGTCGATGAGGCGCTGCGGCGGACCGCGCCGACGCTCACGCGGCAGGGGCGCCTCACCGCCTTCTCGGGCATCGAGGTCGCGTGCCTCGATGCCCAGGGCAAGATCCTCGACGTGCCCGTCAGCACCGTGCTCGGAGGTGCGGTGCGCGATCGCGTCGAGTTCAGCGCCTACCTGTTCTTCAAATGGGCCGGCCACCTCGACTCCGACGACCGGTGGTCCGACGCCGACGAGTGGGGGGAGGCGCTCGACGCCGACGGCATCGTGGCGCAGGCGCGCGTGCTGGTCGACCGTTACGGGTTCGACTCGATCAAGCTCAAGGCCGGAGCGCTCGACCCCGACCTCGAGGCCGGGGCCATCGAGGCGCTCGCGCAGGAGTTCCCCGGGCTGCCGCTGCGGATCGACCCCAACGGCGCTTGGACGCACGAGACCGCTGTACGGATCGCCCGTAGGCTCGACGGACTGCTCGAGTACTACGAGGACCCGGTGCTCGGGATCGACGGCATGAGTCGGCTGCACGCGGAGACGGGGCTGCCGCTGGCCACCAACATGTGCGTGGTCGAGACGGATCACCTGAAGGAGGCATCGGAGAAGGACGCGGTGCAGATCGTGCTGAGCGACCATCACTACTGGGGCGGTCTCCGGCGCACCAAGGACCTGGCGGCGGTGTGCGAGGCGCTCGGGATGGGCGTGAGCATGCACTCCAACTCGCACCTCGGCATCTCCCTCGCGGCGATGACCCACGTCGCCGCCGCGATCCCGAACGTCGCCTACGCGTGCGACACGCACTACCCCTGGAACCGGCTCGACGACGTCGTCCGCCCCGGAGTGCTCGAGATCGTCGATGGCTCCGTCGCCGTGCCGACCGGCGTCGGGCTCGGCGTCGAGGTCGACGAGGAGAAGGTCTCGGAGCTGCACGAGCGGTTCGTGCGGTCGGGGCGCTCAGTGCGCGACGATGGCGGGTACATGCGCCGGAGGCATCCGGACTTCACCGACGCGCTGCCGCGGTTCTGACGGGTGGGCCTCCGCCTCGTCGCTGCGCTGTACCCGTGGGACGTGCTCGGCGACCCCGATCTCCTCGACGAGCTGCGCGACCTGGGCATCGGGCGGGTGTCGCTCGCCGCGTACTACCACGCAGTGCGGGCAGCGACTCCCCGCCATCCGCGGACCCGAGTCATCGACGCCGCCCACACGGCGTCGTACATCGGATACGACGTCGCCGTCGCCGATCTGGCGAGCACGACGCCGTCATGGACTCCGCCCGATGCGTACCTGCGCGCGCGCGATTCGCTCGAGACGAGCGGTATCGCGGTCGACGCCTGGATCACACCGAGCCATCTCGACTCCGCCTCGACGAGCGACGCACGCCATCGAGTGGTCGACGCGTTCGGCACGCCGCTGCGACATGCACTGTGCCCCAACGACCCGGTCGCCGCGGCCTACATCGACGCCGTGGTGGACGCCGTCGTCGCGACCGCGCCGCGCGGGCTCGTGGTCGAGTCGCTCGGACAACTCGGTATCGACCACGCCGACCTCCACGACAAGACGGCGGGCGCGGACTGGTCGCCGGCCGAGCGCCGGCTGCTGTCGATCTGCTGCTGCGCGGGATGCACGGCCGTGCAAGGAGGACTCGGCCTCGACCCGCAGCGCATCGCCGCGACCGTGCGCGAGGGCCTCGGGAGCGGACGCCCCGGAGCGGACGCCGCCCTGTCGGTGCTCGAGGAGCCGGTGCTGGCCGCGCGCTCCGTCGGCATGTCGGCGCGGTGGGAGGCGCTGCGACGCCGAGCGGGCGGGATGGACCGCGTCGCCGTGCACGCGACGGCCGACCGATGGGCGACCTCCCCCGCCGCTCCTGTGCATCTGCTACCGGGCGCCGACCTCGCCATCGTCGACGCCTGGTCCGCCGACGAGGCCGCGGTGCGCCGCGTACGCGACGTCTCGGTGTCCGGCGCTGCGATCGCCGCCTACGTGACAGTCCTCCCTCCAACTCCCCTCGACGCGGCGGCCATTGGTGACCAGTGGGCGAGGCTGCGAGACGAGGGCGTGGAGGAGCTGCACCTCTACCATCCGGGCCTCGCGTCGGACGCCCGCCTCACTCTGCTGCACGACAGCGTCCTCGCCGCCGGGCTGGACGGCTGACCGGCGGCCCCTTCGTCGGCGCGACAGGTTCAGTCGGCGGGGCCAGCGAGCTCGGCGAGCGCGTCGCGCAGGCGGCCGACGCTCGAGCCGATGCCCCACCGGGTGACGAGCGCGTCGAGCGCGTCGGAGTCCGCGGGCTCGGCCGGCAGCGTCTCGTCGTGCTCCGGCAGGTCGGCGTCGCGCAGCACCCGCACCACCGCGGGCGCGACGTCGAGGTAGTCGGCGCCCGCCTGGAGCTTGGCCCGCACGCCGGGGGCGATGCGCCGGTCGCCATCCGCCGCCCCCGACCGGATGCCGTCGAGGGATCGGAAGTCGTGGAGCAGACGCGCGGCGGTCTTCTCCCCGATGCCCGCGACGCCCGGCAGCCCGTCGGACGCGTCGCCACGCAGCACCGCCATGTCGGCGTACCCGTCGCCGCCGTGCACCCCGTACTTCTCGAGCAGCAACGCCTCGTCGACCTCGGTGAGCTCCCGCACGCCGCGAGCCGTGTAGAGCACCCGCACTTGGTGCGCGTCGTCGACGAGCTGGAACAGGTCGCGGTCGCCGGTCACGACGTCGACCGCGCCCACCCCGTCGGCCACGGCGCGGGTCGCGAGGGTGCCGATCACGTCGTCGGCCTCGCACCCCGACGCGCCGACCACCGGCACGCCGAACGCCGCGAGAACGTCGGCGATCACGGCGACCTGGGGGCTCAGCGTGTCGGGAACCTCCTCGACATCCGCCCCGGTGCCGTCCACCTCTTCCACCACCCGGTGCGCCTTGTACGACGGGATGGCGTCGACCCGCCACTGCGGGCGCCAGTCGTCGTCCCAGCACGCGACGAGGTGCGTGGGCCGCCACCGCGTCACGAGGTGGGCGATCATGTCGGTGAACCCGCGGACCGCGTTCATCGGGGTGCCGTCGGGAGCGGTGACCGTGTCGGGCACGCCGTAGTAGGCCCGGAAGTACAGCGACGCCGAATCGAGCAGCATCAGCCGCTCCCCGTCGCGGAAGGCGGAGGCGCTCATGCCCGGAGTCTAGTGAGCTGGCTCGGCGCACGGACGCCCACAGAGGAACGACGGAGATCCGGTCGACACGCCGGGATCCGCACCGGCGACACGCCGCGCGGCGACCGGATCTCCGTCGTCGCGGACCCTACGCCGCGCCCGCGACGACGGCGGGCAGCCCGAGGAAGGCGCCGTACCGCGCGGCTTCGCGGGCTACGGCATCCGTCTGCGCGGCGCTCGCGGCGGTGAAGGGCACCGGCGTGACGGTGACCTTCGACGCCGTCACCGCACGGCGCCAGGTTCCCGTGATGCGTCCGGAGGCGACGATCATCGGCAGGAAGACGCCGTTGCCGCCCGGCACCACGCGGTCGGCGTGCTCGGGGGCCAGGGAGTGCGACCGGTCGCGGTAGCCGAGCAGGTACTCGTCGAACCCCGGCAGCAGGATCGTGCGGGCGGAGACGCGAGCGGGTGCCGTGTCGATGACGGGCGCCGCCGCCCAGTACGTCGCGCCGTCGTGCTCGAGCTCGCGCAGCGCCGGCCGTGCGACGGCGATGCCGACCCGTGCGTCGGCGACGGTGATCTTCGACCACCAGGTGAGGTCGGAGAGCGTCGCCGGACCGTGCGCGGTGAAGTACCGCAGAGCGAGCTCGCCGAGCGACTCCTCGCGCCCGAGCCGCCGCGGCCGCGGCACCCACTCGTCGAGTGACACGAACGCCTGTGCGGCACCGTCGGGCGGCCCCTGCACCGCGACGCCGAGCTCGCACAGGTGCGCGACCAGGTGGTTGCCCCGCTGCCCCTCCGTGCTCACTCCGCCCGCGTACACAGCGGCAAGCAGATCGGCGCGCGACAGGCGTCGACCGCCGCTCAGAGCGGCGCGCGCCGCATCCGCCGCCCGGGCGAAGTCGCGGTCCTCGAGCCCGAGCTGCCGCTGCCGGGCGCCGATCGAGGAATGCTGGCGCGGCACGGTGAGGCGCAGCATCCAGCCCAGGTCCTCCGGCGCCACCCAGTGCAGAGTGCCGCGCATGGGCCAGGAGCGCACGATCTCCCCTCGCCCGAGCGCGGCGAGCACGTCGGCGCGCGTGCTGCCGGGCACCCGCGCGCCGAGCGCCCAGAGCGCCTGCGCGAAGTCCTGCGCCTGCATGGCGAGGAAGTGCCGGGCGACATCGGCGATCTGCAGGCGCGAACGGGGCGCGAGCAGCTGGCTCGCGAGTCGCAGGCGCAGGATGTCGCGCGCCGACGCCGCCGTCATGCGATCAGTCTGCCGAACCGACCAGAACACGGTGCCGCCGGCGACGTCCGTGCGCGCGTAACGACGGAGTTCCGGGCGACACGCCGTACCGACTCATTCGAC
>Ga0325401_1006665_pt1 | contig 11184 bp, 5 predicted proteins | sample PopdelMetagenome_FD_205666 | JGI IMG/M metagenome (GOLD analysis project Ga0325401, IMG submission 205666) | Populus deltoides microbial communities from Bellville, Georgia, United States - Xylem-PdKOR-R2 | ecosystem: Host-associated > Plants > Phyllosphere > Stem > Wood/Secondary xylem | place...
ACATCAAATTTCATTTGTGACAAACGGCATATCATATCATGGGCCTGATCATGGACCCCAACCTGGGCCTACGTTTGGGTTGAACAATAGTATGCATGGGATGGCCCAAACATCAAGGGTGCTGGAACATGGACCCGTCAAGTGTTATAAAAAGCAGTTGGTGGGTGGGGCCCATGATTTAAAACACAAAGATTGTCTTGTAAAATATATTTTTATCTCTTGAAAATCGGAAGTTGTTTTTCATGTTAGGAATAAAAAGAGGTTGCTGTAATCTAATGCAGAGAATAAGCACGTGGGTTATTCTCCATAAGGAAACTATTCATTCTCTAGGAAAGAACCAACCATGCTATTCTACTGGAGTCATTCTGCAGCACGTGGTCCTAGTTATTAGAGAGTTGTTTTAGTTAATGGAATTGTGATTCCTATTTTCTTGTAATATTTACTTTATTTCCAAGCATTGTAAGAAATAATTCAGTTCAATAAATGTAATTAAACATTTTCTTTGCTAATTCTCGACAGATTAGCTTGCTTCTTGTTCATGTTCTAGAACTATTTCATTGTTTTAAACTTTTTTTTTTTTCCTTTGATCCTACCAACCATGTTTCCATCAACTAAATCTTTTTATAGTTATCAAATACAAGATATATATATATATATATATATTGTTAATCACATGTTAAAATATAAACGATAATGACGTGTATTACAAGTGCATGACTGTACGTAAATACTATAAAATATCTGGAAAATTGAATTTGACGGATAAATAATTTTACATTAAGTTGGTATTTACATAAATGAATTAAAACCATAAAAACCATAAAATGTTAAATACATAACACAAATTAATAAAAAAAAGATATTAGTTATTTAGAAAAAAAAATAAAGGAAATACATTTCTCAAGATGTAGTAACTACCGCCATCGTCATGACCGTGTTGACCATGGTAAAATATTTTTCTAAAAACCATATTTTATTGAAGCATCTTGTATAAGAAATCCTGAATTACAAGATTGAAGAGATTAGGTTATAGGTTTTCAAATATAAAGGTCTGAGTTATAACTGAATTTAAAATACAGGGACTAAATAAAAATAATTTGCTCACAATTAGCAGCGACTCCTCGTCGACATTTAACAAAATCACCGGTTATGTGGTCCATTTATATATACCGAGCATCGATCATCGTACCTTCTCTTCAATAATGCTATGTAAAGTCACAGTTTGAAGGCACGCCCAAATTAATCTAATAGTTTTCACTGGAGCTTAATTATATCCCCATAATTAATTAACGTGTCAAACAATGAATTATAAATATGTTTAGGCAGTGGACTTCTCAGGTTGTTTATTGATTAGAATATAATTAATTTTGAGTATAACAAACTAGCTAGCTAGCCAGGCATTGAAGTGGTCTCATCGTTATATATACAACAACAACTAGCCAGCAACCACCATAGTCGCAGGTGTTTTATAAATACCAAGTGGAAAGAAGCCGGTGAGATTAGGGAATATCTAGAGCGGAATAAGATTAAAAAACCCTAGAAGAAACAAATCTTGATACTTGGTCGGAAAGAAAAACAAGAGAAAAGAAAAGAAAAGAAAAAACAAGTGGGCTAAAGTTAATTTGGAAGAAAGTGAAGTGGGGGGGTAATTAAGAAGGTTCAAATTAATCTCTAATAATCAACCCATGATCAGGCATTGAACAAAGGCATTAATTAATGCCACTATGCTAATCCCACGACCCAGATATTCATGGGTCCCAGACCACTAGCATGCATGCATGGCATGGTAGCTGAGGATCATGTGCTAAAGGGGTCCAGCTTGTTCTTGTTTACCAGCAGAAAAAGGCGTCCAAGTTTGGTTCTTTCAGAGTTTGAAAACAGGACACAAGATAGATAGGGTCACGTTAAAGCATCATAAAGTGATAAAAGAAACGGTAAAACATGTTTGGCGGGGCATGGAGTAGTAAGCGTAGCTGGGAAGCTAGCAGATTCGAGTTTGGAATTTGGTTTTTTTTAAAAATATTTTTTTTATTTTTTTTTAAATATTTTTATATAAATACATATCTAAAAATATTAATTTTAAAAAATTCTTTAAAAAAATAAAAAACCCATGAATAATATAAACAGTAAAACATCCCCAGCTTATTGGCACCGTAGTCTGTGTCTGTCCAAAAGAAAAGGGCCTATCCTATCCTTGCAGCAAGTGGATCGTCCATTTGAAGCGAGTTTGTCGATTTGTACTTGAATATCTACTGGCTAGATTCACAAAGCTGCCATATTCTTTGGCGAGAATAAAAATTAGCGAGGGAGTGAAAATGACTAGAGCCCTTGTGCATGGAAAGATGGATATTTGCTTGCCCAATCGCCTGGGCATTGTTAGCAGAGCTAGCTAGCTGGTAGGGCTCTTTTTTCTATACGGAGAAACAGCTTCCTGAACCAGCTTGAAACTTTTGATCAACTATCAGTTTCAAATGGACCGCTTCCCACTTAAAAGCTCTTCATGGCATTGGTTTCGATTAAAAACTATTGCTATCTTGTTGCCCCTATTGGTGCCAAATGGACCATTTCATCGGTTTATGAGTCACACAAGGGCTAGGCTAATTTGAGACAAATAATCGCATTGCCATGTTAAGTTTGTACCCTTTTTCTTTTTTCTTTTTAATTCCCATTGCCTTTTAGTATGTAGTTTTCTGTTGATACTATTTAATTGTTTTTTTTTAATTAATGTAGGTGTCCGGTTTAGCTTGTGTGTACCTTAACTAATCTCACGGGTTCTGAAATTAACGACCATATAAGTCTCTAACGGCCATTATATTAACAACCATAGAACTCGATCCTGAAATCATATGAAAAATATATCTTTTGATTCCAAACTCTTACCACTAAATACCTACTAGAAAATTATCAGGAATAGATTGAAATCTAATTAAAATTCACGGCCAACACGTATCTCATATTTTCATCATATATACCCATGTGCCATCAAGCAATTATGGTTCAAAAAGAGAAAAAAAACACATATGAGTATTAATTTGGATTTGCTGGAAAGTCTTCATAAAATGTTTTATCATAATTTTAGGACATGCTAGTGATTCAATTCGAGTCCATTCAAAATTATGGTTACTTTAGTAATTTAAACACACCAAGTAGGCACTATTTTATTTCTCACAACTTGACATTTTTTATTAAACTACCTTCTCCATAAGAAAATCCAACGCAATCACCCCCTCATCTCTCCCGAACCATTTGCATAACATCACCAGTACCCTCCCGCCTCTCTCAGAGTTGGAAAAGTGATCGATAACTTCTTCCTCTCTCCCTCCCCATCTCCTCTCTCCCTCCCTCTCTCAATATATACACACACACAAACACTCCAAAAGTCATTAAACCCTCCAAGAAACCTAAAACCTAAAAACCACAGTACCTCTCACAAATCATCACTACAAAAAAAAACTTCAAACAAGAAATCAAAAATGCCTGCTAATCCTCCAAAATCATCTCTTTTGATCCATAGAATCAACAACACCACCATAACTAACACAACCCTCAACACCACGAATACAACCACCTCAACTTCATGCCAAAAACGGTGGTCCCCTCTAACATGCGCCATCACCCCAGTTCCAGAAACCGTTTCACGCTACCACGCCCACGCTGTAGGCCCCAACCAGTGCTGCTCTGCCGTGGTACAACAAATCGCTGCCCCGGTCTCCACTGTATGGTCTGTCGTTCGCCACTTCGACAACCCACAAGCTTATAAACATTTCCTCAAGAGCTGCCACGTCATCCTCGGAGACGGCGACGTGGGTACTCTCCGTGAGGTCCACGTCATCTCGGGTCTCCCAGCTGCTAATAGCACCGAACGCCTCGAGATCCTTGACCATGAACGACATGTCATTAGTTTTAGTGTTGTGGGTGGGGACCATAGACTTGCGAACTACAGGTCGGTTACAACTCTCCATGCGTCACCCACAGGTAACGGCACCGTCGTCGTGGAGTCTTACGTGGTAGATATTCCGCCGGGAAATACTAAAGAGGACACGTGTGTGTTTGTAGATACCATAGTTCGATGCAACCTCCAGTCACTGGCACAGATCGCGGAGAACAAGAATAGACGCAATAATAAATCATCATCGTGAGTGATGATAAAATATCTACTGTTACTCGTTGCTATAAATACATTTAGGGTTTTTTTTTCTTCTTCTTCTTTACAAGTGGAAATGTATGATTTGGTGAAAACACCTTTTTTGTGAGAATCCGATGTGGGTTTGCCAATGATAATTTGAACACCCCAGTCTGTTGATTTGTATTATTATTATTATTATTATTTGTTGTTGTTTTTAATCATAGATTTAATTTTTGTTTAGCCCCATTTTGTGTGAAATTTTTTTCTTTTTTTTATAATGCATTTCATGAAATATTCTATCAATGTTGACATAATCACCAATATTAGCTCCGTTCATCAATATCGGTGCTTGTGTCAAGTGTCATTATGAAAATAAAATAAAATAAATAATAAATAAAATTTGCTTTCATTTTCGGCTGCCATTAACGCCGATGATAGTTGTGTAATAATTAAGTATCATTGTTATTTTTGGTGGGATTAATATAAGTGTGAAAATGGCTTTGGTGCGTGAAGAGATAATTTTTCTTCAATCCTGATCAGGTGTGGATCGTGATCGTGATGTGTAAAATCCGATAAAAAAATATTACTTGTAAAAGATAATGTAGAGAGATGACAATAGTGCTGGACAATTTTATTCGGGTATGGATTACGACCCGAAGACTGTAAAATTTTAGAGAAGAAATAAAATAGCTTGCTTTGTTTAGAACAGATTAATAAGAAACAAAGAACCGGAAATCTGAATTCCCATTTGCCGACGGCCGTAAAGGGTGCAGCAACTTCCTTTATATATAATTATAGTGTAGATGCTAAACCTCGTATGAGCAGCAAAAACAAGGTGCTAGTTGTGATAGCACGCATGATTCTGTTCCAAGAGATTTTTAATTATGAAGATGCGTTTCCATGGTACATGGCGCACACATGCTTAGCTGGGATTCTTGTTGTTTAAACTTGGAAAATGGGGTGGTTTTAGTTAATACGAGGGACACCATTTTAGTAAAACTGGGATTAGAGCTTGATGAAGATCTAATTTACGAGGAAAACGTGCATGGTGCCAGTTAACCAAGGAAAGGGACCAGCAGGCAGCATGGGGTAAGTTAAAAATATATGTGCTGTTAACTAGGTTAGTTTAATTGATCAAATTTTGTGTTTATTTCATGATAATTATAAGTTTAAATCCTTTCATGATCATTAAAGACTTATATAATTATTAATTTAAGAACATATAAGATTAATTAAAATGCATGCAAGCTGATTCAAACACCCAAATTGATCTAAGCTGATTTGAACACCCAAGTTGATCTAAAAATTTATATATATATATACATGCAACAAGAATTGATACCCTCGTGCGGGATCACATCGCTTTCGTTCTACTCGTTCACTAAATCCCAAGTAGTTTATCAAACTTAATACCTTAATCAATAGTTAATTGGGATCCAATGAGCAAATTAACCAATTTCTCAGGGTCGATTTCTGTGTCTTTTCCAAAGAAATCGAAGGGTTTTGAAAGAGGATCTTGATGGGTTCTGTATCCATTGTTATCTAGGATAGAAATCTCCATTTCCAAGGGGGTGGAAGCATATGCATGATGCATTAAAATAATAGTAACTTGAAGCAGGGAATCAACCATCATGAGCTGCTGCCCTGTCAAGCTGCAACTTGACTTTGATAACTCAACAAAATGTTCTAAGATTCAAGCAAGTTGCAAATTTTTTTTTGCTGAGAGAGAGAGAGAGAGAGAGAGAGAGAGATGGTTACAGCTTGCATGTGATCTCACTTTGAAGGAGAAAGGTTTTTTTCTTTCTGTTTTTTTTTTCCTGCAAGTTGGAATGCAAGTTGGGGCCGGGAGGGGCTTGCTTTTAATGTTCTCATGTACTATTGTCTGCTTTTGAATGGCCTCACGCCAACGTACCTCTCGCTCTCTCTCTCTCTCTCTCTCTCTCTCTCCCCCTCTCTCCCCCTCCCTCCCTCTCCCCTTTGCTTAACTGATCGCATCACCACCCCAGAAAAACCTTGACTGCCATTGGGCTGTTACATTCTTTTACTGGACTTTTCCATCACTGTTGCTATCGAACGATGGACCAAAAGAAATTGTTTAAGGGACACGTCGTCCTTATTACGGATCCATGTATTATTTGTGCTAGTTTGTATGTACATATGCTAGGGATCAATTTTTTAAAAGACATAAAATAATATATATAGGTATTGAAGAATTATTTAGTATTATTATTAAACCAGAAAAAAAATATATAGTTATCATTGAAAAAAAAAATTAGCAAGATAAATCTTTTTATTAATGTACTTTATCTAAAGCGATTGGAAGATTTTTTTAATAAAATCATTGTTTATGTTAAAAAACATATTTTATGATTGTTTTAGCAATTTAACAACAATAAATATCATTGTAGCTTGTTTATATTTTAAATAGATAAAGAAAAAATAAAGAAAAGTGTTATGCCGTTCATCCGTCATCTTTTTTTTTTAAATAGATAATACATCGTTTATAATTTTAATAAAAATATTCTCACTCGACTCTCAAACCTGCTGCGATCTCTAAACTTATATATATGTGTTAACTAACTGAGTTACCACATGAAAATATTATTATATGAATTAAACAAATATATTAAACTGTTTTATTATTTAAAATATATTAAAAAATATTAATTTGAAAGGAAAAAATTTAAAAGTGTTTTTTATATATATAAAAAAACCATTCTAATATGGTTTACGTGAGATTTTCAGGGAAACAATTAAGAGAACAAAACAGCTCCTTTACTCGAATCAAACTCAGATCCATTCCGACAACAACATAAATGGCATATGAGAAAAAAGCAATTTCTTAGATGAACATTATGACAGCCCCAACAACAACATAATTAGGTTTCATACGCACAACTTACGATTATGGGGAAGGAGAAATAAGCACAAGTGGAGCATTGCAATGAGGGCTGGCTTATGAAACCATCACCATCTTATACTGTCATGGGTGCAACCACCTTCACAGTTAAAATTATTTTTTAATATAAAAAAGAATATAGTTTAATTGGTCAGGTTTTAAATTTGTTTTTTATAAATTACCTACCAGTTCGAGTCTCACAAATCTCAGAGCTACTAGAAAATTACATGATTGTTAATTTCAAGATCTATAAAATTAGTTAAGATGTATGTAAGTTAGCCCAGACACCAGCCACCAGCCACCAGCCACCAGCGTTAATAATAATAATAAAAATATTTCCAAGACGTTCCAGACAGTTTTACCTGTTCGAAGGAATCAAGCGTCAACCTCATTTCCAGCGCCTTGCAGAGTAGAAATATTACCAGAAACCTCTATATGCCTGCATGATAAAGCTAATAATGATGATGTTCTTGGTGCTGATAGATTTTACATGAATTAATATATAATTACAAATATTTTACAAGTACATGGCCAAAAATGAGAGGGGTATTTTGGCAATCAAGGGAGACCACTCTTCTGTCTATTGCTTTCAGGAAACTACCCAAAGATCGGATCCCACTTCCCCTAATATTTGAAAAAGATTCTTGACATTCGATTTTCAACAGCCCTGCCCTTAAAAAACTTCAAAAAGGAGAAGGGGAAAAGAGAGAGATTCTAAAACGAAGCTGAAGGTGGCAAAGAAGCAGCTGAATGTTGTTTTCTTTGTCTCATGTTATAAGCTAGGTTCCATGCAAGTATGCAACAGTGCTGGAAAGGCTTAGGAACAAAAGGCATACTCGTAGGGGATTCAGGCCGGCCAATGGGTTCTGTCTTGCGGACTCAGTGATTCCTTCAGGGCTCAAATCCATCAACTGCTATCTTCAAAGCTACTGTGAGTCTCTCTCTATTATTGTAAATTACAGGTACCTTGACAACAACGGTTGAGATGGCCGAGTTGGTCTAAGGCGCCAGATTAAGGTTCTGGTCCGAAAGGGCGTGGGTTCAAATCCCACTCTCAACAAATACTTAGATTTTAAAAGAGCCAGGCAGTCTTTTTGGGCTTCAGAAGTTTGGTTTTATTATTAATTAGAATGGGCTTGGGCTGGATTTAAAAGAGTCCTTTGTTTTTAATTTCAAAATTCTTGTTCTGTTTTTTGGATTAATGGATGACTGGACATGGTTTGCAGATGATTTAGGAGGCGAGATGAAAGTTCTTGAGATATGTTTACTCTTTGAGGCTCTAGTATAGGTGAAAGCAGAGTAAAAATCATTTTCCTTGTTTGATGAAGCATCACCAAATCTACCATCTTCAAAAACTGAGAGGCCCTGATCAACTGCATCTCCCTCGTTTAAGAAAGTTCCTATGTCTTCTGGGTCGCCAAGAAGACTCCTTGCTCGTTCCATCTCCTCGCTGGAAACAGTTAAGCATCTTCTGGCACATCATCGCCAATAACCCCATTATTTTTCATACCCACTTTCGTCCCTGAAAGCGATAAATCCTGCCACCCAAATTCCCCAGATTTTAGGTATGAAGATTGTTTTAACGCAACCGATTTCCCTAATCGTGTGCGGAAAATCGGTGCATTTCCTTTCTATAGAATCTTCGAACATCCTTCACGCACACAAAAACACAGTCATGTAATGTACGCGTGTTTATACACATACTGATACAGGTAATATATATCCATATCGAAATACCTTGGAGTAAGAGATCGATCGGCCATGGAAGGCGGGTGAGTTTTGGAGCTGGGAGAGGGGTTTAGTGCTCCGCTTGGTTTAGGTTCGGGTTTCGCGTTGATGATTTGAAGGGAGACTTCCCATCGGAAATCTTTCTGGCGTGGGAGAGTATTTGCCACGTCGAGATTTTCAGTGTGAAAGTAGGGATTCTGTTTTTTTCCTGTTGGGAGAAATGATGGTTTTTAGTGTGTGCGTATGTTAAGAAGGCGGGAAAAAAGAAAGTGAATTTGCATTGATGACACACTTGGGCTTGGGTTTCTTAGACTGAGGTGTAGTGGGCTTAGGTTGTTGACTAGGGCTGAATTTCGGAGCAATTTCATGATACAGAGATATAATTACCAATATTTATAGCATAAGAAAGAGATAAATTCTGAGAGAAAACGAGAGGGAATTACAAAAATATTTTTTAAAAAATATTTTTTTTATTAAATATATTTTAATTAATATTTTTTAACTATTTCTTCACATGAGGGGTATAACCCGTGACAACATTGTGTTAACCTCATCATTCTAGACTTATTGTATAAAATAACATTTTATCTTTTATGTCTTTTTTTTAAGTAACTAATGTCCTTTTAAATTTAAAAATTACAAAATATATTAAAGGAGGGAAATCACTATAGCAATTCACAACACTTTCTTTTTCATTTTTGTTCTTGAATATTTTTTTTTTAATTACAATGTTCTATGCCTAATTTTATTATTGATTTGTCAAAACCTATTAAAAAAATAGTAATATTTAGCAATAAAGAACTAAGGTGTAAAATAAGAAGAAATTCATGGCTAATCTTAATTCAGAAGAAAATTTTCTTTTTAGTCTATCTACTTTTCTTTATCTTACTCTATAACCCTTTTAGTTTTTATAATTTTAATTTTCTCTTGAAAGTGCATCTTCTTAACCTTTTAATCCCTAAACTTGAGAGATGAGAGAAAAAATGATAAAAGAAAAAAAAATTGGCAAATGATCATTTTTTGGCAATGCAAATTTGATGTTTCTAGTGTTAACGAGTTTTATTTAAGGAGAGAAGTTTGATGATAATGATTTTTCTCTATACCTGAAAAACTAGATCGAGCTTGATTTAGATTTTTTTGGTTAATTTTTGTTTTTTAGTGACTTTATGGTGTTTTAGGATTGCTATGTTATGTTATTTACAGAGTATTTACTTGGTGTTCTTAGATAATAATAGCTTGAAAACAAAATTTTAGACAAATAAACCCCTCCCTCTAATGGTGACTAATTTCTATGCTAACATCTAAAAGGAAACAGGTCGCCTATAATTACAAGTGACTTATCAACTACTTAAAAAAAAAAAATTAGAAATAGATGATGTGTTGTCAACTCATGAGATAAAAATTCAAAAACCTAAGTGCGTATATGGACTTTTAGGCCCAAACATTCATGAGTTTTTTTTATTAATATAAGGTGCATGGGCCTAACTCATTACCATCTGATTAATTTTTTATTATTTTTTTAATTTTATTATTTAAAATTTAATTGGATTTTAAATTAAACTCTATAATTTATTTTGGTTTTTTTATGGGTTTATTATGAATTCTAACAAACAACTGATATTTGATTGGTGCTCAATTTTTTTTTTTATTTTTTTTTAAAATAAGGTTAAATTGCTCCAATCTTCTTTAAACTTAAAGTTATTTGAGAATTAGTTTATATATTCTTAATTTAAATTTTTACATTTTTATACTTTATTAGATTTGAAATTAAGTTTGTTTATTACTATTTTTCAACCATCCCTTCATGTTTTGCATATAAAAATAACAAGATGATTTAAATACCCTTGACTTCAATAATAATCTAACTAATAAATTTTAATTTTTTTTATTGAATTAATTAAATTTTAGAATTAAATTTAATATCATAGTTTTAATTCTCCATCTAGAAAATTTGTTTTTATTTTTTTTAAAAAAAAAACAAAGAAGAGATTTTAAGGCTTCTAGGGTTTTTTAGACAAAGAAAAAAGGGTGTTTAGGCTACTAGTTTTAAAACTAGTTAAAATCAAAATATTTGAAAGGAGAATTAAAATCATGATATTAAATTCTAAATTTATTTATTTTATTTTATTTAATCAAAATTAGTTCTATTTAAAAAAATAAAAATAATTAATTAGATCGGATATTATTGATGCTGAGGATATTTAGTTTATTCATTAGTTTAAGGGGAAATACGTATGTTAGTTTTATATTGAAAATCTAATAAAATGATAAATAGGATACACAACTTCTTCTTAAAGATAGATTTAATGCAATTAAATATGTGTGGAGTCATTTCCTCTTAGTTTTATACGCAAAATATAAAGGAAATCTTGATTTCAGATATATCAAAATATATCAAGGTTAAACCTGAAATTAGAAATATAAAAATTAA
>Ga0325401_1006672_pt1 | contig 11180 bp, 13 predicted proteins | sample PopdelMetagenome_FD_205666 | JGI IMG/M metagenome (GOLD analysis project Ga0325401, IMG submission 205666) | Populus deltoides microbial communities from Bellville, Georgia, United States - Xylem-PdKOR-R2 | ecosystem: Host-associated > Plants > Phyllosphere > Stem > Wood/Secondary xylem | place...
CCAGTTAGGGTTCCTAGTGACCAAAATACTAGGTGGCGACTCCCACACCATTTTTCACCGCTAAGAGACAAAGAATTCCTTGTCTCCCCACATTGACCAGATATATATCCCCCCATTACATTTACATTTATACATTTGAGGGTGGACGATCGCCGCGACGTCGCTCACGTGCGACAGTGCGTTTGCCAACCCTACCTCCTTTCAAGTGCGCCTTTGAGCCACCATCTATTGGGTAGTGCATTTTCTAACCCTACCTCATTTCAAGTGCGCCTTTGAGCCCTCACTAACATTGTTTTGGGTAGCTCACCCATTACAATGAGACCACTCTTTTCATTTTCCTTTTGGGTAGGTCATCAATTACAATGAGACCATCCTTTTTTTGGGTAGGTCACCCATTACAACTCGACCATTCTTCATGTTTTTTTTTATCTAGGTAGGTCACCCATTACAACACGACCACTATTCCTTTTTTCCATTTTTGGGTAGGTCACCCATTACAACACGACTACTATTCCTTTTTTCCATTTCTGGGTAGGTCACCCATTACAACTCGACCATTCTCTATATTTTTTATCTGGGTAGGTCACCCATTACAATGAGACCATTCCTCCACCTAGGTAGGTCACCCATTACAACACGACCACTCTTCCATTTTTGGGTAGGTCACCCATTACAACTCGACCATTCTCCATGTTTTTATCTGGGTAGGTCACCCATGACAATGAGACCATTCCTCCATTTAGGTAGGTCACCCATTACAACACGACCACTTTTCCTTTTTCCATTTTTAGGTAGGTCGCCCATTACAACTTGACCATTCTCCACCTATATATATATATATATATATCTGAGTAGGTCACCCATTACAATGAGACTACTCTTCCTTTTCCTACTTGGGCAGGTCGCCCATGAAAATAGACCAGGGTAAGCGTGAGTGTGTGGGCTGGTTGCCCTTGAAAATAGACCACTTTGAATATGTGTGGGCAGGTCGCCCATGAAAATAGACCAAGGTAAGTGTGAGTGTGTGGGCAATTCGCCCGTGAAAACAGACCAATTTTTTTTAGAAGGGGCAGGTTGCTTAAGATAATGTGATCGTTTTCTTTCTCTTTTTTTCTTTTTACAAAACTTACTACGTAAAATCTTTGCTCCGTAAGCATTGTAAAGAGGGGGGCAACTGTCATAACCCATTTTTTGGTTATTCCCCAATTTACATTTTTTCCTCTCTTTTTTTTAAAAAATAATAATACAACAGTGAAAAGAGAATGCCAGAACGCTCAGAAAATAGTCAAAATTTGGTTGAGGAGGTTTAAAAATACAAAAATTAAAATTTGATAGTATTTTATTGACTGATGATAGCCCTGTTAACAAAAAAAATTCAATTTGAGGACGAAAATTCCAAAATTAAATGTTGGTGGACTCAATTAAATTTTATTGAAGGTTTAATTGAATTTACGGAGGGTTTATTGCAGAAACAAAAGTGTTTTTAAGTCAATTTAGGCTTTAATTGGAAGAAATTAAAGTTCTGGGGTCAAATTATAATTTTAGAGAGTTTATTTGGTCAAATCAGTGGCTTAATTACATAAATATTGAAGTTTGATGGCCAATTGGGGACTTAATTGAAGAAATCCGAGACCAAGGACCAAAATGCAAAACGCGCGCAAATTGAAGGATTGACTTGAAATTTGGCGCTTTGGCGCCAGTTTTCTTTTAAATGAAACGGCATGTTTTAAGCAAAACAACGTTGTTTCATACGTTTAAAAAAAAAAGACGAAACGGAGCCGTTTTGAGGCGGCATTGTTTCTTCTTCTTCTTCCCCTAGACGTGCAGGGGAAGAGAAGTTTTGTTTTCTTCCCCTTGTCTCTTCCTCCCACATGCTTTAGAGCCAAAATCAGATGCCACCCATCTCATGATGAGATGCCAGAGCAGCCGTGCCCCGCAAGCGATGCCTCCATTGGCCACCGCTGTCGGCGCCGTGGCAGAGCAGGCGATGTGCGCCCCATGCATGGGCTGCGATGGGACGGGGCAGGGTCGACCCCGCTCCCCCTGCCCCTATAAATAGTGACCCGAAAGGAGGAAGAAAGAAAAGAGAGGAAGAAGTGGTAGAAAACGGGGAGGGAAACCGAGAGAGAGACAGACGGGGAGAAGGAAGAAAAGGACAGAAGAGGTAAACCGGCGGGGGAAGAAGACACCGACTGGTGTCTCTACACAGCGGAGAAGAAGCGCTGCTGCTGTCACTAGGCTTCACAGTCACCGCTACTGCAACACCACCGAGAATGATCACCAGCATCACCGTCAGCTCAGCCATCCAAGATGATCACCTCAGGTAAATTCTCTTCCGCCTCACGCTGGTCATTATTCATCTTCTTACTGGCAGAACGTGCACTGTGCATGTTCTGCATGCAAGACGAAATAATTAGCCGGTTACTGTGCACACAGTAACCGGCTAATTAATTAACTGGTTCTTGTGCTCATGCACAGTAACCAATCATGGGTTTTTTCTTCTGCGGGCCGGAACATTAGCCCAGCCCACGCGGCTGGGTTGAGTCCAACCCCCTCTTTTTTTTTCTACGAGCTGGAACATCAACCCAGCCTATGCGGCTGGGCTAAGTCCAGCCTTGTTGTTGCGGGCTAGAACATCAGCCCAGCCTTGTTAACTGAAGGCTAGAACATCAGCCCAGCCCACGTGGCTGGGCCAATACAGGCCCAACCTAGTTCGTTTCATTTTTTCATTTTTTCTTTTTGTTTTGTGTTATATATATATATTTGAAAATTGTGATTTTCCCATGGATTTTTCTACGCCATTTTAACTAATATTGGTCTGTATTTTTATATCGTAAAGATATAAATCCAGTATTAAAAATACCTAGTTTTCAAAAAAAAAACTTTTGTTTTTATGCATATGGCCAAGTCTCTCAAAGCTAAAAAATCATATTGTATTTTTATACAACAAAGAAAACTAATATATATATATATATATATATATATATATATATATATTATTTTAGCATGTATTTTGGCTTTAATAACCAGTTTATTAAAGTCATGAGAACTTGGCCAATATTTCAAAAAATCAAAAAAGATATTTTGTTTTGTTTTAATGTCTGGGATTACGAATTTATACGTAAAATATATTCCCGATATTAAAAAGGTAGTTCTTTTATAGACATTAGGCCGATTAGATTTTTACCCCATAAAATAAAAACCTCCTTACTAAGGAGGGCTTTTCTTGAACCCTAAACAGACCAACATGATAAGACCTTAGATTTTTTTTTTTATCAGACAATAAAACAATACAGCTTGCCTTAGGTAGGGGCGTATTTAGGGTGCTAATACCTTCCCTTTACGCAACCAATCTTTGTACCCAATCTCTGAGACTAGTTAGGGTTCCTAGTGACCAAAATACTAGGTGGCGACTCCCATTCCATTTTTCGCCGCTAAGAGACAAAAAATTCCTTGTCTCCCCATATTTACCAGATATATAACCATACATGAGAGTGGACAATCGCCGCGACGCTGCACACGTGTGACACTTATCATCTGCAACGTCTTCTTCCCCACCACCATATAGATGTCCACGTCATCGGCCAAATCAATCGAGTCTTGCTTAGCATCCATGGTGTATGAAATAGAGCCAACAATAGGGTAATGTAAATGGTCCATCTCCTCTATCTTAACATGATATGTTTGATTATTTTTTCTCTGCTTGAAACAAAAGATCATGCTCAAATACATGAACAAAGACTTTACCATAAATTGTAAGGATGCATTATCACTTCCTTCTCAATGTTCAGATTCCGATTGGACCCAAGAAATGTAGGGTAAGATATCAGCTTTTGGCCTCCATACTGATGCTTTAGCTTTATTAAATGCAAAAGATAAACACAAGTTGATGAACAAAGACTTGACCATAAATCTTAAAGATTCCAAGGTTCACATGCCGTGGGTCCAACCATTGATGCTGAACACGGACAAAGATAAACAAAAGACTTGACCATAAATTTTAAAAATGCATTCTTACTTTTCCTTGGGTTCAATCATATGCATTATTATTTTTCTGTCAACGTCACAAAATCAATTCATTTCATGATGTATGAAATCATTTTACAGAGCCGTTTGCTGGGCATTGAAAACACAGAAAAGACCTTTATTACTTCTCAAGGTTCACATATTGGACCCAAGGAATGTAGAGTTAGCTATCAACTTGTGGTCTTCGTACTGATGCTTTAGCTTTATTAATCTTTCTCTGCTTGACGAGGCAAAAAAATTGATGCTGAACACGAAAGACTTCACCATATATTTTAAAGATGCATTATTACTTCAGATTCCATGGTTCCAATCATTTACATTATAATTCTTTTATCAATGTCAAAAAAAAAAAATCAATTCCACCAAAAACATATTAATATAAAACAAAATAATGATAAATGGGCTCTTTTGGAATTAATAGTAGAAATCTTAGTAAAATTATGTGAAAACTCTACTATTTAAATAGGCTTTACTGGAATTAAGATTGGTTTGCGTCAAAATAGGATTTATGAACCATAATTTACTTAATTTAGTCCTTCTAAATTAAAACCTATTTAAGATGTGAACTTATTTTGGATATGTTTTTTATTTTTTTTTGGTTTTTATGCTTGAGTTTGGACAAATCGAGTCTATATATACAGGGTCAGTTACATAAACAAATATCTACGGTACTTTTAATTGCTATATTTAAAGTAAATCTTAGAAAAGCAAGCTGTGTCTTGTGATTTTCTCTCATATTTTGTGCGAAGCGAACCAAGAGTAGCTGGGAGTGGTGATTTTATTGCATGGCTGTTATTAATGTTGTGAAAATTATGAGTTGACTCGTAAAATTATATGTATCTAACATGTAAAATAGAATTAAAAACTTAGAAATCAGTAAAAACGGTCAAACTTGGTAAAATCGGTAAACTCGGACGGATTTTACGAGTTTGAAAGAAGTATAAATTGTGCAATATGATAATCTATATCTTAGCATATTCTTTGTTCCAAATTTATATCTTGCAAAACTTGTGTAATCTGATAATTAAAGGCTTTATTTTGACTATAATTATTATATTTTTTTAATGATATAAGTTATCTGTGAATTTTATTTTTGTAAAATGAAAATACCTACTCATTCTTACAGTTCATTATGTAAACTATTAATATATCAATTGGTATATTTTTCTATTTTAGGTGGCAAATATATAAAATAAAAGTTATAAATTGGCATGCTTGACTCTTGGAGTAATTAATGTTACATGACCCACCAAAATTTGAAGGGAGTCGTTTCTTGTAAATGGTGAAGTAAGTGAGTCAATTTGTCCAAAAAGTAGAGGAATTGATATGAAAAAATAAAGGTGTTTGGACTTTTTTATTGTTTATTTCACTTTTATTTTAATTGAAGTAATGAATCTCTTGACTACTTTCTGTGTTGCATAGGCATAAGAGTTAGCTTCTATCCATTTGGTGAAATAGTCGATGGCTACCAGAATAAATCTATGTTCATTGCTTGTCTTAGGATTAATTGATCCTATGACATCCAAACACCACATATCAAAAGGCCAAGGCGAGATCATATTGAACAAAGGTGTTCAGGGCACATTTATCCTATCACTATATATCTAACACTTATGGCATTTCTTGACATAATTTGTGTTGTAACGTATTTTTGGGTCCCCGCACAAGAAAGGAGAAAATACAATATATATATATATATCAAAATATATACAACCAGCCTCCTCCTCCTCCTCCTCCACCAGCTCTGCCGTTATTCTAGTTTAATTTTGTTTTTGAAACACATTAAATTTGTAATGAATATTTGGATGAATATTATTTAACATTATTTTTAATGTTTAATACAATTTTATTTGGTTAATTTTTTTTAATATTAATAAATAATTTTTTAAAAATATTTTAAATCAATACCGAAAGCCTTATAGACGGATTCAAGCCATCGGTATTTTACCGAGAGTTGCAAAAAATTTACCACCAATGCCACAATCACCGACAGATATATTCTGTCGGTGTTTACCGTTGCTATTACCAATGGACATATTCATCGGTATTTTATAGAGAGTTCTGAAATATTTATTGCCCATGCCACAATCACTGACGGCTATTCCGTCAGAAATACAGACGAAATAATTCCATCAGTAACTTTCTCATGGGAATTTTTTTTGGCGCGCTCCCCCGTCAGTAATACTGTCGGTGTTGGTTTTTTTTTATTTCTAACCGAATTAGCGACGGAATGAGGAATTATTGACGATCAATATTCTGACAAACGAATACCGTCGGTGATGCTGTCGATACAAATTTTACCGACTTGTGTGTCTGACATCTATGGAATGAATCCGTCGGTAAAACTATTAAATGGTTTAGTGATTGCTAAGGAAATTCCCAAGCTCACAAATCCAGATTATAGCACAATATGAAAATAACATTTTGTATATAGAAAAAAGCATTAATTGACTCGACTATCCTTAATGCAACATTCGAGGGAAAGCACAACATTAAAGTCTCACAATCCTTAGGTCAATTTTGTATAAACAACCAAAAAATACAAGACACAATTACAAGTAAATCTTGTTCTTTGAGAAATGGTGCCATCAAAATTAAATTGCATAAATATGAAAAATTAAGTCATGTATTAATCAATTTTATTACGTGATAGGCAACATCCAATTAATAAAACCCAACAAATAATCTTCTTATCCTCGGTTGATTTATGAATGGAAAGACAATTTATAACAACATAACAAACCACAAATATAAAAATTACACATAACAAAAGATGTGTATAGTTGAGAATAATTAGGAGGATTAACCTATTGGTTAACCAACCTTTTCTATTTATATATATAGGGCAATATACAATAGTAATGGTGGCGATTACAACACAAGAGTATGACTATAATATTTCCTATATAGATACATTCTATAATATGCCCCCTCAAGCTGAGGGTGGAGGATCAACTTGAAGATTGAATAGAAAAGCAGTAAACGAAGCAGTAAGAAGCGGTTTAGTAAAAACATCTGCAAGTTGATCGTGAGAGGGGATAAAGCGAATCTGAATCTCTTTTTGTACAACCCTATCTTGTACAAAATGATAGTCAACCTCAGCATGTTTAGTGCGAGCATGAAAGATAGGATTTGCAGATAAGTAAGTAGCGCCTAGATTATCACACCAAATAGTAGGAGCAAAGTTAGAAAGAATCTGCAAATCTCTTAATAGATACTGAAGCCATATAACCTCAGCAGTGCCATCTACCAAGGCTTTATACTCAGCCTCGGTGGAAGAGTGAGCAACTATGCATTGCTTGCTTGATTTCCATGAAACCGACGTTTGACCAAAGAAGACAAGATAACCACTCGTAGACTTACGATTATCAATACTACCTACCCAATCTGCATCTGTAAAGTCATGTAGAGCAAAGGAGAAACTACGAGTGATATGTAAGCCATCGGTGATCGTACCTCATAGATAACACAAAATGTGTTTAGCACCCTATTGAGAATTTGTAGGAGCATGCATGAATTGACAAACTTTGTTAACAACAAAGTAGATATCTGGTCTCGTAAAGGTGAGATATTGAAGGGCACCCATAATTTAACAAAACCATGTAGGGTCAGAAAACAAAGGATCTAGTTGTATGGTGACCTTGGAAGTAGAGATAAGAGTGTCAACTAGTTTTTATGAAGTCATACCCGCTCGAGTGAGGATGTCAGCAATATATTTAACCTCAATACCCAAAAAATAGTGAACGACGCCTAAGTCATGAAGCTTGAACTCTGAACTTAGTAATTATATTAGGCGGTGAAGCATAGCAGAGTTGCTACCCGTAGCAGAATGTCATCAACATAAATCAGTAGATAAAAGATATTAGCATCAACAAACAAAATAAATAAGGAGGTGTCAACCTTGAAAGCATAAAAGTCAATCGAAATAAGAAAATCACTCAAACGAGTGTACCATACCTGTGGGGCCTGTTTTAGACCATATAAAGACTTATACAACCGACACACATGAGAGGGAAGAGCAAAGTCAACAAAACCTGAAGGTTGTTTCATGTAGACCTCTTCGAAAAGAATACCATTGAGGAAGGTATTATGAATACCAACAACATTGATGAATCTTCCAATAATGCGAGGCCATAATGGAGAAGACTAATATGACTATCACGTGCTTAACAACTGGATTGAAAGTTTCAGAATAATCAATGCCTTCTTATTGAGTAAAGCCTCTAGTAACCAAACGTGTCTTATCGCTCAACACTGTCATCCATACGGTGCTTTATCTTATACACTTACCAGCTACTAACAACATTCATTGAATGATGAAAAGGAATTAAGGACTAGGTGTTATTAGAGCATAAGGCTTGAATTTCATTGTGGATATCATCATGTCATGCCTCATACTTGTCAGCATAAGAAAATACAAGGGGCTCATATGTAGGAGAGGACATTACTCGACTGTTAGGATTGCAGACACTATTAGAAGGCTAGTCTTCGGCAGCCGAGGGCGAAGAACTATGGGATGCTGACGAGCAGCAAACTGAGGGGCAGAAGAATCTGAACTGGAAAGCTGCTGAAGAGGATAAGATGAGAGATAACCAAAGAGTTACAGACCTGCAGGAGAATATATCGAAGACCTGCAGGGCTCTGAAGTTAATGACCATGTAAGTCTCCAGTGGCGTTAAGATTTGTGAGACTCGAACTAGTGATCTCTAGAGAGCAAATCTAAAACTTGACCTCGTATTAATAAAAGTACTTTTTAGAAGATAAAATGTTAGTCTATTCAAATTAAAGGACAAGTAAAATTCATTAGTCTATCCAATGAAATTTATATCCTGAAAATAACATTCAATTATTATTCTTGACAATGGTAACAAAAGATGCTTAACATGAACAAAGACTTGACCATAAATCTTAAAGATGCTTTATTTCTTCTCAATGTTCACTTTCCGATTTGACCCAAGAAATGTAGGGTAAGCTATCAGCTTTTGGCTTTTTTAAATGCAAAAGATTGGCGAAAGATGCTGAATTACATTAACAAAGACTTGACCATAAATCTTAAAGATGCATTATTACTTACTTCTCAATGTTCAGATTCCATGGGTTCAATCATATACATTATTATTTCGCGAGAAATCCCCGTTAATTCAAGTTATTTTAGTTAAAACAATATTGTTTTATTTTGTTAAAGAAAATTCTTTAAATCGACCTGATTTAGTTCAATTGAATTAATAAAATCACTAAAAATCTATTGGACTTCACTGAATTAATATATATATTTTTAGTTTATATGCTTGAGTTTGGACAAATCTCTGTATATACGTACAGGACCAGTTACATAAATTAAATAAGATAAAAGGTTTTAATTTATATGCTTCGAGGAACCTACTTAACTTCTTTGTTTCATTATTTTTTTTATTTGTTTTAAATTAATATTTTTTATTATTAATTTTAAATATTTTGATATGTTAATATTAAAAATAATTTTAAAAAAATATATTTTTAAATAAAAAATACTTTAAAAAACAACTCAACTACATTCTTAAACGCACTCAGGCAGAGACAATTCTTGGACAAATACACACGCGAAAACTAATTCTTGCACTTTAGAAGCAGTGGCATGAATTTTCATAATTTTTTAATAATTAATAACGTGTAAGTTTAAGATTAATTTCACTATTGTATTTTAATTTTCTTATTATCATGAATTAATTATTTGAATTTGATTAGTTACTAAGTGGTGCATAGATAATGTTTTTAAAATTCTAAAATCATATTTAGATTATTCCAACGATTTAGAAAGGTTTATTCACTTTAATTGATATTAAAATTTATCTTCATTTTTTTATTATTTTAAAGTATTATCAATTTTAATTCACATTGAGAAAATATAATTTAGAATTAAAACAAGATTATAATAATATTTTATTAATTAAACATGATTTTTTATATATATTTTCAATACTGAACCCTTAGGCTATGTTTGTATAACATCATAATTTAAATAATCTTTAACAATTAAATAAGTGACTAAGCGTTCATATATATATATAAATAATTAATGAAACAAATTCATATATAATTTTTGATAATGAAGATCAATAAAGTAAAAAACCATAATGAATCTACAAAGTCAACAAAGATAAATGTTAAAAGAATCATTTCAATCTAAAAATTTAAATTATTAAATAAGATCTCAAAATATAATTTATATTATTCTCGAACATAATCTAAAAAATTTATTAATTAAACATGATTTTATACAATAAAAACCATAATTTTTGACATGATTGTCTTTAAGGACATCAATATAATTATATTATTTTGGAAAAACTGAAAAAATCATAATGTTGTTGAGCGATAGGCAATATATTTTTTTTCTCTAGGATTAAACTAACAAGTTTACTGTGCAATAAAAAATAAAATGACTATTCTACCCCAATGCTTAGTTCATGGTAAAATTACCTTTTATATTTAAGAGGTAATTTTGTCACTGCACTATTATAATGAATAGTATTTTGTTCCTCAAGGGTACAATAACTTCCTTTTCCCTTTTAATTTTTTTAATTTAATTTGAATTTTTAATAATAATAGCAACAATAATGAAGCAGCAATCAAATGAGTCATCATATTAACACTTATCTCTGCCATAGTTTGTGTGGCAGAGATTTAGAGCCTGGTTAAGAGTATAGTATAAATTGATTTTAAAGTATTTTTTATTTAAAATATTTTAAAATAATATTTTTTTTAAAAAAATTAGTTTAATATCAGTATATTAAATTAATAAAAAAACACTAAAAATAACATTTTTCATCTTAAAATTAACAATGTTAGATTATTTTTCGGATTAATGTTACACACATAATTTTTTAATATAAAATTATCATTCAAATTTAAGTGATAATTCTTTTATTTTACTACTTAAAAGTTGAATCATCAGTTAAAATTTTATTTAAGTGCTGTGTTAATGTAGAGAGGGTTTTTTATTTTTTGCTTGATAGTTATAGAGTTTGAATGTTTTACAGTAGTGGAGGGAATAATTTTTTTAAGGGAATTTGGGTTTTTTTTTCTTTTGTAGTGACGGTGCGAGCTTGAAGATGATGAGTTGGTCTTGTTATTTTTATTTAAATGTGGGTGTACTGGAGGGTGTGATTGGTCAT
>Ga0325401_1006673_pt1 | contig 11179 bp, 7 predicted proteins | sample PopdelMetagenome_FD_205666 | JGI IMG/M metagenome (GOLD analysis project Ga0325401, IMG submission 205666) | Populus deltoides microbial communities from Bellville, Georgia, United States - Xylem-PdKOR-R2 | ecosystem: Host-associated > Plants > Phyllosphere > Stem > Wood/Secondary xylem | place...
TTAGAACACTATGCTTTTCTTAGACATTAGAATATTAGAACTCATATTCCATTTGATTTACTAGGTTATTATTAAATTCTTAATTATAGTTTCTTCTTAGTGTGGAAAAAAATGAGAAACATGTTGCTTAATTGATATTATCTGATTGATGAAAGTTGTTCTCACTTGGAAGGTCTAACCAAACAAGCAATGGATAATGCTAGATTTCTACAGAAGCCCAGGCCCTACATAGAGAAAATAAAAGGGTTCATAACCAGGAAAAAAAACCTATTTTTTTAAGTTAAAAGAAAAAAAAACAATCACGGTTAAATATCACTAAGCTATCATAAATTTACATGGATGAACTAAAAGTTTAAATATTTGACAAAAAACCCTTCTTTAAGTTTAAATAAATATTAAAAAAACATTGTTTCAAAAACACCTTTAATATTATTAAAATCATCCCCTTTAAAATGAATTAAATTATCTCTATCAAATATCTTTTAAATATCTAAATTCAATCTATTTAAAATATTTTTTTCACTTATAAAATAAATATAAATTATTATTCTCAAGAGTTTTCTGTCAAGTATAACTTTAAATCATAGCCTATGATTTAATAAAATCATAATTAGACCATTTAAGTGATTCTTTTTCTCTTTTTCCTCCTCTATTATTATCTGTGAAATCCACTTAAATATTTTCCTAGCTGTCTTTTCCAAAACAATAAAAATATAAAAAGGAATACTGAGATACCAATAATCATTTGTATTTGTTTTTTTTTTTTTTTTTGCCAACCAGTTTTCCTTTTCCTTTTTCAAACCCTTTAAAACTTTATTGCTTCCTCTTTTTCTTTCCTTTTCAGCTTTAACTTCTATATGCTAGGTTATTCTTTTTTTAGCCACTTTCTTAATAATACTCTCAACTATTATCCAAAAAAAAAGATATGAATAATTAAAACTCTTTTGCAAATAATTAAAACATACATTATTTGATTTATATATAGAGAACATATGCTCTTATTTTTACATTACATTATTGTCTTTAGTATATGCTCTAGAAAAGCATCAAAAATACCATTATGGAGTACAAATGCCAAGGAGTGAGGAAAGGGAAAGTAAATTTAAAATCTTAACACTACTGAGAATTATTATGGATTTTTTAAAAAAACTAAAGGGAAACCTTTTTTTTTTCATGAAAATGATTTGGCTTTCTATATATGGTGATATTTACAAATCCAATTAGATTTCCCATCACATTCTCTTGCACATTCTTTCTTATATAAAACTCTTTCTCATTAAGTCTCTCTATAAACATTTGATTGCCCTTTTATCATGTTTTAATTAGGTTGTCAGAAAGGATAAATCTTATTTTAGAGTTTTCAATTAATGTTTGGAGCAAATACTATAGGAATCGAGACTTGAGCTTCAAAGATAACTTCATGATACATGTTTTACCACTATATCCCCCATAAGAAAAAGGTTTTTTCTTTGTTTAAAGGGGAAAAGGAAATGAATTCTATGAAAATAAGTTGTTATCTAGTATTATGGTCATTAAAAAATCATAACCGGTCAATAAAGATCTATGATAAGAGACTAGTTATACTAAAGGAAAGATATTATCAGCCTAAAACATTCTATATTTGGTGAGTTGCATTGCTAACTTTTCTTTTATTCTCAACTATTTGTTATGCCTCAACACTATATTGATATTTTGTCAGCATTAAGGAAAAAATTATGTTGGCAATTACTATATTGATAGAATTATAGATGGAAACATATCGTTGACAACATGTTTGTCAAGGATTGGCGTTCTGTCATCATTTATGTCGATAACTTGTTTTTTTGATGGTATCGTCGATGGAATATTCACATCAAGAAATCGGATTTGCCTCTCATTTTCCATTGCCAACCTTATTTGCCAATAGAATATTCCATCCTATATTTTGTTAGAAAGGCTCTTTAAGTGTTGATGAAATATTTCATTGTTGATTTCATCAAAAATATTATATCGCTTATTCCATCAAAATGTGAGCGATCATTTTCAATGAAAACATCGATGAAATATGCATTTTGCATTTCAATAAAAAAATCCAAAACTTTCTGATGAAATGTGACCTAACATAGCTGATAAAATCACCAATCAAATAGTTAATATCTTTGGCTATTCCATTAAAATTTCACACTTTTTTGTATTATTTGGTTGTTAAAATTCCAATATGCATTTGGGATTATAATCTTGAAAACTCACAACAACAATAACAACAAAAATCTTTTTCGATAATAATTATATTAAAATAAATCCCATAAACAAAAATTATATTAAAATGAATTCCATACAAGAAAAAATCAAACAAATTAAAATTTCTAAAATGATGGAGAAGGAGCGAAAAAATCTTGAACCATAAGCATCAGGAATGGGATGAATATGTAAAGCCAAATATGCATGGATTTCCTCCTATTTTCTATTATTTTCTTGTTAGACTTCTTCTTTTATTCCTTCTTTAAGTTATGCTCTCATTTCAATCATTTGTTTCTAAGTCCTATCTTGAACAATCTAATCAATGGTAGGTGATGTCTAGCTTAAGCTTAAATGTTGTGTGCCTATAGTTGAAACAATACGACCCGCCCTTATATCTCATGCTGATGTCATATGCATACCATAATCTTGTCTATTAGGTCCATCAATTTCTCCAACATCCTACCACAATTAAAGATTGTGAGGATGATGGGTGAAAGTGTTTTCTCCATGTTTGGCAATCAAGTTAGCATTATATATCTCCTACAAAACAAAACAAGAAATGTCAAAATCCAAATTTCATATTAATGAAGTAAATATATATATATGAATTTTAATTAAAGATATTAGAAACAAAAATGCATAATGAATGTTTTTACTCCACTATTGACAAACATTTTCACTTCTTTTCACCTATTTATCTTTCTTATTTGAGTTTCCTCATATAACTCTATTGGAGGTTGTTCGCGCCCAAGTTGTTTTTTCTACAAAATAAATAGTATGTAAAAAAATCTCATAAATAAAGACTAAATTAAAAAATGATGAAAATTAATTAAATATACAACAACGAGCTATTACTAGGTGTATTTCATGGTTCACAAAGAGAAGTGATCCCTTGATGTGCTTACTCAACGAACCATGAGTTTTTTTGTTTCTATTTTGAGACTCGAATCATGTGTGCTTTCTAGAACAAAAACATTTAATATCAAGGTTATGAGGTGTTTGAGTATTAGAATTACCTCTAGAACCAGCGTAGACTTCTTGTTGATTGTAGATGGTTTGGCCTTCATACCTACTTTGGTTTGGATTAGGCAGCATTTTGCTTTTTATAACTTAGCCTTTATGATAAATAAATAAAAACATGATTTTGAACTTACAGTGTACTACCATTTCGGTTAATTTATTGTTCCACCTTCATAGCCATATGCATTATATTTTCTAACTCCATATAGTTTTGCAACTCCACTACATTTTCTATATCATGGTTTAACTCATTCATAAACCTAACAATAGTAGCTTTTATATCCTTCATTACATTCACTCAAATCATAATGACTTCTATCTTTTTATAGTAATCCTCTACACTCTTAAACCCTTTAGTCAGACTTTGCAACCTCTTATATAAATTCTAGTAATGGTTTTTTGCAACAAATCTCTTTCTTGTGATTTCCTTCATCTCATCTTAAGTGTTAATGAGCCTCTCATGGTTTCTCCTCGTACTCAAAATAATTTGATCCCATCAAATTATAATATAATCTGTAAATTCAATAACAACAAGTTTTACTTTTTTTCTCTTCTGAATAATGGTGATAATTGAAGATCAACTCAACCTTTTTCTCTCGTTCTAAATATGTCTTAGTATCATTCATCTCCTGACATGCATGGATCTTCATCTTAATATTTCTCAAGTTTTTGTCCAAGCCATCATGATACCTAAAATCTCTTATTACACCTTTATAGCTGAATTTTTATTTATTTCGACCATACCATAGTGATAATCTACTTTAATTCCTCTACAATATCATACCAATAACATTTGAATAAAAATATTGTATCTTCTGACCCATGATACCGTAATTCAATAACCTCTTGTAACTTTCCATAATAATCAACTTCGAACTTATTGGATGTAGAACCCTTTACACAAACCCCACTATTATAGGTCTTTTTACTCGCATCATATTGTTCAGTATGAAAGACATATCAATTGAAAAAATACTCATTATAACACTTGACATTTCTTTCATAAACCAAAGAAGGAAATTTTATTATGTCAACATCTCAAGATGGAAATATCTACTCCTCACTGCATGTTTCAGTAATGGTCATCCGAGAGGGTAAAATATTAACAAATTCTCACTCAAAGGCAATTCAGCACAATCATCATTTTTTGGAATGTGATTGATTCTTATTCTCAAACAAGGCTCAAAATAATATGAGGTAAATATTGAAATCTCTTCAACAATATAAACCTTGCATATTGAAGCCTCAACATGTGCTTTGTTTTTAAATTTTTTTCTTAAGGTTAAACAAGTATCTTCATGCAAGTAATTAGAGATGAATATTTAAAAGGAATGTTTAAAATAAAGGCAATGAACAATTACTAAGAATGCATGTAATCTCTAACCTCTTGAATGGATACATTAATTTGTACTATACAAGACCTCTAACTTTTTTCCCTTAACACTAAATAAATAGGTAGATGCTTTATTGAGTCAAAGAAAATGAAAAGGGAGATCATTTCAAGTATAAAAGTTATATCAATGATGTTATTTCCATATTGCTCTATATGTTGGCTATACAACTTGGTCGAATAAATATTTGTAAAAAACTTATTAATCTTTGTAAGTGTATCTCATATCCCTTTTAACAATAAATAACTATAAGCAATTAGAATAAGTGTTTGCATAAACACATGGTAGTCATGACTTTTCATTACATATAATTCGCATTCTCCTGAATTCACCAACCTAGCTATGATTAAAGAATATTCGTAAGGAAATCACAAACTCTTAAGTGATTTATAGATAAAAACTTATGCATCATTGTTTAATACAAAGGTGGTTTTGGGTTTTGCAACACGGAGCCTATCATTAACAAACTTCATATTCCTCTTACCATAATACAAATCTAAATTCATTCTAGCTTTCATATTGTCTTTTGTTTTCCTTTTCACATTTATAATTGTGTTAGAAATATTGTCAAACACATTCTTCTCAACATGTATGACATCCAAATTACAACGTATGACATTAGTCTTATAATAAAAAAAGCTCCTAAAAAATACTTTTTTTACCTAATTATGGGTTACACCAAAACTAAGGAATTTCCACATACCTTAATGAAAATCAAATACAATGCTTTGATGTTAAAAGGCTGCATCATACACTTTTTCACACAACAGTACTGGTAGTGCAACATCCATTTTAGCTTTACCTTTCAAGAAGTCCATTGTGTTATTTTTTAATTGATGACGACTTGACAAGAACCTCTAGTGGTAAAAAAAAAAAAAAAGCTTTACCACCATTAATTAAGGTAAATGTCTTATTATTATCATCTATAGAATATGGACAAGTTAATTTTCTATGTGCTCCAACTCAAAACCATCTTATATGTAGGAAAATCATTTATAGTCTACATCAAAGAGATTTTTATTTGAAAATTCTGGTTCCCTCAGATATCAAATGTAAAAGCCATGACTATTCATAACTGATTCAACTTATCAATCAACGGTTAAAGATAAACATTTATATTCCTACTTGGATTGTAAGGATCAAGTATGATCATAGATAAGAACATGAATTTTGGATTCATACACATCTTTAAGGGCAAGTTTTAAACTATTAGAATTTCTGGTCAACAAGAATAGGATGCATTAAAGGATCCAAATAGATTAAATATATTTATACACAAGTCAAAACATATGGTTTGTTGTTCTATTAAAAACAAAGGATGCACCCCCATTAAATTGCTTCCAAGCTTTACCATCGAAAAGGTGCACCATGATTTCATCTACCTCATCATGTGAATAATATCATGTGATGTGCTTAACAGTCTTTAAAGACATAAATAACCTTTGCAACCTAGGAGTAATTGGCAAGCATCTTATTTTTTTGTATGCAATAAATGTGTTTCCTCTACCATTATTGGGTTTATATCGAGCATGCTTATAAGTTTTGCACTCTGTAAAATTTGTATATTCACCATTGTACAACATGTAAAAGTTTGGACGTATATATTTTTTTGAATCCTAAACCAAGAGGTTTCATCATGAATTTTACAGCATAAAAGTTATCTTCCAAACTATTCCCTTCATGTAACATGTTTTTCATCCATTTCAAGATCCTATCATAATCGGCCCCACCCAACCTATAATCTGACTTGATGATAAATACTTGTGCAATAGCCAATAACTTACTGAGCTATACACCTATCCTTTAATGGTACATCAAAATCTTTCAAGATTTCAAAAAACCTAGTTTTATCTACATTTGATTATTCATCTAAAAGGATGTTACATGAGACTTCACCTGAATAATCATGATTCATTCTTATTTCATTCATCATCATACTCCTATAAGTATTAATATTATTATCTACAAACCCATGTATATTTCTAGAACTAGAAGTTAAGTCAATCATCCCTTCTAACACGGTTTTGTAAGGAACATAGAATTCTCTGTGTCCAAACCAACATGAATATTTCTTGACAAACCATTTTTCAAGTAGATGCATGGTCATAATATCTTTATGGTGGGACTTTTTATTCTTACACTCACATGAACATCTGATTTCACCCCCATTAATATTTTTTTCAGATTAGAAAGTATAAAAACCCTCAACTCCATTAAGATAATCTTGCTTATACAACCCTTTAAAAGAATCTTAATACATCAAAAAATAATCATTCATTACTTATAAAACATATATAGAATATTGATAACAATATTTATTAGTAATGTAACTATCAATTCAAAATTCAACTTTTTTTTTAAAATGAATTCATTATCCAATAACTAATTATCATTTCTACACAAATTTAAATTTTGCATCAAAATATGAACTAAAAAATAAAATTAACAATAAATAATCAGTACCCAGCTAATTATCAATCATTTATTCAATTCAAAATTATTTAGCCTAAATTAATACCTTTTAATTATTATCGATTTCACAAAAAATCAATTTCCTTAAATTTCCTAAAATTTCCAACTTGATAATAAAATTGACAAAATATAATTAGTATTCATTAAACAACCTATCATTTCTTCAATTATAACACACCTAAGTTACAAAATCAAACTTAATTTTATCAAATGACAAATGAAATTAATTTCCTCCAAAACCCAAACAAACCCTAATATACAAATCATACATTAATACAATAAAATATTTTATATGAAAACGTTCCAAAACACTTAAATATATAACTAAACTACAAATAGTACAAAAATATTTTAATAAATGAACCTAAAACATATGTATGTTATAAAAAAAAAAAAAAAAAAGGATATTAACACTATTTATGGATTTAGGTCGACACTGGCAATTTAGGGTGGCCAAATTTGTTACGATGGTGGCTCGATTTGTGAGAAAATAGGAGGAGAAGCTACTATTTTTTAGGCGGGAACAAAAACAAGAGCATAAGGGGGAGAATTTTCACATTTTATTTAATTTAATTTTTTCAAAGGAAAGTCCTTAGGCAATTCCATCAGAAAATACTGATTTGTCATATTTATGATGGAATTACTGATGAATTTTAATTTATTTTATCTATTATGTTGAAATTTTAATCAAAAATTATTGACGAAACAAATTCTACTGTAATTTCTGTCACCAATTACTGATTAAAAAAATTCATTGTTATTTATGTCAGAAAGTAGCAATAAAATATTTTTCATCGGCATTTCCATTGCTATTTTCTAATTTTTTGATAGCTCATAATCTACCAGCGGTCTATCTATATGAGTGATAATGGGTCTATTGTTGTGAGTTAAACCCTTAATTGAAAGTTCAAGCTTATCCATTGTAGGGTTTGGTTCATTTTTACCACTCCTGGCTATTATCTTTTGATAATACTAGGTGAATTGAGAATTCTAAAATTGGTCACTCCTCATTATGATATGTGACTAATTATTGATCAAGTCATATTAGTAAATAACCAGTGGGTTTATGTTGGGCTCAATGAACCCAACCAAATCCTAAGAAAGGTCTATAAATGATACCAATTCACCTATCCTATAACACCTAAGTTTTATTTGCAATGTTTGTTAAATGAAAATTCCTTTGTCGCATGCTTATCCAAATATTAGAAGTTCATCTATTTGTAGTGGAATCTATTAAACAAATATCTCTTTTCAACTTTGGTTTTGATGAACCCTTATTTTAATGAGTGTACCTTCTTATTCCATTTTATTCTTTATCATACCTTCAAAGTCAACACTTTTATTTTGGTGAATATTGGATTTTACTTCTTATCAGGCTTAAGATCATGGCCATGTAGAATTCTAGTGCCTTGAGCTTTAAAGTAAATAATCAAAACCATTTAAAATACAACTTTGAGCTAAACAAGAATGGGTTTTTTATATTTTTATTCTTTTTTTAAAAAAATATCAATCAAATAAACCTTTTGGTGTAGGTTGAAACCCAATGGACCTTAGAAACTTGTTCCAAAGCCCAAAAAACATGAGTAAAGGGATTTGATATTTTAAAAACTAAGAGTAGAATAAATTGGAAGTCTTCCTTTCCTTTTAAAGAAAATCTTTCTTTCTTTTTTTAATAAAAACAAGTTTCAAAATAATACTGGGATATTGATCCATAACATCAAAGTGCAAGATGGGGATGTAGTTATGTTCTCGGCCAAATACAGCCTTGAAACAATTTTGAAATAGGTTTAGCAAATAAGGATCTAGTGAAACAATTTGAAAGAAATGACATAATCTGAAGCAAGATATGTCCTTTAAAAGACCTACTTTGGTGACTTAAGGTCTAGCTAGGAAATGGATCGAGCCAAAATCATGCAAGACAAACACCACAAACAACAGCCAAAAAAAGACCTAAACGTGTCATAAAATAAATTCATGTAAGAGTACAGAAGCATCACGAGTAGATTCACAAACATCAAACTCATTTTAGAAGACATGAGTCTTTAAAAAAGCCTAACTTGGATGACTTGAGGTTGTTTTGAAAGGGATTAGGTTAAACCAACTTATTACAACACAAATACATTTAATCTGCATATAGCAGGTATGAAAGTTAAAAGGAAATACAACATCACACATTAAATAATGTTTCCAAAGATTACATGCATATAGTGACATACAAAATAACATTGGAAGTAAAAAGACTGGGAAAGGGTTACCTAAGCTGGAAGAGAAAGGAATGAACACAACAATGGCTTGAGCACTAACTCTCCAATGGAAAAATATCCTCTTCCCTTTCTTTTTCTCGAGGATTAAGGTCATAAACTAACACACCAAGTCCTTAACCTCCCTTTATTCTATACTAAGTATTCTACTATCTCAAAGATTATGACCTAAAGCCTAACATTTCTCTTTTTTTCTCTACCTCTCTTAATATCTTTCTGGTTTTTTTTCTTTCATCTCTTTATTTTCCTCTATGTGTGTTACTCTCCTTATCGATTGATTCTTTTTTCTTCATCTTTCCCTCTCTAATAAAACCCTAAGTCTATTTATCGATAAAAAAGACTTTTCTAGCTCGATGAATACTCGCCATTAAATGCAAGCAACTAACAATCAACCTTTGATTGGGCCAAGACAGAAACTAGGACCACTATTAATGGTACAAAGGAGAGCATGCAGATGCTGTCCTTGCAAGAGTCAGCAAAATAATCACTGAAAATAAAATGATAATAATAAAAACAACAAAGCCAAAAGCAAACAAGGGAGAACAGCAAAGCAAAGCAAGGATTGATGAATGACACCAATGCTTGTGAGAGACCGACGGCAAAATCACTAGAAAAAACCCTAAAATTGGGCAAACTAACAGTGATGAGGTGTTTGGGTTAGGAGGTCATAAAGGGGCTAGGTACTAGGGTCTTCGTATGAGTTAGAGGCAAAGAGGAGTTAGGTGGCTCTCTAAAAGGCTAGGGCTCTCTCCATCTCAGTTTTGATCATGAGGAAGAAGACAAAGGGCTGCTCTGGGGATTTATATAACGCCTCTGAAATGATAGTGTCTAGGATTTGAAAGTTCAAACAAGTCCCTGAAAGTCAGTGCTTCTTTTGTTTCAACCCTTCTGAGGTGCCAATTGTACTATCTAAGATAAAATTCAAGTTAAAAAAAATAAGTCTTTCAATTAAGCCCTTGGCTGAAATTATCCCTTCAATTTCTTTTTCTAAAATGGTCCTTGGATCTGTAAATCTCTTAATTAAAGTCAATGTCAGCATTAAGAGATAAAAGTTTGTTCAATAAAAAATATAGTGGAACCTATAGGATCTTTCACATCACTAATTTGACAATTTGGTCCTTGATCCTTTAATTCCTTCAACTACAACCAATTTTGATTCAATTATACCCTTTAAAAAATTATCCTTACCCCTTAAAATCTAAAAAATATCTTGCTTAGTTTCTTAATTTTTCGAGACACATCAAAGAGAAATCGTGTTTTTAATCTTCATCTTTTATCTTTCATGGTTTCAGCCTATAGTAAAAAATATATATATATATATATTGTTCTTGTTTGAATTGTATCGATAAAAAGAAAAAAAGAAAAGTCAAAGAAAAATTACAAGAATTGATTGAAATGACGAGTTAGAGCATAATTGAATACAAGCCCTTGCATTCTAGGGATGGCCGAAAGTTTCTTGAATATTTTCTTGATTTTTCCAAATAGGTACATACCAAATCTTAGTATTTTCGAATTGAATTCTTGTTTTTCTTGGATTATCTTGCCTTGTTTCATTTAAATTTGGGTAGTATACATCTTTTTTGCTTTATTTTAATTATTTTATTAAAATTCTTAAAGTTGAATATTGACTTATTGAATTAGTTCGTTTTCTTTGAAACTTTAACATAAACTTCATTTCTTTTATTTTATGTTTTCTCTTCATCATTATATTTCTCATGAATTTACTTTGGTATTCATAAATTTGTCCTCAAGTTTTGTATTGATTAGTTTCATATATTTCTTGATTCTTAATTCGTCATTATTATAAAATTATTA
>Ga0325401_1006674_pt1 | contig 11178 bp, 8 predicted proteins | sample PopdelMetagenome_FD_205666 | JGI IMG/M metagenome (GOLD analysis project Ga0325401, IMG submission 205666) | Populus deltoides microbial communities from Bellville, Georgia, United States - Xylem-PdKOR-R2 | ecosystem: Host-associated > Plants > Phyllosphere > Stem > Wood/Secondary xylem | place...
TGGGCGACCTCCCAATCGTCCTTGACCAGCCGCATCTCCGAGACGACCCGGGCCAGGTCGGCGTCCTGCCCGTCGTCGGGGGCGACCGCACCGTCGACCGCTGCGTCCAGGCCCCGGTGCACCCGGGTCTTGCGGGGAGAGCCGGCGCCCAGGACCCCGTCCAGCTCGTCGGCGTGGCGCACCTCGATCCCGAGGGAGTCCGACATCTCCCGCAGTGAGGGCCGCTTGCCGGCCCACAGAGCGCCGTACTGCCGGTCGCGGAAGAACTCGTCGCTCTCGCGGTCGGCTCGCGGGCGGGCGTAGAGCACCGCCTCGCCGTCGTCGAGGACCAGGACGGCGTCGCTGGTCTGGTTGCCGGAGAAGTAGGTGTGGGCCGTGTCGGGCCGGAAGCGGTAGTCGGTGTCGTAGGAGCGCACCTTGTAGCCGCCGCCCGGCAGGACCAGGCGCTCACCGGGGAAGCGGGCGGCCAGCTCGGCCCGCCGGGCCGCCGCCCGCTCGGCCACCGCCAGCCGCGGCAGGTCGACCTCGACGTCGTCCCACCCGGTGCGCATGAAGGCCGCGTACGCCGCCGGCACGGCGGGGTCGTGCGACTCGGTCTTCGGTGCGGGGCCCTCGGGTGTGGCCTGCTCGTCCAGCTCGTCCCGCCCGGTGCCCTCGGTGTGCTCATCCACCTCCACGACCCTACGCGCGCCCGGCCCGCGCCTGTGCCCGGGCGCGGGTCACGCTGCGGATAGGGTTCGGCCCATGCCACCCTCGCGTCGTGACAGCGGCACGTCCACGGTCGTGGTGACCGCGGTCGTGGCGCCTGGCGCCCTGGTCACGGCACCGGTGCTCCCCGGGCAGCGGGGACCGGTCCGATGACGCCGCGACCCCTCCCCGGCCTACGGCGGTCCGGGTCCGCCGATCGCGCGGCGGCTGCGGCCGACGACGCGATGGTCACCGCCCTGGTCCGGCTCCGCGGGCGTCTCCAGGACGCGGAGCTGCCCTTCGACCTCCCGGGGGTCGAGGTGCTGCGCCGCTCGCGCGCCGCGATGATCGACCAGCTCGAGGACTACGTGATCCCGCGGCTGACGACGCTGGAGGCGCCGCTGCTCGCGGTGGTCGGCGGCTCGACCGGGGCGGGCAAGTCGACGTTGGTCAACTCCGTGGTCGGTCACCGGGTGACCGCCCCCGGCGTCCTGCGTCCCACGACCCGCTCCCCGGTGCTCGTCCACCACCCCGACGACGCGCACTGGTTCGGCCAGGACCGGCTGCTGCCCGACCTGCGCCGGGTCGAGCACGTCACCGACGACCCCGACTCGCTGCAGCTGGTGCCCACCGATGCGGTCCCGGCGGGGCTGGCGGTGCTCGACGCTCCCGACGTCGACTCGGTCGAGGAGCGCAACCGCCTGCTGGCCGCCCAGCTGCTCGCCGCGGCCGACCTCTGGGTCTTCGTGACCTCCGCCGCGCGGTACGCCGACCAGGTGCCCTGGGAGTTCCTGCGCCAGGCCGCCGAACGGTCCACGGCCGTCGCCGTGGTGCTCGACCGCACCCCCGACGAGGCGATCACCACGGTCTCCACCCACCTCGCCCGGATGCTGGCCACCCGGGGGCTCAAGGACTCCCCGCTGTTCACCGTCACCGAGGGCCCCGTCGACGCCGACGGCCTGCTGCCCCGGGGTCACGTGGCGGACATCCGGGGGTGGCTGGACTCCCTGGCCGCCGACACCGACGCCCGCACCCTGGTCGTGCGCCAGACCCTCGACGGCGCCGTCCGGGTCATCGCGCGCCAGACCTACCCCGTCTCCGACGCCGTGGCCGACCAGGCCCGGGTCGCGACCCGGTTGCGCGAGGAGGCCGACCGGGCCTACGACCACGCCGTCGAGGAGGTCGTCGAGGCCTGCGCCGACGGCACCCTGCTGCGGGGCGAGGTGCTCGCCCGCTGGCAGGAGTTCGTCGGCACCGGCGAGCTGCTCCGCTCCCTGGAGGAGCGGGTCAGCCGCATCCGCGACCGGGTCGTCAACGCCGTGCGGGGCAAGCCCCAGCAGGCCGAGCGGGTCACCACCGCCGTCGAGTCCGGCATGGAGACCCTCATCCTGGAGCACGCCGAGGCCGCCGCCGAGGCGGCGTACGCGTCGTGGTCCCAGCAGCCCGCCGGTGCGGCCCTGCTCGCCGGGGCCCCGGCCGACCTGGGCCGCGCCTCCCGCGACCTGCGCCGACGCGCCGAGCGGGTCGTGCGCGACTGGCAGGCCGACGTGCTCGACATGGTCCGCTCCGAGGGGGCCGACAAGCGTTCGACCGCCCGCTACCTCGCCTTCGGCGTCAACGGGCTGTCGGTCTCCTTGATGGTCGTGGTCTTCGCCGGCACCGCCGGCCTCACCGGCGCCGAGGTCGGCATCGCGGGCGGCTCGGCCGTGCTCGGCCAGAAGCTCCTCGAGGCCGTCTTCGGCGACCAGGCCGTCCGCACCCTCGCCGAGCGCGCCCGCCGCTCCCTGCAGGAGCGGGTGACCACGCTGCTCGAGGCCGAGCGCTCGCGGTACTCCGAGCTCGTCGACGCCGTGACCTTGCGTCCGGGTGCGGGTGAGGAGCTCCGCGTCGCCGCCCGCCGGGTGGACGACCTGCGCTACGCCCGGGCCAAGCGGGCCGGTGCCTCCACCACGACCGCCACGACCGCCACGACCGGCGCGACCGGTGCGACCGGTGCGACCGGCACGACCGGCACGACCGGCACGACCGGCACGACCGGTGCGACCGACGCGACCGTTGACCCCCAGAAGGACCCGGGAGACCCGCAGTGACCTCCGTGCTCGACCGTGCCCGCCGGATGGTGACCCGGGGCACCGACCTCGGTGAGCGCATCGACGGCATCGAGCAGGCCGTGGCCGTGGGCCGCGGCCGACTGCCCGACGCCCTGCTCGACGACGCGCTCGCCACCACCGGCCGGGCCTCGGACCGGTTGCGGCTCTCGGCCCAGCACACCGTGGTGGCCATCGCCGGGGCCACCGGGTCCGGCAAGTCCACGACGTTCAACGCCCTCACCGGCCTCGACCTGTCCTCGACCGGCGTACGCCGCCCGACCACGTCGTGGGCGACGGCCTGCGTCTGGGGCAGCGAGGGAGCCGAGGAGCTGCTGGAGTGGCTCGGGATCCCCCCGCGCCACCAGACGATGCGTGACTCGATGCTCGACTCCCGCCGCGAGGAGCGCGACCTGGAGGGCGTGGTCCTCCTCGACCTGCCCGACCACGACTCCACCGAGGTCAGCCACCACCTCGAGGTCGACCGGCTCGTCGAGCTGGCCGACCTGCTGGTGTGGGTCCTGGACCCCCAGAAGTACGCCGACGCCGCGGTCCACGACCGCTACCTCGCCCCGCTCCGCTCCCACGCCGGGGTCATGGTCGTGGTCCTCAACCACATCGACACCGTGCCCGAGGACCGTCGCGACGCGATGGTGGCCGACGTCCGCCGCCTCCTCGACGCCGACGGTCTCGCCGAGGTGCCGGTCTTCCCGGTCAGCTCCCGCCACGGCCTGGGGGTCGACGACCTGCGGGCCGAGATCGCCGGCCGGGTCTCGGCCAAGCGGCTGACCCGGAGCCGGATCGAGGCCGACCTCAAGGCGGTGGCCGGCCGGCTGGCGGAGGCCGGGGTCTCCGGGCGCCCGCGCGAGCTCTCCCCGCAACGGGTCCGTGAGCTCGACGACGCCTTGGCCGACTCCGCCGGGGTGCCGGTGGTCGTCGACGCCGTCGAGCGGGCGACCCGCGTGCGGGCGGGGCGGGCCACGACCTGGCCGGTCGTGGCGTGGCTCGGCCGGCTGCGCCCCGACCCGCTCAAGCGCCTCCACCTCGACCTCGGTGCGGCCGGGCAGGCGCTCTCGGGCATGCCCCGCACCTCCCTGCCCGCCACGACCCCGGTCCAGCGGGCCCGGGTCGACACCGAGGTGAGGTCCCTGGCCGACGACGCCTCGGCCGGCCTGACCGCACCCTGGGTCGAGTCGGTACGGCGGGCCTCGGTGTCCCGGGTCGGGGACCTCGGGGACCGCCTCGACGCCGCGATGGGTGCGACCGACCTGGGCGTGGACCGGCTCCCGGCGTGGGCGGGGCTGGTCCGGGTGCTGCAGTGGATCCTCGTCCTGGCCGCTGTGGTCGGGGGACTGTGGTCGCTGGGCCTGGTGCTCGGCGGCTCCTTCGACGCGGCCCCGCAGGTGGTCGGCGTCCCGGTGCCGTTCCTGATGCTCGTGGGCGGGGTGGTGCTCGGCATCGTCCTGGCCCTGGTCTGCCGTGCCCTCGTCGCCTCGACCGCACGCAAGCGCGCGGACGCGGTCGGTTCCCGCCTGCGGGAGGCGGTCGAGCAGGTGTCGCGCGAGCTGGTGGTCGAGCCGGTGGCCCGCGAGCTCGAGGCCAACGCCGCGATGAGCGCCGCGCTGGCCCCGGCGCTCCGCTGACCTCCCCGGAGGTCCAGCAGTCGTCCCCAGGGACCGCCCGGGGCGGCTCCGTCCACAGCCCGGCGCTCGCCGGTGGCCCTCGGCCCGCGCACGCCGGGAAGGTGGACGGCGTCCGGAGCGGACACCGCGGCCACCGCGGAGGACCCGAGGAGGAATCGTGCTCAACGACACCATCGTGACCCTGCAGGGTCGAGTGGGCGGCGAGGTCGCCCTGCGCCGCGCCGGTGAGGTGCCGGTGCTCAACGTCCGGGTCGCCTCGACCCCGCGGCGCCTGGACCGGCGGTCGGGGGAGTGGAGCGACGGTGAGACCCAGTGGTACACCGTCACCTGCTGGCGCAGCCTGGCCGAGCACGGTGCCCGCTCGCTGCGCAGCGGCGACCCCGTCTTCGTGCACGGCCGGCTCTCGGTCCGCACCTGGGTCGGCAGGGACGGGACCGAGCAGGTGGGCCAGGAGGTCGAGGCCCTGCTCATCGGCCACGACCTCACCCGGGGCACGAGCACCTTCTCCAGGCCGGTGCGCGACCCGGCCCCGGGTCGCGCGGACGACGCCTCGCAGGGCCCGGGGACCGCACCTGCCGACGGTGCTGCGGGGGTCGCCGCCTAGCGGCACCTGGTGCCCGGCGCCTGGTCCGCACCCGGGGGTGCGGTCGGTGCCGACCGCCCCCGGAGCGTCGGCCCCGGGAGGTCAGTAGGCTTGCCGACCATGGCCGACTACGTCTTCACGCTCCGTCAGGTCCGCAAGGCCTTCGGCGACAAGGTCGTCCTCGACGGCGTCACCCTCTCCTTCCTCCACGGGGCGAAGATCGGGGTGGTCGGGCCGAACGGCACCGGCAAGTCCTCCCTGCTCAAGATCATGGCCGGGCTGGACCAGCCCAACAACGGCGACGCGATCCTCGACCCCGGGGCGACCGTCGGGATGCTGCAGCAGGAGCCCCCGCTGAGCGAGGGCCGCACGGTGCTGGAGAACGTCGAGGAGGCGGTCGCCGACACCAAGGCCAAGATGGCCCGGCTCGACGAGCTCTACATGATGATGGGCGACCCGGACGCCGACCAGGACAAGGTCGCCACCGAGGCCGGGGACCTGCAGACCGAGCTCGACAGCATCGGGGCCTACGACCTCGACTCCCGGCTCGACCAGGCCATGGACGCGCTGCGCTGCCCGCCGGCCGACACGATCGTGGACCACCTCTCCGGTGGTGAGCGGCGCCGGGTCGCGCTGTGCAAGCTGCTGCTCCAGCAGCCGGACCTGCTGCTGCTCGACGAGCCCACCAACCACCTCGACGCCGAGTCGGTGCAGTGGCTGGAGGGCCACCTGGCCTCCTACCCCGGCGCGGTCCTGGCGATCACCCACGACCGCTACTTCCTCGACAACGTCGCCGAGTGGATCCTCGAGCTCGACCGGGGCAAGACCCACCCCTACGAGGGCAACTACTCGACCTACCTGGAGACCAAGAAGGAACGGCTCAAGATCGAGGGGCAGAAGGACGCCAAGCGCGCCAAGATGCTCGAGAAGGAGCTGGAGTGGGTCCGCTCCAACGCGAAGGCACGCCAGACCAAGAGCCGGTCCCGCCTGGCGCGCTACGAGGAGATGGCCGCCGAGGCCGATCGGATGCGCAAGATCGACACCTCGGAGATCAACATCCCCGCCGGGCCCCGGCTCGGTGACGTCGTGCTGGAGGCCGAGCACCTGGGCAAGGGCTTCGACGGGCGCACCCTGATCGACGACCTCGGCTTCTCGCTGCCCCGCGCCGGCATCGTGGGGGTCATCGGACCCAACGGGGTCGGCAAGACCACCCTGTTCCGGATGATCACCGGCCAGGAGGAGCCCGACAAGGGCCACCTGGCGGTGGGGCAGACGGTCAAGATCTCCTACGTCGACCAGAGCCGCGGCGGCATCGACCCCCAGAAGAACATCTGGGAGGTCGTCTCCGACGGGCTGGACTTCGTCAAGGTCGCCAACTTCGAGATGAACAGTCGCGCGTACGTCGCGTCGTTCGGCTTCAAGGGTCCCGACCAGCAGAAGAAGGCCGGGGTGCTGTCCGGCGGGGAGCGCAACCGCCTGAACCTCGCCCTGACCCTGAAGATGGGGGGCAACCTGCTGCTGCTCGACGAGCCCACCAACGACCTGGACGTCGAGACGCTGTCCTCGCTGGAGGACGCGCTGCTGGACTTCCCGGGGTGCGCGGTGGTGACCTCCCACGACCGGTGGTTCCTGGACCGCGTGGCCACCCACATCCTGGCCTGGGAGGGCACGGGCGACGACCCGGGTCGGTGGTTCTGGTTCGAGGGCAACTTCGCCGCCTACGAGGAGAACAAGATCGAGCGGCTCGGCCAGGAGGCGGCACGTCCGCACCGGGTGACCCACCGCCGACTCACCCGCGACTGACGTCGTGCTCCGGCCCGCCCGGGCCAGGGCGGTCGGCGGCTAGCGGATCTCCATGGCCGGACGGGCCGGCACGAGGCGGTCGGCCACGGCGTCGAAGACCCTCCCGACCGCGGCGAGGTCCGCAGGGTCGACGAGGTCGACCAGGTGCTCGCGCACGCCCTCGACGTGCAGCGGGGCGACCCGCTCGATCAGGTCGCGGCCTCGGGCGGTGAGCACCGCCTCCACGCCGCGCCCGTCGTCGGCGGAGGTGCGGCGCTCGACGACACCGGAGGCCTCCATCCGCTTGATGGTGTGGGTGACCCGGCTGCGGCTGTGGGCCAGGGAGTCGGCCAGCTGCGCCATCCGCAGGCGCCCGTGGGCCTCGGAGAGGCGCACGAGGATCTCGAACTCGACCCACGAGAGGCCGTGGGCGTCGCGCATCTCGTCGTCGAGGCGGTCGAAGAGCAGGGTCGTGCCCAGCACCAGCGCGCGCCACGCGCGCTGCTGCTCGGGCTCGAGCCAGCGCGGCGACGGCGAGGGCGACGGGGTGGGCACCGGCCGATCCTAGGCGGTACCCACCCCCGTGTGTCAGTGCTTCGGCGGGGGAGTGCCTCAGAGGCGCTCGAGGATCATCGCCATGCCCTGCCCGCCGCCGACGCACATGGTGATCAGGCCGGTGGTCTTGTCGTGCCAGTCCAGGCTGTTGAGCATCGTGTTCTGCAACCGGGCGCCGGTCATCCCGAACGGGTGGCCGACCGCGATGGCCCCGCCGTTGACGTTGAGCCGGTCCAGGTCGATGCCGAGGTCGGTGTAGGAGGGCACCACCTGGGCGGCGAAGGCCTCGTTGATCTCGACCAGGTCGATGTCGCCGATGCTCATGCCCGCCGAGGCCAGGGCCCGCTGGGTCGCCTCGACCGGGCCGAGACCCATGATCTCGGGGGAGAGCCCCGAGACGCCGGTGGACACGATCCGGGCCAGCGGCGTGAGGCCGAGCTCGGCGGCCCGGGTGTCGGACATGATCACCACGGCGGCGGCACCGTCGTTGAGCGCGCAGCAGTTGCCGGCGGTGACGACGCCGTCGGGGCGGAACACCGGCTTGAGGCCGGAGATCGCCTCGAGGGTGACCCCGGCGCGGGGACCGTCGTCGGCGCTCACCACGGTGCCGTCCGGGGTGGTCACCGGGGTGATCTCGCGCGCCCAGAACCCGTCGGCGATGGCCTTCTCGGCCAGGTTCTGCGACCGCACGCCGAACTCGTCGAGCTCGGTCTTCGACAGCCCGCGCAGCGTGGCGACGTTCTCGGCGGTCTGCCCCATCGCGATGTAGACGTCGGGCAGCAGCTCGTCCTCGCGCGGGTCGTGCCAGGCGCCGGCGGCGTTGCCCGCCTCGGCCGTGGTCCTGGTGCGCGTCTGGGCGTCGTCGAAGCGGTGGTTGACGGTGTCGGGCAGGTGGTCGGAGGTGCCCTTGGCGAAGCGGGAGACCGTCTCGACCCCGGCGGAGATGAACACGTCGCCCTCGCCGGCCTTGATCGCGTGGAACGCCATCCGGCTGGTCTGCACCGAGGAGGAGCAGTACCGGGTGATGGTCGCCCCCGGCACGGAGTCCAGGCCGAGCAGGACGTTGACGACCCGACCCAGGTTGTTGCCCGACTCCCCGCCGGGCAGCCCGCAGCCGAGGTAGTGGTCGTCGATCGTGGTGGGGTCCAGCGCCGGGATCTTGTCCAACGCGGCCTGCACGATGGTGGCGGTCAGGTCGTCGGGCCGCAGGTCGACCAGCGAACCCTTGTTGGCGCGGCCGATGGGAGAGCGGGCGGCGGAGACGATGACGGCCTCGGGCATGGGAGCTCCTGTACGAGGTGGGCGACGGACCGGACGGCGGTCACACTAGACCCGCGCCCGCTGCGAGGATCGGCCGCGTGCGCCACGTCTACGAGTGCCCGCTGCGGTGGGCCGACCTCGACCTGCTGGGTCACGTCAACAACGTCACCTACGTCGACTACCTGCAGGAGGCGAGGGTCGACCTGATGCGCCGGATGCTCCCGGTCGCGCCCGGGGTCGGCGAGGACCTCACCGAGGGTGTCGTCGTGGTGCGTCACGAGGTCGGCTACGTCGAGCCGTTGACCTTCGACCTGCGGCCGGTGCGGATCGAGTGCTGGGTCACCCGGGTCCGGGCGGCCAGCTTCACCCTGGCCTACGAGGTCGTGCGTGACGAGTCGGCCACCGGGGGAGCCGAGCGCGTGGTCCACCTGAGGGCGAGCACCGTGCTCACGCCCTTCGTGTTCGCCGACGAGCGGCCGCGCCGCCTCTCTCCCGAGGAGCGCGCCGCGCTCGAGGCCTTCGGCGATGACGGCCCCGCGGAACCGGGCCAGGTGCGCCCGGGGCCGACCCCGCCGGTGCCGGCGGTGGACCGCGGCGCCGCGACCCGCTTCGGTCTGCAGGTCCGCTTTACCGACGTCGACCTCTACCGCCACGTCAACAACGTCCGGTACTTCGAGTACTTCCAGGAGGCCCGGATCCGGCTCTTCACCGAGCTGCTCGACGGCCCCGGGGGTGCCGGTGCGCCACCCCTGTCGGTCGTGGTCGCCCAGACCGACGTCGACTACCGCTCGCCGATCCTGCTGCGCCCCGAGCCGTACGACGTGTGGACGCAGGTCGCGCGGGTCGGCCGGCGGTCGCTCACGCTCGTCTCGCAGGTCGACGACGGGGAGCAGTCGCTGGCCCGGGCGCGCGTGACCCTGGTCTTCTGGGACCGCGAGCGCCAGACCTCCACCGACCCTGATCCGGCCCTGCGGGCCCTGCTCGAGTCGCGGGTCAGTCCTCGAAGCTGTTGACCATGAACTGGGCGGCGTGGGTCACGTAGTCCCAGAAGCGGGCGTCCTGCTCGGGGGTGAGGTCGGCTGAGTCCAGGCCCTCACGGAAGTGCACCAGCCACCGGTCCTTGGCCGCCGGGTTGACCTTGAAGGGGGCGTGGCGCATCCGCAGACGCGGGTGACCGCGCTGGTCGGAGTACGTCGTCGGCCCGCCCCAGTACTGCACGAGGAAGAGCCGGAAGCGCTCCTCCGCCGGACCGAGGTCCGCCTCGGGGTAGAGCGGGCGCAGCAGCGGGTCCTCGGCGACCCCCTCGTAGAACCGCGCCACGATCGTGGTGATCGTGGCCTCGCCGCCGATCTCCTCGTAGAAGGTGGGCTGCTGGTCGGCGGTCACCGCCGCGGGCCCGGGGTCAGCGCCGTCGTCACGGGACTCATTGTGCCGTCCCGCCGGTGCCGCCGGAGGCCGGCGCCTCGGCGCCGGCGGGGTCATGGCGCTGCCAGACCACCCGCTGTGGGAACGGGATTTCGATGCCCTCGTGGTCGAAGCGGGCCTTGATCCGCTGGCGCATCTCGCGGGCGACGGCCCACTGGGCGCCGGGCGTGGTCTTGAGCACCAGCCGCATCGTGACCTGGTCGATGGCGAGCTCCTGGACGCCCCAGACCGACGGCTCCTCGATGACCTGGCCCCGGTAGTCGTCGTCCTCCCACATGCCGTGGGCGATGTCCTCTAGCACGGCCCGGACCCGGGTGAGGTCCTCGGAGTAGGCGACCCCGATGTCCAGCACGGTCCGCGACCAGTTCTGGCTCTGGTTGCCGACCCGCATGATCTCGCCGTTGGGGACGTACCAGACCGTGCCGTCGACGGCCCGCAGCCGGGTCACCCGCAGGCTGACCGCCTCGACCGTCCCGACCGCGTCGCCGAGGTCGACGATGTCGCCCACCCCGTACTGGTCCTCGAAGATGATGAAGATCCCGGACAGGAAGTCCTTGACCAGCGACTGGGCGCCGAAGCCGAGGGCGACGCCGACGATGCCGGCGCTGGCGATGATGGGGGCGATGTTGACCCCCACCTGGTCGAGCATCATCGTGCCCACCACCACGACGACGACGCCGGTGATCACGCTCTTGAGCAGGCTGCCGATGGTCTCGGCCCGCTGCCCGCGGCGTGCCGCGGTCGCGGGGTTCAACCGGTCCGCCGCCGTGCTCAGCTTGTCGGCGATGGCGCCGTGCTGGGCGCGCTTGATGACCCGGTCGACGAGCCGGTGCAGCAGCCAGCGGACGAGCAGGGCCACGACGAGCAGGCCGACGATGGCGACGGGGCGGCCGATCCAGATGTCGGCGTTCTCCGACAGGGCCGCGTTGCCCGACACCCTCCAGGTGGTGTTGCAGAAGAACTGGCCGTCCTCGCAGGGCGAGGAGGCCGCGGAGTACAGGCCGGCGACGCGATCGAGCATCCGCCATGCATAGCAGCCGGGTGGAGCGCACCGAACCCCGTGCGCGCCCCGGCGGCCCGGTGTGACGGAGTCGACCGAGGCCGGGTGCTCGGGCGTGCCGGTGGGGGCAGGTCGGCCGATACGCTGGGACCCGTG
>Ga0325401_1006675_pt1 | contig 11176 bp, 8 predicted proteins | sample PopdelMetagenome_FD_205666 | JGI IMG/M metagenome (GOLD analysis project Ga0325401, IMG submission 205666) | Populus deltoides microbial communities from Bellville, Georgia, United States - Xylem-PdKOR-R2 | ecosystem: Host-associated > Plants > Phyllosphere > Stem > Wood/Secondary xylem | place...
GCGACCGCCTACCTGCTCGACTGCTGCCCGCCCGACTTCCGCGGCTACCGCGTGCTCCGGCACCACCCGCTCGTGCTGGCGCAGTTCGCCGAGCAGTTCGTCGAGGGGCAGTGCCGCGCGGTGCAGGAGGGCCTGGCCGCCGTGCGCACGACGCTCAAGGGGGAGGTGCGCCCCGACGTCGTCGAGACCGCGGCGGAGATCTGGCTCGAGCAGGGCGCCGCGCTCGTGCGCACCCGGCGCGCGGTCGGGCTGATCGCGCAGGCGCTGCGCGGCCGCACCTTCCTGGCCCGGCTGTGACGGCTCCCCGTGCGCGCCGCCTGCACGCCGGTGCCGCCCGGTGGCTGGCGCGGATGGTCTGCCGGGTGGCCGGTATCACCGGCACCCCGGGCGTGGAGGGGCGGGGCCTGCCGGTCCGGCCCCTATCCTGGGAGCATGGTGACCGCCTCCGACGGCCTGCTGCGTCAGGTCCAGAGCCCGGCGGACCTCAAGGCCCTCGACGAGGCGCAGCTGCCGCAGCTGGCGGCCGAGATCCGCGCCTTCCTGATCGAGAACGTGAGCCGCACCGGCGGCCACCTGGGGCCCAACCTCGGGGTCGTGGAGCTCACGATCGCGCTGCACCGGGCCTTCGACTCGCCGAGCGACCCGATCGTCTTCGACACCGGTCACCAGAGCTACGTCCACAAGATCCTGACCGGGCGCCAGGACGCCTTCCCGTCCCTGCGGCAGAAGGGCGGCCTCTCGGGCTACCCGAGCCGGGCGGAGTCCGAGCACGACTGGGTGGAGAACAGCCACGCGTCGACGGCGCTGTCGTACGCCGACGGACTGGCCAAGGCGATCCGCCTGCAGCACCGGTCCGGGACGGTCCTCGCGGTCGTCGGTGACGGTTCGCTGACCGGGGGCATGGCCTGGGAGGCGCTGAACAACATCGCCGAGTCGACCGACCTGCCGCTGGTCGTGCTCGTCAACGACAACGGACGCTCCTACACCCCGACCGTGGGAGGCCTGGCCAAGCACCTGACCAGCCTGCGCACCGACCGGCGCTACGAGCAGGTGCTCGACATGGTCAAGCGCGGCGTCAGCAAGGCCCCCGTGATCGGCAGCACCGCGTACGACGTCCTGCACGGGGTCAAGAGCGGGCTCAAGGACGTGCTGGCGCCACAGGGGCTCTTCGCCGACCTCGGGCTGAAGTACGTCGGCCCGGTCGACGGGCACGACGTCGTCGCCGTCGAGCAGGCGCTGACGCAGGCCAAGCAGTTCGGCGGACCGGTCCTGGTGCACTGCCTGACCCGCAAGGGCAACGGCTTCGAGGCCGCGGAGGCCCACGAGGAGGACCGCTTCCACGCGGTCGGCAAGATCGACGCCGTGACGGGCCGCCCGCTCGGCGCCCCGGGACCGCAGACGTGGACCGACGTCTTCTCCGAGGAGCTGGTGCGCCTCGGCGCGCGCGACGAGCGGATCGTCGCCATCACGGCGGCGATGACCTACCCGACCGGGCTGCACCGCTTCGCGGCGGCCTTCCCCGACCGGTTCTTCGACGTCGGCATCGCCGAGCAGCACGCGGTCACCTCCGCCGCGGGCATGGCCATGCAGGGCCTGCACCCGGTCGTGGCGGTCTACGCGACCTTCCTCAACCGCGCCTTCGACCAGCTGCTGCTCGACGTCGCCATGCACCGGTGCGGCGTCACCTTCGTGCTCGACCGGGCCGGCGTCACCGGGCCGGACGGCGCGAGCCACCACGGCATGTGGGACATGTCGCTGGCCCAGCTCGTGCCCGGCCTGCGCCTGGCCGCGCCGCGCGACGCCACCCGCCTGCGGGAGGCGCTCGACGTCGCCGTGCAGGTCGACGACGCGCCGACCGTCGTGCGCTACTCCAAGGAGGCCGTGCCCGACGACATCCCCGCGGTCGAGGTGGTCGACGGCCTCGACGTGCTGCTGCGCGCCGACACCGCCCCGCCGCGCGTGCTGGTCGTCGGCTTCGGCCAGCTCGTCGGCACCGCCCTCGAGGTCGGGCGCCGCCTGGTCGACCACGGGGTCGGCGTGACGGTCGTCGACCCGGTCTGGGCACTGCCGGTCAACCCCGCCCTGCTGCGGCTCGCCGGCGAGCACGAGCTGGTCGTGACCGTCGAGGACAACGGCGTGGTCGGGGGCTGCGGCGCCCGCCTGGCGCAGGAGCTGCGCCGTGCCGGCGTCGCGACCCCGCTGCGCGAGTTCGGCGTCGAGCAGGAGTTCCTCGAGCACGGCGCCCGCGGCGAGCTGCTCGCCCAGCTCGGCCTCGCGCCGCAGGACATCGCCCGGACCGTCGTCGAGGCGATCGTGGCGCAGGAGTCCGACGTGGAGACCGCCCGCCACTGACGGTCGGCGTCGACGTCCGGCGCGGTCGCGCCGAGAGGAATAGCCGACCTGTCGGCCCGGTTGTCGCAGGCATGACCACGATCGGACTCATCGGCAGCGGAAACATCGGCAGCGCGGTCGCGCACCTGGCGGTCGACGCCGGCTACGACGTCGTCGTCTCGAACTCGCGGGGGCCCGAGACGCTCGCCGACCTCGCCTCCTCCCTGGGCGAGAAGGCACGCGCCGGGACCACCCAGGACGCGGCGCAGGGCGGCCTCGTCGTGCTGACGATCCCGCTGGGCAAGGTCGACTCGCTGCCCGCCGACCTGCTCGACGGCAAGGTCGTCATCGACACCTGCAACTACTACCCGCAGCGTGACGGGCGCATCAACGCCCTCGAGGACGGCAGCGCCACCACGACCGGTCTGGTGCAGGCCCACTTCCCGGGTGCCCGGGTCGTCAAGGCGTTCAACAACATCTACTCCGCGCACCTCGACTCGATGCAGCGTCCGGCCGGCGACCCCGACCGCAACACGCTGATGATCGCCGGGGACGACGCCGACGCCAAGGCCCAGGTGACCACGTTCATCGAGGCCATCGGCTACGACGTCTTCGACACCGGCAGCACCGTCGACAGCTGGCGCTTCCAGCGCGACCAGGCGGCGTACGCGAACGCCTACGCCGAGGGCGGGGACTTCGAGCGGCCGGTCACCCGGAACCGCGACCAGCTGCAGGCGCTGCTCGACCAGGCGGACCCCAGCATCCACTGAGGCTCTAGGAGCCGGTGCCGACGACGAGGCGGTGGCTGCGGCCACCGCCTCGTCGTGCTCCCAGGGTGCTACGCGGGGACGCTCGCGACGCCCGCCGGCAGGAACCGCCGGCCGAGCACCCGCTCGGAGTAGCCCTCGCGGTCGAGGTAGGGCGTGATCCCGCCCAGGTGGAAGGGCCAGCCGGCGCCCAGGACCAGGCACAGGTCGACGTCCATCGGCGCCGCCACGACCTTCTCGGCGAGCATGGAGTCGACCTCCTCGGTCACCGCCGTCAGCACCCGGTCGCGCACCTGCTCGGCCGTGCTGGGGGAGTCGCCGACCCTCATCAGCGCGCGGACCTCGTCGGAGACGTACGGCGTGCCGTCCGGCCGCCAGTCGTACAGCCCGGGGCGACGGGCCTCGACCAGCGCCCGCAGGTTCGGCGACACGACGAACCGCTCCCCGAGCCCGTCGTGCAGCGTCTCCGCCACGTGCAGCGCGACGGCCGGGCCGACGAGCTGCAGCAACGTGAAGGTCGACATCGGCAGCCCGAGCGGCTTGAGGGCGGCGTCGGCGACCTCGACCGGCGTGCCCTCGTCGACCGCCCCCATGACCTCGCCCATGAAGCGCAGCAGGACGCGGTTGACGACGAAGCCGTACGCGTCGGCGACCAGCACGGCGTTCTTCTTCAGCGCCTTGGCCGTGGCGAGCGCGGTGGCGACCGAGGCGTCGTCGGTGGCCGGGGCGCGGACGACCTCGACCAGCGGCAGCACCGCGACGGGGTTGAAGAAGTGGAACCCGACCACGCGCTCGGGGTGCTCCAGGCCCTCGGCCATCGCCGCCACGGACAGGGACGACGTGTTCGTGGCCAGCACCGCCTCCGGGCCGACGTGGCGCTCGAGCGCCCCGAACACCTGCCGCTTGACCTCGAGCTCCTCGAAGACGGCCTCGATGACGAAGTCGCAGTCGGCGTAATCAGCGAGGTCGGTCGTGCCGCTGACCAGGGCGTGCAGCCGGTTGGCCTCGTCGGGGCCGATCCGGCGCTTGCCCGCGAGCCGGTCGATCTCGCCGTGGATCTCGGCCACGCCGCGCTCCACCCGCGCCTGGTCGACGTCGGAGATGACGACGGGCACGCGCAGCCGGCGCAGGAACAGCACGGCGAGCTGGGTGGCCATCAGCCCGGCGCCGACCACGCCCACCTTGCCGACCTTGCGGGCCAGCGCCTTGTCTGGTGCGCCGGCGGGCTTGCGTGCCCGCTTCTGGACGAGGTCGAAGGCGTAGAGCCCCGAGCGCAGCTCCGGCGACATGATCAGGTCGGCGAGGGTCTCGTCCTCGGCGGCGAAGACCTCGTAGCGGTCGGCGGTCTTCGCCATCGCCAAGAGGTCGAGCGCGCGGTAGGGCGCGGGAGCCGCCCCGGACACCTTGGCGTCCGCGACCTCGCGGCCGTGGGCGACGGCCGCGTCCCAGGCCTCGCCGCGGTCCGGCTCGGGCCGCTCGACGACGACGTCGCCGGTGACCACGCGGGCGGCCCAGTCGAGCGAGCGCTCGAGGAAGTCCGCGCCCTCGAACATCGCGTCGGCGATGCCCAGCGCGGCGTACTGCGGGCCGGTGAGCATGCGGTTCGCACTCAGCGGGTTGTCGATGATCACGCCGACCGCACGCTCGGCGCCGATGAGGTTCGGCAGCAGGTAGCAGCCGCCCCACGCCGGAACGATGCCGAGGAAGCACTCGGGCAGGGCCAGGCCGGCCGCGGCCTCGGAGACGGTGCGGTGGTGGGCGTGCAGCGCCAGCTCGAAGCCGCCGCCGAGCGCGAGCCCGTTGACGAAGACGAAGGTCGGGACGCTCGCGGTGTGCAGCCGGTCGAAGACCGCGTGACCGATCCGGGCGATGGCCAGGGCCTGCTCGCGGTCGGTCATCCGCGGGATGGCCGAGAGGTCGGCCCCCGCGGCGAGGATGAACGGCTTGCCGGTGACCGCGACGGCCGCGACGTCGTCGCGCCCGAGGGCGGCGTCGAGCGCGGCGTCCAGCTCTGCGAGCCCGCGCGCCCCGAAGGAGTTCGGGCGGGTGTGGTCCATCCCGTTGTCGAGGGTGATCAGCACCGCCGTGCCCGCCCCGTGGGGCAGCGCGACGTCGCGGCTGAGCGCGTGGGTCACGACCTCGTCCGGCGCTCCGGCGGCCGTCGCCTCGATCAGCGCGGCGAGCTCGGCGCCCTGCAGCACGGCGCTCACGCGGCGGCCCCGCTCGTCGCCGTGGCTGTCGTACCGGTGCCGTCCCAGGCCGGGTTCTCCCACACGACGGTCCCGCCCATGCCCAGGCCGATGCACATCGTGGTGAGGCCGTAGCGGACCTCGGGGTGGTCGCGGAACGCGCGGGCGAGGTGGATCATCAGCCGCACGCCGGAGCTGGCCAGCGGGTGGCCGAGGGCGATGGCGCCGCCGTACGGGTTGACCCGCGGGTCCTCGGCGTCGACGCCGAAGTGGTCGAGGAAGGCGAGCACCTGGACCGCGAACGCCTCGTTGATCTCGATCGCGCCGATGTCGTCGATCGTCAGCCCGGCCTTGGCCAGCGCCTTCTCGGTGCTGGGCACCGGGCCGACGCCCATGACCTCGGGGTCGACGCCGGCGAAGGCGTACGTGACCAGGCGCATGGCGACGGGCAGCCCGAGCTCGGTCGCGGTGTCCTCGGCGGCGACGAGGCACGCGGTGGCCCCGTCGTTGAGGCCGGCGGCGTTGCCCGCGGTGACCCGCCCGTGGGGCCGGAACGGGGTGCGCAGGCCCGCGAGCACCTCGGCGGTCGTCCCCGGTCGCGGCGGCTCGTCGGCCGACGCCAGCCCCCAGCCCTGCTCCTGGCTGCGCAGCGCGACGCCGACCAGCGACTCCTGGATGACGCCGTCGGCGTACGCCTGCCCGACGCGCTGCTGGCTCATCGCGGCGTACGCGTCTGCGCGCTCGCGGGTGATGGCGGGGTAGCGGTCGTGGATGTTCTCGGCCGTGGCGCCCATGACCAGCGCGTCGGGCTCGACGAGCTTCTCGGCGACGAAGCGCGGGTTGACGTCGGCGTCGAAGCCCATGGGGTGGTGCGTCATGTGCTCGACGCCGCCGGCGATCGCGACGTCGTACGCGCCGAAGGCGATGCCCGAGGCGACGGTGGTGACGGCGGTCATCGCGCCCGCGCACATCCGGTCGATCGCGAAGCCCGGCACCGAGCGCGGCAGCCCGGCGAGCAGCGCGGTCGTGCGGCCCAGGGTCAGCCCCTGGTCACCGGTCTGCGTCGTCGCGGCGATGGCGACGTCGTCGATCCGCTCCGGCGGCAGCTCGGGGTGCCGGCGCACCAGCTCCCGGATGCAGTTGACGACCAGGTCGTCGGCGCGGGTCTCGGCGTACATCGAGCCGGCCTTGCCGAATGGGGTGCGGACGCCGTCGACGAAGACGACATCTCGGGAGACGTGCGGCATGGCCGCATATTACTCGTGAGTAACTTGTGGCTCCGTCAGCGCGTCGAGCAGCAGGTCGACGGTCTGCGCGCGCTGCCACGGCCGGGCACCGGCGGCGGCGAGCGCGGCGTCGACCGACGCGTGGGTCAGCTCCTGCGGCGGCTTCCAGGCGAGACGGCGGACGTGGTCGGGCGTGAGGAGGTTCTCGACGGGGAGGTCGAGCTCCGCGGCCCGGGCGGCGAGGGCCTCGCGGGCCCGGGAGAGCCGGCTCGCGGCCTCCGGGTTCTTGGACGCCCAGACCCGCGTCTGCGGCGGGCCGTCGGCGGCGAGGTGCAGGGCGGGCAGCTCGGTGTCCGGCGTCTGCTCGACCGCGGCGATGGCGGCGAGCCAGTCGGACTCGTGGCGCTTGGCCTGGCGGCGGGCGAAGGCGGGCACCCGGCGCAGGGCGTCGCGCCCGGGCGCGGCGACGACGGCGACCTCGGCGATGGCGGCGTCGGGCAGGATCCGCCCGGGCGCCCGGTCCAGCTGCCGCGCGATCGCGTCGCGGGCGTTCCAGAGCCCGGCGACCAGGCCGAGCCCGCGCCGGGTCCGGACGCGGTGGATGCCGGAGGTGCGCCGCCACGGGTCCGTGCGCCGCTTGGGTGCCGCACCGGCCCCGGCGACCAGCGCCGCGAACTCCTCCTCGGCCCAGGCCCGCTTGCCCTGCTCGTCGAGCTGGGCGGCCAGCGCGTCGCGGAGCTCGACCAGCAGCTCGACGTCCAGCGCGGCGTAGGTCAGCCAGTCGGTGGGCAGCGGCCGCGTCGACCAGTCGGCGGCCGAGTGCTCCTTGAGCAGCCGGACCCCGAAGGTCTGCTCGACCATGGTGCCGAGCGCGACGCGGGGGTAGCCGAGCAGCCGGGCGGCCAGCTCGGTGTCGAAGATCCGGGTCGGCAGCAGGCCGACCTCGAAGAGGCAGGGCAGGTCCTGGCTGGCGGCGTGCACGACCCACTCGGCGTCGGCGATGGCGCGGCGCAGCTCGGACAGGTCGGCGGCGACGAAGGTGCCGTCGTCGTCGGTGTGGCCGAAGGCGATGGGGTCGATCAGGTGCGTCCCCGAACCCTTGCGGCGCAGCTGCAGCAGGTAGGCGCGCTGGCTGTAGCGGAAGCCGTGCGCGCGCTCCGCGTCGACGGCGACCGGTCCGGTCCCGGCGGCCAGCGCCTCGATCGTGCGCAGCAGCGCCTCGGGCGTCGTGACGACGTCGGGGACCCCGTCGGCGGGCTGGGTCAGCAGCGGGACCTCAGGGGCCTCCGCTGCCTCCTCCGAGGTCTCGGCGGGCGCGGGCGAGCGCGTGGGCTCGGGAGGTGGTGCGGCGGTCAACGTCTCCGGGTGCTTCGGCTCGGCGTGCCCCGCCGGGGTGGCATGGCCACCACACCTGCGGGCAGCGGGGGGAGGCCCGCCGTCGTACACAGTAGTTCCGCCCACGCGGCCAGGTGCGCGTCGAGGCCAACGCCGTCGTCGAGCACGGCGGTCCAGGACGCGCGGACCTCGACCTCGGCGCGCGGCTCGTTCTCCGCCATGCCCCCGAAGGACTCGCTGGCCACCGAGGTGACCGTGCCGCTCGGCGCCGTGTACGCGGCCCCGTGGGCCTCGAGGGCGTCGAGCAGCCACGACCAGCCGACGCGGGCGAGCAGCGGGTCGGTGACCATCTCGGGGTCGACGTCGGCGCGGGCGAAGGTGACGCAGCGGAAGGTCCCCTGCCACGCGTCGTTGCCCGCGGGGTCGTGCAGCAGCACGAGGCGGCCGTTGCCCACCTCGTCGTCGCCCACGACCACGTCGGCGGTCACGGCGGCGGAGAAGGGCGCGATGCGCTGCGGGGCCGGGATGTCCTCCACGGCGAGCTCGGGTCTCCAGGTCGCCGTCGCCAGCGCGTCCAGGGCTCGCCGGAACTCCGCGGGGGCGGGGACGGCATCGGTGCGCGCGGCCACCGGCTGAGCGTACGGGCGCACGCGCGGTGAGCCCGGTCGGACGCGCCGGGACCCGGGCCCCGTGCGGCGTGGAAGGATCGTGGGGTGCTCGACGCCTCCTCGACCCTGCTCGTCCGGGCCTGCCGGAGGGAGCAGGGCGACGGCCTGCCCGTGTGGTTCATGCGCCAGGCGGGCCGGTCGCTGCCGGAGTACAAGCGGGTGCGCGAGGGCATCGCGATGCTCGACAGCTGCGCCCGTCCCGACCTCGTCACCGAGATCACCCTGCAGCCGGTGCGCCGCTACGGCGTCGACGCGGCGATCTTCTACTCCGACATCATGGTCCCGCTCAAGGCGGCCGGGGTCGACCTCGACATCGTGCCCGGCCGCGGTCCCGTCGTCGCCGAGCCGGTGCGCGACCGGGCCGGCCTCGACCGGCTCGTGCCCGCCGAGCCGGGCGACCTGTCCTTCGTCACCGAGGCCGTGCGCCTGCTGGTCGCCGAGCTGGGGGAGACGCCGCTCATCGGCTTCGCCGGCGCCCCCTTCACCCTGGCCAGCTACCTCGTCGAGGGCGGGCCGAGCAAGGACTACGCGCGGACCAAGGCGCTGATGGTCGGCGACCCCGACCTGTGGCACGACCTCTGCTCGCGCCTGGCGGGGCTCTCTGCGCACTTCCTGCGCACCCAGGTCGACGCGGGCGCCTCCGCGGTGCAGCTTTTCGACTCCTGGGCCGGCAGCCTGTCGGCCGCCGACTACGAGCGCCAGGCCCAGCCCCACTCGGCCGGCGTGCTGGCCGGCGTCGCCGACGTCCCGCGCATCCACTTCGGCGTCGGGACCGGTGAGCTGCTGACCCGGATGGGCGCGGCGGGGGCCGACGTCGTCGGCGTCGACTGGCGGATCCCGCTCGCCGAGGCGAGCGCACGGATCGGGCCGGCGTACGCGGTGCAGGGCAACCTCGACCCCGCGCTGCTCGGGGCGCCGTGGCCGGTGCTCGCCGAGCGGGTGCGCGAGGTCGTCCGCTCCGGCGCCCAGGCCCCGGGCCACGTCTTCAACCTCGGCCACGGCGTCCCGCCGGACACCGACCCCGGCGTCCTCGGCCGGGTCGTCGACCTGGTGCACGAGGAGGGCCCGGCGCTGCGGGCGGAGGCCCGCGCCGCGTGAGGTCGAGATGAGGTGGGCGTGAGAGCCCTGGTCGTCGGCGGCGGCATCAGCGGCCTGGCCGCCGCGCTGAGGCTGCGCGACGAGGGCCTCGAGGTCACGGTGCTCGACGCCGGCACCCGGTGGGGCGGCAAGCTCGCCCCGGTCCGGCTCGGCGACCTCGTCCTCGACGGCGGCGTGGAGTCGATGCTCGCCCGCCGGCCCGAGGCGGTCGGCCTCGCCGACGAGGTCGGCCTCGGCGACCGCCGCACCACGCCCACGCAGGCCTCGCCCCGCGTCCTCGTCGAGGGCACGCCGCGCCGGCTGCCGCCGTCGTTGCAGGGCGTCCCCACCGATCCCGCGGCCCTGCGCCCGCTGCTCACCCCGGCGGGGGCCGCGTACGCCGAGGGCGAGCCCGACCGCCCCGCGCCGCCCCTGCACGGCGACGTGGCCATCGGCGCGTACGTCGAGGAGCGCTTCGGCGCGGAGGTGACCGACCGGCTCCTCGAGCCGCTGCTGGGCGGGGTGTACGCCGGCCGCTCCCGCTCGCTGTCCTTCGAGGCCGTCGCGCCCGCGCTGTTCGAGGCGGCGCGGACGGGAGGTTCGCTGGCCGCGCACGCCCGGGCCTCGCTGCGCCCCGGTGCCGGGCCGGTGTTCGCGGGCCTCGTCGGCGGGGTGCACGGACTCGCGGACGCACTCGTCGCCCGCTTGGAGGAGCGCGGCGCCGACCTGCGGCTGCGGACCACGGTCACGGCGCTGCGCCGCGAGCACGGCGGCCTGATCGCGACCGTCGCCACGGCCGCCGGGGAGGACGGCTCGACCGAGCTCCGGGCCGACGTGGTGGTGCTCGCCGCGCCGGCGCCCGCGGCGGCCCGGCTGCTCGCCGGCGTGCTGCCGAGCGCCGGTCCGCTGGACGCGCTCGGCGACGTCCCGTATGCCTCCGTCGCCGTCCTCAGCCTCGCCGTCCGCGGCCTGGCGCCCACCGACTCCGGGCTGCTCGTCCCGCCCGGCGAGCTGCCGACCGTCAAGGCGCTGACCTACTCCTCGACCAAGTGGGGCTGGGTCGGCGAGGCCGCCCGGTCGGCGTACGGCGACGACGTCGCGGTGCTGCGGGCCAGCGTCGGGCGGGCGGGGGAGGCGGGCGTGCTGCAGGTCGACGACGCCACGCTCGTGCACCGCAGCCTGGCCGAGGTCGCGACGCTGCCCGGCTGGGAGGACGCCACGCTCCTCGACGCCACGGTCACCCGCTGGGGCGGCGGCCTGCCGCAGTACGGGCTCGACCACCTCGGCCTCGTGGGGCGCCTGCGCACCGAGCTCGAGGCGGTGCCCGGCGTCGCGGTGGCGGGGGCCTACCTCGACGGCGTCGGCCTCCCGGCCTGCGTCGCGTCCGCCGACGCCGCCGTGGCGAAGGTCCTCGTGGACCTCGGTGGCAGGATCGATGTCCGCACGAGCCAGGAACCGGCAGGAGAACGATGAAGGCCCGCGAGATCAACAACACCATCCGCTACACGATGTGGTCGGTGTTCAAGGCGACGCGCCCGGTGGAGGACGCGGCCGAGCAGGTCGCCGACAGCGCGCACATCGTG
>Ga0325401_1006676_pt1 | contig 11173 bp, 9 predicted proteins | sample PopdelMetagenome_FD_205666 | JGI IMG/M metagenome (GOLD analysis project Ga0325401, IMG submission 205666) | Populus deltoides microbial communities from Bellville, Georgia, United States - Xylem-PdKOR-R2 | ecosystem: Host-associated > Plants > Phyllosphere > Stem > Wood/Secondary xylem | place...
CCTTTCATTTAAAAGGAAAAGACGGCAAAAACTTATGTCAAAGTCCAAATTAGTCTTTAATTTGTAATTTGTTCAATCAAGTCCTAAATTGCAATTTTGATTTAAAAATCAATGCAATTGCATCCCTTCCAAAAATCAAATAGTGGCCCTGAATGGCCACCTCTTTCACTTTGGTCCTTGGTCTTGAATTTATGCAATTTGACCCTCCATTGAGCAATAAACTTCTAATTTCTTCAATTTGACCCCTGATTCGGTTTAATTACAACTCCTTTATTTACGTGTCTTTTCCAGTTTGGTCCTTGGTTTCGGATTTCTTCAATTAAGTTCTTAATTGACCATCAAACTTCAATATTTATGCAATTAAGCCCCTAATTTGACCAAATTAACTCTCAAAAATTATAATTTGACCCCAGAATTTTAATTTCTTCTAATTAAAGCCTAAATTGACTTTAAAAATTATTTTTTCTTGCAATCAAACCTTCCATAAATTCAATTAAACCTTCAATAAAATTTAATTGAGTCCATAAATGTCTGATTTTGGACTTTTCTTCCTCAAATTGAATTTTCTTTGTCAACAAGGTCTCATCAGTCAACAAAATACTATCAAAATTTTAATTTTTATATTTTTAAACCTCCTCAATCAGTTTTTAGTCATTTTTTGGGCAACCTGACATCTTCTTTTCATTGTTATATTTTTTTATAATATTTTTTATTTTTTTATATTTTTTTGAAGAGAGAAAAAAATGTGAATTGGGGAATTACCCAAAAATAGGTTATGACAACTTCATTGAAGTTGTCATAACCTAATTTTTGACCATTTTATTTTAATTATTATTATTATTTTATTTACTGAAAAGAAAAAATGATGAAAAAATAATAATGTTGGAAAAACAAGTAAATGAAGAATGAATTAAAATTTGGGTTAAGGGCAAAATGATTGGAAGTTTTTTTGGTTTAATTAAACTTTGGAATTAATCTAATTAAGCTTGGAATTAATTTAATTAATCCAATTAAGGGTTTAATTGATAAATTTTTAGACTTAATTAAAGCTTGGAATTAATTTAATTAATCCAATTAAGGGTTTAATTAGAGAATTGACAAATTTTTAGACTTAATTAAGCTTGAAATTGATTTAATTCATCCAATCAAGGGTTTAATTGGAGGATTGATAAGTTTTGAGACTTAATTAAGCTTGGAATTAATTTAATTCATCCAATCAAGAGTTTAATTGGAGGATTGATAAGTTTTAGACTTAATTGGACTTTGGATTTAATTAAATTAATGAAATCAGGGACTTAATTACAGAAATAGCAAAGTTTGGGGTTAATTAGGGATACGATTACAGCAGATTAAAGTCCAAGGACTAACTTGTAAAAGGCGCCGAAATTCAGGGGTCCAATTACAATTTAACTAGGGGCTTAATTGCAAAACTTTCCAAACTTCAAGGGCCAAAATGCATATAGCTGTGAATACCGAAACGGCACCGTTTCCCGTTACTGTTCATCTTCCTCACCCGACCGAAACGGACGCCCACCGCCGCACAGCCATTACTTCTGCAATTATCACACTTTATGGTTGGAAGAAACGGCATTGTCTTCTCTGGCTATAAAAGCCATAGAACGACTGAGCACAAAAGGAGGGGGGACGGGGAGAAGAAACCGGAGAAAAATCCAGCGTACCCAGCTTCGCCCTCGTCTTCAGAGCACAAATTCACAGACTAGAAAGAAGAGAGACAGAACCGAGAAAAATTTTGGTCCCTCAACCAGCAGCAAATCCTCGTGCTTTTACCACCATTGTCTTCATAGACACAGAGGACCGGAGAAGAAAGAAACAGAAAAAAAACAGAGAGGGGCGAGCAGGAAAAAACCAGAGAGAGAGGGTATAATGAATGAGGAATAAACGAACATCAGCACAAACACAACACAAAACCCAGACCCAAATTTGAAAGGAGAAGCCAGCATCGTCCTCAGTGCTTCATCGCAAGGACTAAGAAAGCAGGGAAAAACAAAAAGAGAAAAGGAACAGCGAGCACAGAAGCAAAGGAAAAGCAGGAGGGAAGGCTGTGAGCAGATGAAGGGCACCGCGCTGCCACCATCCCCACCGTCTCCAGAGAACAGGTAAGCCATTTTGCTTTCGTTTTTGTACATTCATTTTGAATGTGATGTTGCACGGTGTGAAGGTAAATTAATTACCTTCGCACTGTGCATGATGCACGCGTGGAGCCAATCCACACGTGCTTCTTGCTGACTTGGCCCAGCCGGGTCACTGGCTTGGACCAGTGATCGGGCCGGGCCGGCTGGGTCAAGCCCAGCCCATGTGGGCTGAGTTAGACCCAGCCCCAAAAAAAAATTAAAAATTAAAAAAATAGAAAAACAGAAAAATAAAAAAGGTAGAAAAAATAAAAAATGTGTATACATGAATAAAAATAATGTAAATTTATTGGTTTATTCACTGACGCCAGAGTCAGGAATAAAAATACCAGTTTAAATTTATATTATTTTTATTCGTTGTATTTTATTTTATGTCGCTAGAAAAATAAAAAAATATGTGCATGCGTAAAAAATAAATTTATTTTTATTCACTAGGCGTTAGAGTAGGAAATAAAAAAATATTGATCTAATTTTTTTTTTTCGTAGCTACGAATTTTTACCAATGCCAGAGTTGGAATTATTCGAGCTCGAATATTCACTAGCGCCAGAGTCAGGAATATTATAAACAAATCATCATAGCATAAGTGAATAAATGTTTAGCAATTTAAGACAAAACCAGCAATGCAGTCTGCCTCAGGCAGAACGTTTAAGGGGTGATAATATCTTCCCTTTTACGTAACCAATCCCGAGCTATAGAATCTCTGATGACCAGTTAGGGTTTCTAGTGACCATAATACTAGGTGGCGACTCTTCCTCAAACAAGACTGTTTTCCCCTAAAAGAACACGATGCCAGAAATTTGTTCTTTTTCCATATTCGAAATGATTTTTTGTGGGCCGCCGCGATGTCGGGTGTGACAGAAGTCAATAGCTTCTCTTCATGTGAAGCCTTTAGCAACTAGGCATGCTTTAAACCTTGCATCCTCAACCCTAACTCCATCTTTTCTCTTCAAACGCATTTTCACTCAACAATCTTTTGGCCATTTAATGGTTTAACAATATCCTATATTTAATTCTTATAAAGAAACTCAATCTTTTCATAGCAAACATCCACTCAGAAGGTTTTTTGAGAAAATAAATTATCGCTTAATAAGAACAAGGCTCATCATCGTCAAGATTATTTACAAAATTCAAGATAAAATTAACTAAATCAACATAACCATACATAAATGGTACATTTATTTGTCTTCCTATAGTAATATTATAAGGTTATCCTTCAAGTGTATTTTTATCAATAATATCCTACACTACTTCCTTTACAGGCTCATCTGAAACATATTTTTACACCATCTCTGAAACTTTAATCTTAAGCTCTACCTGTTTGCTGGTAGCCTGGTCCATCTCAACAACAACATCATTCAACTCATTTTCCTTATAAGATATAGCAAACTCATTAAAGGTCGCATACCTACTAGCAATAAACTTAAGTAACTTGAAATCAATACATCACAATTCATATCCCTTCACCCTAGATACATAGCCTAGAAATATGTATTTTCTATTTTTTGATCCAAGTCTATCTTTCTTAATATAAGCATAAGCAAGACAACAAAATACTCTCAATTTAGAGTAACTAGTAAAAAAAAACTAGACCATACTTCATATGGAATTCTCAGCTCTAAACATTCTATAGAGATCTATTCACCAAATAACAAACTAAATTAACTGCTTCAGTCCAAAAATCATTTGACAATCGAGCTTGTGAAATCATACAACATGTTTTTAATAAAAGTGTCATGTTTATATGTTTTGCAACCCTAACTTGTTATGGTGTATTCCTGACAATACGATGTTTAACAATTCTTTTATTCTTGCATAACGCATCTCACTTACATGCATAAAATTCCAAACAATTATCAGTTCTTAAACATTTGATATTCTTATCAATATATTTCTCAATCAAGGGTTTTAATTGCTTGAAGGTGACAAACACATCAATCTTTATCTTTAAAAAATACAACCGAGCCTTTTTAGAGTATTTATCAATAAATATCAATAGATATTGTGCTCCACCTTTTGTTATAATAGGAGAAGGACCCCAAATGTCATAATTAACATAATCTACATTACCTTTGATACGATGAATAGTTAGACTAAATTTCACCCTAAACTATTAACCATAAACACGATGCTTATAAAAATTCAATTCACCTATTTTTTGACCATATAATAAATCTCATTTACTTAACTTTATCATCCTTTTATCACTTATATGTTCCGCTTGCATATACAATAATTGAGTAGAGGCAATAACCAAATCAATCACAAATGATATACTAATTGAATAAAAAATTATTGAACCTTAAAGATGGTAAAGGCCATTAACTAACTTTTATTTTATTATAACAAGAGCACCCTAATGAACTCTTAGAACAATAATTGAGTAGAAGCACTATCCAAATCAGTCACAAATGATATACTAGTTGAATAAAAAATTATTGAACGTTAAAGATGGTAGAGGCCATTAACTAACATTTATTTTATCATACCAAGAGCACCCTAATGAACTCTTAAAATTACATCTTTAACAGCATAATCATAACCTGGAAAATCAAGAAGACTCAAAGAAATTAATTTCTTTATCCCTGGAACATGTTGAATCTCCACGTTCTAATAATGTCATCATACATTCTAATTCAAATTATATACACACCAATAATAGAAAGTCCTTTGTTGTCTTATGATAAAATTATATTATTGACAACTTTATAAATGTCAAATCAACTTCTATTCAGACAAATATAATATATGCAACACAAATTAAGAATTCACTCATCACTTCAGCTATCAAAAGACAAGGTTGGAACACTTTCAACATCATTAGAATTTTTTTCTTCACTAGCAACATTTGCAGCATCAAAGGTTTCCATATTTTTTCTCTTATCTTTCCGCTTAGTATAGTTCTTCCTAAAGTGTCTTACTCCATAACATTCTAAGCATTTAATTTTTCTAGACTTTGATTTTGATCTAGACCTACCTCCACTACCTAAACTTTTATTATTTGTTCTACCCCTTATAATCAAGCTTCTGCATAATCATCATTATGACTCTTTGACACTTAGTTTTTCAACTCCTTAAAGTTTAAAGAAGCTATGACATCTTTTGAACTAAGATTATCCCTTGTATACAACAAATTATTAAAAAAATGATCATAAGATGGAGGTGGCAAACATAATAAAATCAATGTCTAGTCCTCATCTTCAACCTTAACATTAACATTTTACAAATCTAAAATTACTCTATTGAATTCATCAAGATGGTCTTTAATGAGCATACATTCTTTCATCCAAAAAGTATATATCAACTCGTCAGGGATTTGGTCAAGTAAAGAGTTTTCAACTTTATCCATAATTCAACAACTGAATTCTCCTTAACAACCTCTCTCATAATATCATCAAACAAACAACGTTGAATAGTCTTATGTTCCAATTCCATAAGATCTTCTTTCTTCTTGTCATCCATCCCCATAGAAAAACTATCTACACCTTTTAATGCCTTAATTGTTGAACTAACAAGGCGCACACCTTAATACACCACAAATTGAAGTTGTTCATACCATTAAATTTATGTACATCAAACTTCGTTGTCGATGTTACTTTTATCATCATTGCAAAAGCCAACTGAAAACTAGACAAGCTCTAATACTATTGGAAAGTAGATAAACATAAAAGGACTAGTACTATGAATCACACAAGAGCACTCACGGAATTTTTGTGGTTCGCCAACTTAGGCCTACTTTATGGGCAAGAAGATCAGATAAATTCACTATAAAAAGTAGAAAATTATAGGGTATCACATAATGTTACTCTCTCACCCAAAATCCTAAATTAACCAAATCTCATTTTTTTTCTTTCATCCCTCTAGCCACCTAAGTATTGATAATGGAAGCACTAAAAAATAAATTGTATTCTAAAATATGATAACTTTAGGTTTTTATATGGATTAAATACATGAATATTTCTATTCTCATTTGGGCTTACAATTTACAATAAACCCAATAGTAATATATATATATATATATATATATATATAAAATTATAAAATATCACTGTTAGAGAATAATATAAATTATACCTTGGAATATTATCTAACAGTTTTAAGCTATTGGGTTGAATTGGTTATTTGACATTATATCATAGCCTTGATAACCAAGCGGTCACGAGTTCGAATCTCACCATCCATATTTATTTAATAAAAAAAATTTAAGCACAAGGTAATATAGGTCTATGCAAGTTTCAAGCCCAAAGATCTTTCACTTGAGGAGGTGTGTTAGAGAATAATATAAATTATATCTTAAAATTTTACTTAATAGTTTAAGCTATTGGATTGAATTGGTTATTTGACAACCACTTTTATAACTAAACAAATAGAGGCATTTGGGCTCCGGAATCTCTAGAAAAATATTTTATCATTGAATAAATCAATATTCATGACTTGCTCACCAGTAATAGAAAACTCTCTCTATAGATAGATATATAGTTCAACCTATTACAAAAGTACTCATTTCTCTTGTCATCAGCAGCCTTCCCTCTATCTATGATGCATGAACCCAAAAAACAATCTCACTTTTTTTCATCTACTCGCTCTACTAGGACTAACAAAAATAATTAATGAATAATTTATATGCAAGATACAAACCCGGAGAGACTCTAGGAATTTTATTTTATATTTTTTTATGTTTTACCATTCTGCTATGGTTAAATCGGAGCCAGGAATTTTTTTTGTCCTGAGCTATTAAATAAATAAATATTTTTAAAAAAATTGATTATTAATTTATATACATCAATTTTTTTTTCTGCTATGATGCATGAACCCAAAAAACAATCTCACTTTTTTTCATCTACTCGCTCTACTAGGACCGACAAAAATAATTAATGAATAATTTATGTGCAAGATACAAACCCGGAGAGACTCTAGGAATTTTATTTTATATTTTTTTATGTTTTACTATTCTGCTATGGTTACGACGGAGCCAGAAATTTTTCTTGTCCTGAGCTATTAAATAAATATATATATTTTAAAAAAAATCAATTATTAATTTATGAATATAAATTTTTGAAGTTAACAGAAAAGTTTTAACTCAAATATACTACCCAAAATATTAAAAAATAAATTTGAAAGTACATAAAATTGAAGTGAAAGTAAAAATAAATCCACTATTGAAGTTATATCTTTCGATGTTTTGTGGAAAATAATTCATCTATAATCGAATATGAATCGATATTGTAACAACGTACTCCTCAACCAGGATAAAATAACAATCTCATGTCAACTGGAAAATAAAGTAATTAATTTTTTTTCTCTCTCCATTCCTCCTTTCTTCACTTGATTCTTCCTTATATTAGTGTTTTATAAGTTAGACTTTATAAGTTCACAAAGTTATTCTCTCATTTTTTTTATTTTTTTTTCTTGGATTTTTTTTTAATGTTTTTCCCTTACTTCTCTCTCTCTCTCTCTCTCTCCTTTTCTTTTCTTTCTTTGTCTATTATGCTTCTGCCTAGTCGACAACATATAAAAGGAATGAAGAACTGATTTGTTTTATTTTTTAATGGCAAATAATCATTTTACTCTTAACGAGTCGTTTTGCTTTTATTTGACGGTTTTTTTTTTGTTAACACTACCAAACTCCGTTAATTCTAAAATTTTAACCAGATTTTATTCAATATATTTAAAATCCCTCATAAAATTTCAACTCAATCTGATAGTCAGATTGAAAATTACGTCCAATAATATAAAACTGGTCAAATTGTATTTTTTTATCAAATTTCTGAATTTCTTCAAAAAATTTGAAATTTTAACCCAGGTTAAAGCATCATATTAGAAGGCTCCACGCAAATTTTTAGAATTTTTTGATAACTCAATCAAGAATTATGAATTGTTTTTTACATAAAGCTAGTCAAAAAATATTAATAAAATCTTGACCTGAACTATAACCTACCCAAGCTTTTACCATGCCTCCACCCTTTGGTTACGAGTATCATGTGCTCTTTACCATTGCCTCTTGTAGTCTAGTTATTCTCCTCGTAATTTATAAGAAGAAGAAGAAATAGATAGGTTGATTTGGAGTAGACATTACTCACTCTTTCCACTTGAATCTTATCTATATCATAGATTTAATCAAATGTATGATAGGTTGATTTGGACTCTTTGAGAACCCCAAATGATCTGGGGTACATGATTAGAGCTTTGGTTCTACGCTTATCTCATAACTGCTGTTCTCAGATATAGATGAAGAGCTAAAAGTTTGAATAGAGGTTGACTTTTGTGTTTGGCTCCCACTGAATCTATGACTTTGCTCATGCTGACGGAGGTCTCTCATGGCTTTGAACCTCAAATCTTCAGTATATGAACTCAGTTCAGGAAGCGTGTTGGGAACAGCCATTCGTCCTTCAAGCATGCTCACTACCTCAGACATTGTAGGTCTAACTGTAGGGGACGCATTTGTACACAAGAGAGCTACTTTAACCATAGTTTCTGCTTCTTCTATGTTAACTTCAGATCCTAACGTCTCATCAACAAGCTCTATAAAACTCCCACTTTGTTGCAAATGGCAGGCCTGCGATGAAGTAATTTAAAACTTCAGCACTAAGACTTGCAAGCAACAATATAAGTGCAACGTATTAAGCACAGGAAGAAGATTACCCAATCTAAGAGACAAACACAACTGCTGTTGCTTGGCATGTAGTTATTGTTGTTCTTCCCACTAATAATTTCCAAAGCAACAACCCCAAAACTGTAAACATCTGCTTTGTCAGTCAAGTAACCCCATAGTGCATATTCTGGTGCCATATATCCTCTGCATGTCAAGATAAAGAACACTTGTAATTTAACATTGAAAAGTAATACCAAAAATCGCAGCTTTTATTAAAGCATGTGGTGACTAACATAGTTCCAGCAACTCGGGTGCTGATGTGGCTCTTCTCTTCTTCATCAAGCCTAGCCAATCCAAAATCAGATATTTTAGGATTCAGATTCCCATCAAGTAGCACATTTGTAGCTTTGATGTCTCTGTGAACGATCTTAAGTCTTGATTCTTCATGGAGAAAAGCTAGACCTCTAGCTATCCCAATACAGATCTTAAGCCTTGTAGGCCAATCCAGATTAAGCTGATTGTTTTCATGACCTACAAATCATCCAATAAGAAAACACAGTGTTATTCATGTGATCATTTCAATTATACTATGCATTATAATATTTTAGGTGAATATTCTCATTTAAAATTGATGAACACTCACGAAACAGAGCACGTGCAAGACTATTATTTTCCATGTACTCATAAACCAATAATAACTGGTCACTTTCAATGCAACATCCATGCAGCTTGACAAGATTCGGATGCTGCAAACATGAAATCATGCCCATCTCATTTAAGAATTCACGATTTCCTTGCCGTGATTTTGATGAAAGTTGCTTCACTGCTATAACAATGCCATCAGGTAATTGACCCTGCACGCTGATCTCTGTTAAGAATTTCACATGGTTGTGACATAAAAGAGAGAGAGGAGGGGGCAGAGGATACTCCAAACAGGATAGTTGAGATCGTTTGCAAAGTACCTTGTATACAGGACCAAAACCACCTTCTGCAATCTTATTAGAAGGCATCAAAGTCATTAGTGGCAGCTCTAATTTGCTTCTGAGAAAATGTTCCCTTTGGAAAATCAAGTCCTTTGACATCTGTTCAAGTCAGAGACAGGACATAAAGTGCCAACGAATTATCAGTCTTTTGATATATTTACGATTCAAAATCAGTTCTGGAGAAAAGTAGACCATGAAACTGCATTGAAAAGAGGCATTTTTCATTCTCCAACATAAGCATGTCTACCCTGAACTTTCCTCCTCCTCAGGAAAGCACCCTTACTAGATACGATGCCAATCAAACTTGTACAATTAATAATTGTGTGTAATCATCTTGAGGTGAAATATCAGTCACTTATATCTAAATAAAAGATAAGCCCATGAAACTTGATGCTTCTTTTGCTTTTCTTTTCCCTAAATGTCCATGCATAATTTTAGCAAAGAAATCTCAAGTTGTTTCCATCTAGTTCATAATCTCATACTAGAAAGAAAACCAAATCCATAGGATGCTGTTTGAGGCTGCAGTGTTTGGGCAGCTATGTAAGTTATACCCACATACAATTTTTCCTACATCTGGCAAACATGGATGCAGCATGTAATTTTATTAGACTACTAACACAAACATGGGTAAATAATATATATGGCGTTACCTCTTTTCCTGCGCAATTTTCCTGGCAAGTTTCCTTTCCACCAAAGAATTACCAGTATAATGGCAACCAGGCATGATGCTCCAACAGCTCCAACAACCACATAAACAATTCCCTTCTTTTTCCCACTAGAACAAACTTTCAAATCTGCCAATTAAACAGAAAAATTAGTCACAGTCACACACAGAGATTGGATATTTAAACTAAAAGATGACACTTCCTTAAATTACATGAGTTTCTCTGTAATAATTTACCCAAATGGGACTTAGATGCCAGAATCTGAATAATACTCTCTTGAGGTACCAAACTATTTTATCATAATATTGGAGAACTTGTAAATAAAATAGTTGTTTCATACTATCCACGCCTTCCTAAGTCTCTGTTACCCTACACTACATTTACATTTACAGGGGAAGGAGAGGAGAGGAGAGGAGAGGTAGGCATATTGTTGTGGATCTCAACCCATAATTTAAACAGACACCACGTGCTATCCAGCAAGGGAAGGCCAAATATAAGAAACATGTCAAAATTTGTTATGCAGCCCTAAAATCTTCTTCTTTAGCACAGTGGTGCTGGTTTTAAATCAATCATATGTACATGCATTGTTGATAATTGTATGATCGAGAATAAATGCCAAACATATAACTTACCAGAAAATACAGAGATGGCTGATATGATGGGACCATAAACTCCCCTATCAGGAATCCTTGTTGTCCCTTTTCCGGCAAAATAGAATCTGATCTCCAACATATTATTAGTCACATTGACATTCAATACTTGTTTCACTAAAGGCTTTTCAGCAC
>Ga0325401_1006677_pt1 | contig 11170 bp, 7 predicted proteins | sample PopdelMetagenome_FD_205666 | JGI IMG/M metagenome (GOLD analysis project Ga0325401, IMG submission 205666) | Populus deltoides microbial communities from Bellville, Georgia, United States - Xylem-PdKOR-R2 | ecosystem: Host-associated > Plants > Phyllosphere > Stem > Wood/Secondary xylem | place...
AATTAGCCAGTTCACTGAAATTGAGATAGCAGACCTGATATTAGGAAATGTTTTCTCCTTGTTCATCAAGGTTCAAATTTGATAAATACGCTGAAAAATAAAGGTAGCTTTTGTTTGTATGGATCCCAGTGTTTTGTGTTTTGTTTTTTGTTTTTTTTTTGTTTTAATATGTTTATATTAAAAATAAATTTTTAAAAATATAAAAATTATTATTTTAATGAATTTTTAATTAAAAAATACTTTTAAAAAATAATTATTATCACAATACCAAATAAATACTACCAAAATCCACATGAATTTCGCATTCTATTATAACTAGTTATTTTTTTATCAAATTTGAAGAGCGAATCTAATCCCGATTAAAAAACAAATATGATAAAAAAAAATAAAATAACTTTCCACTATACAAATTAATATCTTGAAATAACACATTTTGGAATGGTATTTTTTTTTTAGTTTCTATATTTTTTTCAATTTAAAATATCTATAATTGAAGTTGATTTTTTTTTATTTCTTTTACTCACACCTCCACAACCAATAGTTTGAGAATAAAAAGGAAACGAGAAATGTCATCCAATAATAAATAAAAAATTGAATAATAAAAAAATTATTGATTATTCAAATGGTTACTTATAAAAGAGAAAAATACTCATAAGGATACAAGGAAAGAGAATTAGGAGAGATAGAAATATAAAAAAAAATTCGAACTTTGATAAAAATATTCTTATAAGACAATTCTTTTTTTTTTCCTTAAAATGGTTCAATGGGTCGAATATTAATAATTATTACTTAAATACTCTAAGATTTCTCCCATTAATCAAGCTAATTGTTAGTTAATCAAACATTGTGATGAGTTTGATTAAAAAAATTTTAAATAAAAAAATAATTATATAAAATGAATAAAAATTTGAACTTGATAAAGTCAAGTACAAAATAACTTGGGTTTGATAAACAAGTCAATTCCAAAAGATTTGAGCATGGAGGTAAATTAAACTTAAGATAGAGTGAGTCTAGAGAATTAATCTACCATAATTCAGTAATTTTTCAAAAATAATTTAAAATAAAATTATATAGTAAAAATAATATTATTAGTTCTTTAATATATCGGGACGCCTACAATTAAATTTCTTGATGCTTAGGAATCTCTCAATCTTCAAAACCCAATGGTGCAATATTTTGAGAAGCAATTACATGATTGAAATATTCCCTTTTCCATGAACAACAAAATAAGTGTTATGCAGCATGGGCTTTACTCTAATAGATTATACCGTAACAGGCTCATATCAATCCCAGCCCAGGTAACAGATTAACGTGACTGTGATAAAGCCCAATCTAAGCCCATTACTACCATGATCCTTAAACTTTAGATTTGTCATTGTCCGTACCAACTCCAACTCCGATGCCCAGCTTCCCTGCGACAAAAACTGACCCGGCACTTCAAATTACACCCGATATTTCACAATCCGCTATGGAGATATACCAGGTAAAAATACCGGCACGCTTTCCTCTACAAGCCGGTTGTTTTCCTTCAAACTCAAAAAAAACGTCAACGTTTTTGCCTCGTGTAGCTGCTTTTACAACCAGTTCACATTCCCTAACGGATAAATCGGAATCCGAATCTCAGAATCGGATGTTCATTCTCGGCATGGGATTTGTGTGTCAATTCTTTGCACAGTCCCTTCAAAAAGAAGGCTGGTAACTCCTAATTCTCCGAGTCTTGAAGCACGGTTGATTTTTTATTAAATCACTTAACAAAAACGTTGTCGTATTGGATATTTTCTCAGGGTAGTTACTGGAACTTGCACGAGCAAAACGAAGAAGAAACATCTTGAGGAGAAGGGATTTCATGTTCACCTTCTTGATGCAAATCAGCCAGAGTGTGTTTTTGCTTTATTTTTTGTTCTCTTTAATTTTTTGTTGACTTTTATTTAAAATGAAGTGATTGGAGAAAAAAACTTATTAATTTTTTTTTTTTACTGCTGGGATTATTTATTTCTTGAGTGAAGATTTCTTGTCATGAATTAGTTGTCTAAGTCATTATGTGGAATTTTTATTAATGTTGAGATTTCTTGCTTCAAAAGTTGTTGAAATTTTGCTCTTCATTATTTATTTATTTATTTATTTTCAGATTGAGCACTCTAAATGCTTTGAAATGTTACACGCACCTCCTGGTCTCAATCCCTCCTGTTGGGTGCGCGGGTGATCCGGTATGTGAACTGCCTAGTTGAATTCTATGTTTGATGTTGCTTGAATGCTCCCTAAACATGAAATGTTTGATTCTATGCTATTGATTTCTTGTCATTGTTAAGATGCTTCAGCATGAAGGACTTTTAAGAAGTAAGCTGTTGGACGGAAATCTTCAATGGCTTTGTTACTTGTCATCTACCAGTACGTATTTTGGTATTATAATTCATAAATGCATGTATGGATGAAAGTCAAATGCTTGTTTGTGTTCTTTTACTTGCATATATATGTGAATATATATTCCAGCATTGAATATTTTGAGAACTTTATCATCTATTTTTTTATATAGATCGAGTGTGGTAAGTGAAACATTAGTTTTGTTTTGCTTCAAACTATGTATTTTCTCAATGTTATGGTGGATATGAGAACAATTTGTGTTTTTGGAGGTTGTACTGAATCAGAGCCGGTAAATAAACCAATTCTACTAATTTAATCACCCAGTGCTTAGGCAAATTCAAACAAACTTCCTGATTCTCAGCGTCAAATCCAACTTTATAGCAAGTTGATATATATAATAATCTTCCTTTAACATTAGATGCAAAGGCAGCTGCATTTCAACAAATGGTTGTTTCATTCATCATGTTTCCAAGGAAATAGAGATTTAGGGAGAATTACTGCTGAAAGGCTGCATTATACAGGCTTGAATCTCTTCATGAATTGTTAGGGAGAAGACAAAGACTTGGGTTTTTAATTCCCATCATCTGAATTTTTTGGCACGTTCCAACCTCTTCCATCCTTGCAAAATAGTTGGGTTTGACTTGGTGATACTTCATTTTGCTCGCAGGTGTATATGGTCATTGTGATGGTGCTTGGGTGGATGAGGAGTAAGCAGATGACCCTTATGCACTGCTGTGTAAGAAATATAGCTTGCATGCCACTAATTACTTGCATTATCATGTGGCAGTTATCCAACCAGCCCTACAAGTGAGCTAGCTAAATTGAGGTTAGATGCTGAGGAAGGATGGCTAAATCTGGGCCAAAGCCTGGGGTTTTCCACTCAAGTATTTCGTCTTGGAGGTATCTATGGTCCTGGAAGAAGGTTGTAATCAGCATCTCTATATGCCATATTTGTTTGTGCTGACCCACAGCTGCCATTGAAGAGTATCCGTATCACTTCTCTATTCCAAGTTCTCACTTTTCTCTTCAAGAATAAGATGCCTACGCTAATTAACCCCAACGTTGAGTGCTAGCAACATCCCTTTATTATTAGGAGTGAGAGGTGTTAATATATCACTTTGTTTTTTTTTTCCCCGGGAGAAACCATGCACTTCTTTTTGGTTAGTTGGTAGTTAACTGTTAATATTTACTTGCTAAATATGGTGTGGTGCGGCTAAGTTGGAAACAAATTTTGGCAGCGCTGTCGATACAATAATTAAGCAAGAGCCACAGTCAGAAGGTCAGAAGATGAGAAAATCGAGGCAATACACTTCCAGAGTTCATGTTGAGGACATTTGTCAAGCACTCAAGGCGAGTATTTACACGCCATCCTCCAGGTGGGCATTTATAAAAATAATTCTTTTATCCAGTTTCTTGCACATAATTCATTAGATTTGTGAGAGAGTAGGCCTGCCACATTGAAAGTAAAACCCCTAACTTAAAGCTAACCTTCAAAAAAATATGATATATCCTTTTAGGTATGCCATGTGCTCAATGAACCCTATGTCGTTTCACCACTGTTTATCAATCTCTCTGTTTAACTCCAGGAATTTAATATTTTTGTTGGTTGTCTGAAGTGCATCTAGATTCCACTGAATCTCCCTTTTTCAGGGGAATTTACAATATTGTGGATGATGACCCAGCTCCTCGTGAAGAGGTGTTTACATATGCAGAGGACTTGATCAATAAGAAGTGGCCAGGCCACACTAAATGGAGCTCTAATTCTGCCAGTGCTGCATCACCTACCAAGAAGGATAATTCAAGAGGAGATAAGCGGGTTTCCAATATGCGTATGAAGAGAGAACTAGGAGTGAGGCTTCTCCATCCAAGTTATAGATCAGGATTGCTAAGTATTATTGATCAAATGGAAAACCCATTTCACTGTAGTCCATGAAGTTTGTGAGTCACAATGTTGTTGATATCCGAAACTGAAAGGAGCACAGGTTATAGTCAGAAAGGTTGTGTGAGGAAGTATATTTGTTCTTTGTATCAGCTCATGTTTTGTGTCAATAAAGAGTGAACAACACTCGTGGAGCGTCCAATCATTAGTTGATCTTCTTGGTGCGCCGGACCATTTGACAGCCAAATTATAAGGGAACTGATTGTGATCTTTTAATGTTTCCGGTGCATAATCATTAGAAATGTTGAGTTCAGATCAAAATACATATTAAGGTTTTTTAGAGTTATTATTTTGGGATCAGAAAATGAATAGATCCATCTCGCAGGTCGTTCTTCTTTGCGAATCATTTGGTCATGACGGTATCAAGAGGGGGAACCAGACCGGCGATATTCTTCAATAAAGCAAAATTATCCCGAATGTGGTTATTTGTAATTGAATCAATTTAGATGATATCTCAGACCAAGCATCGGACGTCAGGATGGCCGAGTGGTCTAAGGCGCCAGACTCAAGTTCTGGTCCTCGTGAGAGGGCGTGGGTTCAAATCCCACTTCTGACATTTTCTCACTTCTTTTTTTCTATATTGTTTTTGTTGAAAAAATGATAAAAGTTCCGTTGCCGGGAATCGAACCCGGGTCTCCTGGGTGAAAGCCAGATATCCTAACCGCTGGACGACAACGGATGCTTATATCTATCCAGCTCAGTAATATATAATACCTAATAAGTCCTGCCTTCACACTGGTTCCCTTCACATCATCTTCGTCGCGGGCATTCATTGCAATTTAATTAACCTCCGTGAAACAAGATTGGTGCTATACGTTTTAGTAATGATCTGCGTGAAGAACTTTTAAACGAAGGGATACACGATAAATAAATGACCAGACAATCGCATTAAATTATCACCACTGATTGTTGTATTGGTGTTGAATTATGAAAAAATGATTAATTGTATCAAGCATCACTCTCTTTAACCTTTTAAGAATGGTTTAATAAATTCACAGGTGATTCAGATGTCTAGGGCTATACATTCATAATTTCCCTGATAATATCAATCTTGATGATTAGTGTCAAATGAGTAAAATTAATTTATACTCCAGTTAATATTAACTATATCATTCCGAAAAGTAAACTGGGAAGACATCAATACTCCTTTTAAGCCCTTTTCATGGATCTTTTCAAAATTGATACCCAAAATCAATCGCCTATAATTTACATTTCGCTGCTGGGAGGCGCGTTGCTTGTATGGGTGGTCTCTTAGCCACTTCTGTGCAGCACCTTCACATATAATAGAATTCTCAACTACTGCATTATTAAACCAAAGGCAGACAACAGTGGGAAAGACACCCATCGTGCACGAGAGAGACATTTTCTTAGCATTGATTAATAGAATACAAAAGTGCAGAACATTGTCAAAATTCAGTCCAGCCCATGGATAGCAAAATTAAGGGCTTCGGAGATCAGGCGGATGATTCCTAGACTACCCTGTAAAAGGATTTATCTGAAACCTATTTTCCTCTTTTCTTTTTTTAGAAAACTAAAACTGAAGTGAGGCCGAGAGAGGAGGGACAAAGATTTTCGATAGGCAAACAAAGAGTTAACGGAAAGAATGCGCTCAAGGCCTGAGTTGAATCACAGCCCTCTCCTTCAATCCTACATGATAATCACATCTCCAGCATTTACGGAGAACTGGGAAAAAAAGAAGAGATATAAATTTTATATATATATAAAGAAAAAAAGAAAAAGGGAGAGGCAGAAAACTTTACTTGTTAGCAAAGATGGACTATTTTATAAAAAAAAACTTATGGCGTACTAGCATGGCAGCTGAAAAAATGAGTTAAAAATTCTCACCTCAAACTAGTTAAGTCAATCTTTGCCATGTCTTGCCCAAAACCCTTTTTTCTCTGAAAGGGTTCGACTCCATTTAGACCCAAATGTGAAGCGCCGTCTCAAGAATGGCTTCACGGAGGAGCTTGCTGCACCAGAACCGGGATCCATCTTTGCAGCTTCTCTGTCTTTCATGGCATTCTTTTGTTGATAAAAATCATCAGAATCGCTATCAATGACTCGGTTTCTTGATATCTTAAGGCTTTTTGCTTTTAATTCTGCTTCAGTTCTCAAAGCTTTTTTGGACATCTTCAAAATTTGCTTCTCTCCTCCCTCACATATTGGGCATGCGGGATCATGCTTGTCAACCTCCAGACTTGTAGCCTCCAAGCACTCTGCATGGTATACATGCCCACATGGCAGCACAGCAACCACTGGGAGGTCATTGGTGCTGATGATTCTCTGGCTGCTCCACACAGATTTCTCAGTCAAGAACTTTGAGCAAGCTCCACAAGTTTGCAGATCTAAGGACGGGGAACACGAGAACCTGCTGCTACATCCACTTATTTTTCCAAAGCCAGAGCCAAAGTGCTCACTGTCAAAAGACCACCTCCCTCTTTGTGAAGAGGCTACAAGTTCAGAAAAGGTTCTCATGGACCACCCATCAGAAGATCCACCATGGGATCCCATTGTTAAGTCATGGCTGCAAGTGGAGAGTACAAATGATGACCTTCCTTCAGACAAAGAACAGTTATTTGGTGATTTTAATCCCAGGATTCTACTATCAGAAACCTGTCTTAATAACCGGTGCCCAGGTGAGCGGCGAGCCCGTCTAGATGGGGTTGAGTTAGAAGGATGCGGATGACCACAGGTTGGTAAAGGTTCAGTAGTAGGTGTTGAAAATGATGAATGTACAGAATATGAAATCTTTGGTAATGGCAAGTCTGCAATATCAGGTGATTCCGCCAAGCTCTTCACCTGAAATGAAATTATAACATTAAGCAATCAGCAGGGATACATAAACAAAAGCATCCTCATACTAATTTTGCATCTCTATTGGTTCAAACTCACCCCCATAGGGTAATTGCTTTCCGTGGATAGATCTGCACCAAGAAAATGGAAGTGTTAAAAGACACCACCTCAAAGGCAAGCAGGAAAAGAACACAGTCCCAAAAACTGTTATACTTGCAGCAATGCGCAAGAAAAAAGAAGTAAATAGGTAGAGGGAACTCCATTACAGCATCGCTATAACTGAAGTCCACTAACAGCAAACAGCAGGTGGATCTGCCAATCCAGGGATGAATTGAAAGTTTCTGTGCCCTACTAGTAAGATATCAATGTACCCAAAAATAGCAGAGTTTACATGGACTAGAAACTTGATTCCAAAAATCAGCTAAAGAAAATGTCGAGTGCAGGTGCTACAAAGCAATTAGAAGTAAAGAAAATATATAATGAGATTGAAAACCATAAATGTCAGAAGTACATTATGAAGATCAGCAGCTAAAACTTGAATAAGATGCAGATAGACGTGGTCGGGGATGTCTAAATTTTCCACTTTTTTGACATGATTGACTAGCACTGTCAGACTCCTTTTTTTCTGTGAATAGGAGGGAAATGCTTAAGAATTCAAGATCCTATTGCTTAGCAAATGAAATAGATCACTTTTTTTCTGTTCAAATCAAAGTGCACACGTGGATTTCTGGAACAATTTGGCACACAGATTAGAATGGAACTTCAGCTTTGAAAAATAATTTATTTTCACCTAAAATAAGATCAAACAAAACAAGCACAAAATAGCAAACCTTTACCTGAAGGTTGAGCCGTCAGGATCACACCCATTCCTTCATGAACCGGCGATTTCAGAGATATAGGTGTTCCAAAACTCTCAAGCGGGCTTAAACCATCTGAAAGATTCCCTCTATCAGAACCTAAAGTCCCCTTCATCTCCACACTAACATCTCTACTGACTCCACACGACATTTGACATGACAAATCCTCAATTTCACCGGCCACACGCCTTCGGTTGTCCCAACGAAAACTCAACGTTGGGGAACATCCGGAATTCCTATGCAATGCTTGACATCCAGTTGTGCTGGGGAGATCTTTATCTCTTGCAGCTACACAACAAGCTGCTCCCATGTTCACAGTATCACAGAGACTATCTAACTCCCCGGAAAAAGCAAACCTTGAATAGAAGCTTAAAGCAGAAAAGAACCGCTAGAATTCCTGTTAGAAAAACATGCGCACTTATCATCAAAATCTACTAATCCCAAATCAATTCAAAAGCAGAAATAAATAATCAAATACCAACCTCAAACCATGCCTCTACATGGAGAGTCACGCTACCACAGATCAAAGCCATAGATATTCATTCACAATTCCATAACCCAAAGCATATTAAAACATAAATTTCCAAACAATCAGACATTCAAAATCATACACTAAAAACACATTTCAGCCTTAAAAACACATAGAAGGATTCATTTCTCGTCCATTTCATATAATAAATGTCTCTGAATTAATTAAATACTTGCAGGTCCACTAAGTAATTCCACACATTACAATATTCAACAAACAGATCAATTTCTGCCTAAATCCGCAAGCTAGACTATTTTTCATCATTATTTCGAAAAAAATCAGGAAACTACTGCTAGTTAACTCCCTAATTCCTCGAAATAAATAAACATAACTATCCTTTTCAAATCATAATACACCCAGACACACTGCGCAGGCAAGCGGAGAGCCCGAACATGGAATTTCATGGATTAAAACTATAAAAATAAACGAAAAATACAACACAGAAAATCCAAAAAAATCAACTCGCTAAATCCGAATCTGAAAAAAACTAGGGTTTATGAACTGTTTTGTTTAAGGAACAAAAACCAGCTAATCACAATAAATGATAGAAGGAAGGAATCCTAACCGGAAGATGTCGATGCGGAAAAAGCTTCGCCGTATTCTCCTTCACAGTGCCGGTCAGGTGAGAGGGAGAGTGATGAGAGAAGGGGAGAAGAACAAGGAGAAAAAAGAAAGAGGAATTATAAGATGCTATGTGTTACCTATGTATGAAATTAATTAACGGCGTGAGACAATGTTCTTCTGCTTCGTTTGGTTTCCGGCGGGGAAGGAAGAGGCGTTGAATGACAGTGTTAAAGAACGGAAATGATGTGCGAGCAAGTGAGGGTGACCGAATTATAGCGAAGTCAGTATGGGGAATTGAGCCACGTATGATGTTTGTTCACTTTTGGGTGGTGTACTTATGAAGGGTGAAACAGTAAATATAGATAATGGGAGACTTTTGTGCTTTTGCTTTCTTCTGTACCACGCGGTGTGCGCACTACGTGTTCTGGTGGCAGTTTGGTATTTTATGAAAAATTGATTTGAAAAAATATATTTTTAAATTTTTTAAATTATTTTAATATGTTAATTTTTTAAATACTTTTTTAATATTTTTTTAAACAAAATATTTTTTAAAAAATCACTATTACATTTCCAAATATATCATAATCTACTTGCTTCTCTATTTCCCTTGCCTTTACGGAAAGAAAAGTGTTCAAAAAATTAATTTTAATATAATTAATTAATTAATTGGTTAAGTATTAAGATTTAACAATGAAGTCAAATTATTTTGAAAAAAAGACTAATTATTTTTTTAAAATCTGAGTTAACTCAAACTCGGTCAATTTCCTTGTTAACCCACGTGCATCTGTCAAGGTTTTGCAGCTGTGCTTGCTTTAAGAAACAATGGCAAGACAATCAATGAGATCTCATCTCCTTCAAACATCAAATAATTAATTAATTCAGCTAATGATGAAGTGAACGTCATCTGAACTTTGAAATCATGCCCCGTCATTTCCTTTTCTTTTTTATCAAGCCGTTATTTCCTTTTAAATCTGGAATTATGATGTGATTTTCGGAACTAATATTTTTTCATGAGAAAAAAAAAAGAAGAAGAAGAGAGGAAAAGGCTACAATCTTCTAAGGAAATATCAGTCGTTACCGTTTTCATAGAGTACACGGTCAAAAAAATCTATGGGTTTGAATCGCTACCATTTTCATAGAGTACATAGTCAAAAAAAAAAAAAACAAATTAAGGGTCAAACCCGTCTCTTCATTCCTAAAAATTACTTGACTTTCTTGTTCATGACGTAAGATATAATCTTGTTTATTATACTGGGCTGGACTTGATTTACATACAAGGACAGCCCACTAAAATAATGGAGCTGCAAAGATACCCAAAACTCAGAATTGCTAGTTACAATTCAATGGGCTTTCCCCTTTCTTAAATGGCTAAACTCAGCTTCATGGCCCAATACGATACTAAGGCCTTGGCCCATAAAATCACATATCCTTTCAAGTGGCTCAAATTTCAATTCTAGGTAAATTTGTTTTCTAGAATTTAACTCCAGACCTCCCTTTACCCGTTCCGATCGCTTGCTCTTTGTAAACGTAGAAAGAGATCCTATTCCCTGAGGCTCCTTGCAATCGCTTGAAACTTCCTTACTTCTCTCATAAGAAAGGGTGACCATCTTTAAAGCCACAGCTTCAGGATTGGAGAAGGCAGAGGCCGTCAAAAAAAGAACTTCTTTCTTTCGTATTAAGCAACTTTCCCCCTCTTTATCTACATGTAGAATTGGACTGTGAGCTAGAGGTCTTCCTACTTTTTTTAAGAACTTTTTTATTTGTGAAAAGTAATTTTTTTATTGAAAAGTAAATTATTTTTTAATATTTGATAGTATAATGAAAAATAAGTTGGAAAAGAATTTTCAATGTTTGGTTATGTCATGGAAAATGAGCTGAAAAATAACTTATTAATATTTTATTTTTCTCAAGTTTATTAAAATAATGAGGAACAAATCTTACAAATTAAAAAATTGAATAAGAATGAAATTAAAAAAATATATATATAATTTCATAAATTATCTCAAATAAAATAAATAATAATCAAAATAATAGAGATCAAAACTATAAAAAAAAAGATGAAGAAATTAAAATAATAATAATTAACATTTCATAAATTATTTCAAATAAAATAAGTGATAATCAAAA
>Ga0325401_1006679_pt1 | contig 11167 bp, 7 predicted proteins | sample PopdelMetagenome_FD_205666 | JGI IMG/M metagenome (GOLD analysis project Ga0325401, IMG submission 205666) | Populus deltoides microbial communities from Bellville, Georgia, United States - Xylem-PdKOR-R2 | ecosystem: Host-associated > Plants > Phyllosphere > Stem > Wood/Secondary xylem | place...
GGTTGTATCAGTGGTAATTACATGTCTTGTTATTTGGCCAAGCAAACTAAAGAATTCATAGAAAACATGAATGCAAGAGATATGCTAATTAAAGTATTAGTGAGAGAAAACGTACATTAGCTACATATTTTTTCTCAATACAATTATTTAGGAGAATATATATAAATGTTTAAATTCAAGTAAAAATCAAGTTATTAATTCGTTGTTGATTAGTTGTGTTTGAGAGTGGGATTATGGTTATTTTTTAAAGTGATTTTTATTTAAAAAATAATATTTTTTTATTTTTTAAAAATTATTTTTGAGATCAACATATCAAAATAATTTGAAAATACCAAAACATATATTAATTTAAAATAAAAAAAATAAAAAAATTAATTTTTTTTTAAAATACTTTTAACTCGTAAAAATAAACAGAGTAAATTCCAGTTAAGGCATTCTTTTATATCCGGTTCTAGGAATAACTACGGGTTTGTGTATTATATTTATAAATAAAATAATATTTTATGTCTTTTAATATATTTTCTAACAGTATTATATAAATTAATAAATTCTATGCATAAATATATCAAATTAATATAAATTTTATTAGCGTAAACAACTGATCCCAGTTTGTTAAGAATTTGAAGAATTTGAATAGAATCTTCAAAAATAATTCTCATAATAAAAAGGAGAAAATAATACATATATTTAACCTAGTTTAGCCGATTACCTATTCCACAGGCACGCAAGTATCGTGCGTGTACAGTGATGAGTTAATTAAAATCCAAAGTGCACAGTGTTAAGTGAATTGAAATTGTAAGACCGGGGAAGAGAAGAGACTTACCTGCTAGTTCTGGAGATGAAGACGTGATGGAGGACTGGTCGACTAGTTACTTTCTTCCTCTGCTTTCACCTCTGTTCTTGCTTTTCTCTGATCGGTTTCTTCCTGTCCGTCCCCTGTTCTGCGTGTGTTTCGTTCTCCTGTGGCCGGTCGTCTCTATTTTTCCTGGGTTTTTATCGTTCGTTCGTCCTCTCTGCGTTTGCTTGTTTTTCCCCTGCTTTATTTTTCCCCAGTTCGTTCCTCCTGGTGTGCTCTGTGTGTTTCGTTCCCCTGTTGTGTTCTGTTCGTGGGTTTTCTCTGTTCTTTTCGTTCTCTCCGTTCGTCCTCTGGTTCTCTCGGTTTGCTCTCAGTCCTCTGGTCTTCCTCCTCTTCATCCTTGGTTCGTCCTTCCCCTTGATGTGATGATTGATATTTCACAAAAACATAAGAGATATATTAATAAATAAAGATATCAAATAAACAAATCTTTCGATGAGAGAAGGCTTTACCTCAAAATGAACATATTACTATAATAAAACACATTCAACAAACCATAAGTGACGAACTTAAATTATTTATAACTAAGAGGATAAGTGTTTTATTATAAAGAGAGTTATTATAGACTGTGAATGCTTGTATTGTTCTAGCACGAATTACTATAAACTATGAATGTTTTCATTGTATACTATTTTGAGTTTACTCTTTTTTTAAAGTACTGTTGGTTAGGGAGGCGTAACAGCAAAGGCTACCCTTACAACGAAGAATTGCAAAAACTGTAAGGTGTGGGGTTGCCTTTTTGGTCGAGAAGAAAATGATCCGTTCAGATTTTGGTGGGGCAGCACGATCCAGGCTATAGATACCTAGCGCTTGATATAACCCAAATAATAGACACTTAGCACTAAGGCTAGCCAGCGAGCCTGGCAGCAGCACAAGGTTGCAGATATTTGACGCCGAGGTTCTCATGCCCTAGATGCTAGGTAAACTCGCACGCCGTGTTGAAGACCTGACGAGCGGGTCTGCAGGCCCGTGCGTATGCTGTAAAGATAAAATAAATTAATATAATTTTTTTTATATTAATATTTTTATCATTTCAGGTTAGGTTGAATATCCTTATAAAAACATGTTTGGTTTTACGTTTCAAAAATACTTTGAAAAAAATTTAATTTTTTTATTGTTTTTTATTTTAAATTAATATTTTTTTTATTTTTAAATATATTGATTGAGTTTGACTGCACAACCACACTCAATGAGAATATATTAAGTTGGATCCTGCTCAGCGGGACCCATTCCAGTTAGGTGCTGCCACCAGAAAAACCCAAAATAGCTTTGGGTCCAGCTATTGCTGGACCCATCAGCCTTGGCTCCTGCTACGAGCAGGACCCACCAGCGTGGGTCCTGTCCCTAACGGGACCTATCAGCGTTAGGTCTTACTGGACCCATTAGAGTTGTGTACTACCCCGAGCAAAACCCAAGACTTTAATTTTATTTTTTTTCATACTCATTTGAGGTTGGGCTGAACTTCATTATTGAAGCATGTTTGTTTTTACCTTTCAAAAATGCTTTTATTTTTTATATTGTATAAAAATGCTTTTATTTTTCAGAAATTTTATTTTTTTCTTTATTTCAAATTAAGATTTTTATTTTTTTCTCTTGATTTTTTTTCAAAATAAAAACATTCAGAAAAATTATAATTCTAATATTGTCATATTAAAGTTGATAAAGCTCCAAATAAATTTTTTATTCACATAATATATTTTATATATTTTTATCATATAAGAGAATTTTTTTAACAATAAAATTTATTAAAAAACAATTCATAAATATTATAATCTAATATTATTTTGGACCAATGCTTTAAAATTATTTTGTCAACCATGACCCAATAATGATGAGCCCTGCACCCAGCTGAACCCAATGCTACAACTATTCATCAGTGTTGAGTCCTGCTTTTAGCAGGACCTGTCCATAATTGTTTTTTAATTTTTTTTTCTTGTAATTTTTTTTCGATACAGTAAAGGAAAAAAAATTTAAAGGCGACGATGGGTGAGTTAGGGGTATAACACCGGTCATCTCTCTCATCGGGATTGGAAACCATATCAGCCCCTTCCCTCGCACCTGCGGCCAAAGAAGTTAAGAAAGCAGCGGATAGCACTGCACCAGAAAAAGCATATTGGAGAAAAAAAAAGAAGCCATCCAATGCTTCTGCATCGAAAAAGGTTAAGCCACTACAATAGCATTGGGAGGATTTCTCGGACGTGGGTGCGGGATGGATGGAAATTGTCCCTTTTGAGAAAGGCCGAATCTTAAAAATAAAAAAATTAAGAATTATTATTATATTATTTAAAAGTTTGGTAATTATAATTTATTGGAGACCTAAAAGCAATAGATTCGGATCCAAATATCTTGGGTCCTGCATCAGGACTAAGATATTTATTATAATTAAAAGTATTAATATCAAAAATATTTTTATTTGTGTTATAAAAATTATTATTTTTATTATAATTAATATTATTAATATAATAATTAATAAATTAAAAATATTCTTATTTATGTTATAAATATTGTTATTTTTATTATAATTAACGTTAATGATATTAAAAATATTATTATTATTATTCTCTTGGGTCGTGAGTCAAGACCCCTTAGCCTGAGGTCGTGCGTACCGTTAGCCTTGGGTCCTGTGTTAGGACCCGATTCTCAAGGGTCCAGCGTGGGTATCCAAGGCTAAGGGGTCCTGCATTCGAACCTCATCTCTTGGGTCAAGCGTCGAGACCTGTTTTTCTTGGATCCAGCATAAGAACTCATTTCTATTAGGTCTAGCGTCAGGACCCAAGGTTCTTGGGTCTTACGTTTTTTGTGTTATAAATATTATTATTTTTATAATAATTAAAGGTATTAATATCAAAAATATTATTATTTGTGCTATAAATATTATAAGAACTTGGGTCAGGAGAGTTTAATATTATTATTAATATTATAAATATTATTATATTCATTAATATTATTAAATTTATAATAAATATTATTATTATAAAAAAACATAGAATTAATTTAAAGGGTAAAATAATTATTATTATTAACTAGGGTGAGACATTCCCTTCCAGACCCTAGAAACTTGGAACTAGAAATAGGCGCCTCACCCAAGGAACTTAGGTGTGGCTAGAGCGCAGATCCATATCCATTGGGTCTTGCAGCCCCGCCTGACCCACGACTAGTGGTCCTTGTCAGGACCCAATCTTTTGGGTCCTGCGTTATGACCCAAGACTAATGGGTTCTGCTTCAGGACCCAAAGCTCTTGGGTTTGTCGGCACGACCCAAGGTTGATGAGTCTTGCGTGAGGATCCAATTCCCTTGAGTCATGCATCAGGTACCAATTTTCTTGGGTCCGGCATCAGGACCCAAGGCTAATGGGTCCTGCATCAGGACCCAATTCTCTTGGGTTCAACGTCAGGACCCGAGGTTCTTGGATCTTAAGTTTCTAAATATAATTATTTGTATTATAAATATAATTATTTTTATTATAATTAATATTATTAAGAAAATAATTAATAAATTTGAAAAATATTATTATCAATATTAAAAAACAACCATAGATTTGATTTCAAGTTTAAAATGAAAAATTATTATGATTATTATTATTATCATTTATAAATTTTAAAAAACTATTATTACTATCGAGGACAAACCATAAATGTTTTTGAAGGATTAAAAAAAATAAAAATTTTGACAGATAAGTTAAATATTATTATTAATATTATAAATATTATTGTTGGATTTGGCGTTGCAGCCAAACTCAACGCTTTTGAGTTTGACGTTACAGCTAGATCTAACGCTCTTAAATCTTATATTTTTATAATATTTTTTTAAATAAAAAGTGAGTTCACAGCATAGCACGAATCATCTAACTAGTATACACTAAATATCTACCTCCCCGTTTTGATATATCACATGCATATATTTAAAAGAAATCAAGATGTTTAAGTTGCTAGTGTCTAAACTCCTGGTCTAAATAGTAAAAGTAACTTCTTTCATGTCCAAATTACACCACCGACTCACCATATAGTTGGAAGCACATTAATTACTCTCATGACTTTATATTATAATTAATTAGGAGTTTAAAAAGACGTCAAGACACGCCATCTTTAATGGATGGTCCTTGCATAACTTTTATCATTTAATAGCTCACCGCTAATTATAAAAACCTATCACATCATATGATTACTCTTAAACTAGACAATTTAATATTCTTCCTTCTTCTTCCTTTTCTCTTCATGCAAGTGGACATGATTCATGGATATATATAAAAACCAATGAAATATCAAGTAGGGGGGGTTTAACTAATTCAACTAATATAGAAACATCCTGATATTTCATTAGCTTCACACATCTATCATCTTCTTTATTCTTTACATTCTCCACACATATAAAATAATATTTCATTGTTATTTAACCGATTAGAATAAAATATTAGAATAAAATATAACCTCGAAGGCTATGTTCCTCCTACATTCATCCTAATTTAAGTATTGCATGCTCCTTGAAGCCCAATAGTAGATTTATGTTATAGGTGCTCTTGATCTCCAACTGCAACGGTCTCGATCTCCCAATCCATCTTGCACCCTTGAAAAGTACTCCATTCAGTAGGGTTTGCTTATAACGTAGTTAATGGTTTAATCATCAAACAATCATAGATATCTCATCCGACATCGCGATGAACTTTGAAAATTTAATGAAAAAATAAAATTTTGGCATCTTGTTCTTAGATATGAAAAGATCTAGTTTAAGAAGTCGCCACATAATATTACGATCACTAGAAACCCTAATTGGTTAACATAGATTCTATGGTTTGAAACTGGTTACGCAAAAAAAAGATATTATCACCTCTTAAGTGTCCTACCTAAGGTAAGCTGCATTGCTGGTTTTGTTTTAAATTGCTAAGGATTTATTGTACTATGCTATTGATGGTCTGCATTTCTGGTTTTGTTTTAAATTGCTAAGGATTTATTGTACTATGCTATTGATGGTCTACTTGTAATATTTCAAATTCTAGCGCTCGTGAATATTCAACTACAGATACTTCCAACTCTGGCGTTAGTAAATATTATGTTGCAAAAAGGAAGTATAGTATTCCTAGCTCTAAGGTCAATGAATAAACCAAAAAAAAATTAAATCAATGCATACGCATTATTTTATAAGAAAAAAATATTGAATATCGGATTTTTATTTTACAGTAAAAATTCACAGCTCAAATATATAGTAAAATACCCTAAAAAATATGAGGGACCTACACATAAATTCAAAAAGGTCCACAAATTGTTTTTTGAATTTTCTAATATAAAAAAAGGGTCGTTATATCAAAACAAAAAAGAATAAAATATAGGGGATTGGGCCAGCTAGGCCTGAGACCCGAACCCAAAATTTTGTTTTTTTTTGTATGGATCCAGCTCAGGCACTGGCCCAAGCCAGTGACCCAGCCAGTGACCCAGCCAATGGCCCAGCTGGGCACTAGTGATCACTTAATTAAAATTCAAAGTGCACAGTGTTAAGTGATTGAAATTGTAAGACCGGGGAAGAGAAGAGACTTACCTTGCTAGTTCTGGAGATGAAGACGTGATGGAGGACTGGTCGACTAGTTACTTTCTTCCTCTGCTTTCACCTATGTTCTTGCTTTTCTCTAATCGGTTTGTTCCTGTCCGTCCCCTGTTCTGCGTGTGTTTCGTTCTCCTGTGGCCTTCTGTTTTTGATCATCTTCTCTGTATTATCTCTATTCTTGCGTCTGTGTTTTTGTTTGCGGTCTTTGGTCCAGTGTTGTAAGATCCCACATCGAAAGTGAGCGTCCAGAGCCAGGGCCTTATAAGTGCATGTTCACCATGACTAGTAAGACGCGTTTTGGGGCCATGCATGACTACTAAGAACAAACCCGTGAGGGAAACCTGGGTGGAAGCCCACATGAGTGGACTGGGAGGCCCAAAGCGGACAATATCTTACTAGTGAGGTGGGGTGTTACATTTGGTATTAGAGCCAAGGACGGCTCGTCTTAAGGTTGGGGGATTGTAAAAACTCACTTTGGAAGCGAGCGTCCAGAGCTATGGCCTTATAAGTGCATGCTCACCTTGACTAGTAAGACACGTTTTGGGGCCATGCGTGACTGCCAAGAACAAACCCGTGAGGTGGACCTGGGTGGAAGCCCTGGACATGGGTGGACTGAGAGGCCCAAAGCGAATAATATCTTACTAGTGAGGTGGGGTGTTACAAGTGTTCTCTGTGTATTATCTGCGTCTCCTCTGTGTCCGGTCGTCTCTATTTTTCCTGGGTTTTTTTAGTTCGTTCGTCCTCTCTGCGTTTGCTTGTTTTTCCCCTGCTTTTTATTTCCCCAGTTCGTTCTCAGTTCGTTCCTCCTAGTGTGTTCTGTGTGTTTCGTTCCCCTGCTGTGTTCTGTTCGTGGGTTTTCTCTGTTCTTTTTGTTCTCTCCGTTCGTCCTCTGGTTCTCTCGGTTTGCTCTCAGTCCTCTGGTCTTCCTCCTCTTCGTCTTTAGTTCATCCTTCCCCTTGATGTGATGATTGATATTTCACAAAAACATAAGAGATATAAAAATAAATAAAGATATCAAATAAACAAACCTTTCGATGAGAGAAGGCTTTACCTCAAAATGAACATATTACTATAATAAAACTCATTCAATAAACCACAAGAGACGAACTTAAATTATCAATAACTAAAAAGGATAAGTGTTTTACTATAAAGAGACTTATTATAAACTGTGAATGTTTTTATTATGGATTATATTGTTCAAATTATTGTAGATTATTAATGTTTTTACTGTAGACTGTATTATTTTGAGTTTACTCTTTGGTTGGAGAGGAGTAACAACATAGGCTACCCTTACAACAAATAATTGCAAAGACTGAACCATCTAGGTGGTAGCCTAGTGGTAAGAGCTTGGGACCAAAAAGTTTACTTTCTCTGTGGTCTCAGATTCGAGCCCTGTGGTTGCTCATATGATGGTCACTGGAGGCTTACATGGTCGTTAACTTCAGGGCCCGTAGGATTAGTCGAGGTGCGCGCAAGCTGGCCCGGACATCTACGTTAAACTAAAAAAAATAGGGGATGGGGTTGTCTTTTTGGTTAGAAAAAAATTGATTAGTTCGGATTTTGGTGGTGCAGCACGACGAGGCTGTAGATACATGACGCTTGACATGACTGAGCTAGTTTCCTGCATGCAGAATTGATACTATGATCAGTACTTTCCCTCCCAGTAATTAGACAAAATTAAGAGACTTGTGCATACCGAGAGGTTTCTGAAGCTCTAAGAAACAAAACTCCTTCGGTAATTAGGTTTCTTTGCTTTTCTCTTTTCTATTTAAATAGAAACTGTGATGAACAAGCAACACATTGGCATCCAAGGTGGAGTGAGCAGGTTGTTTTAACAATACTTTGATCATATTCTTTCAGCATCCTTCTTTTATTTTAAATAGAAACTGTGATGAACAAGCAACACTTTGGCATCCAGGTTGTTTTAATAATCCTTTTATCATATCGAGCTTTAAATTTGACCACATCTTTTGCTCATTGTAGCATTAAGCTTTGTTGAAAATCAATTACTAATCATACCTGAATTTAAGCCATTCAAACAGCTACCATCGCCGCCCTGCGGTCACCAAATCAAACGTGCATCATACCTTTATTTTCTATGCTTTTTTATTCAGTTTTGTGTTTCATCCGTAATTCTATCATAAACTTTCTTTTATGATGGAATGGCCAATGAAATATTCACACCAAAAATTAGATTTTATCACTCATTTTTCATCGGGAAATCCATTAAAAAAAAAGAAAATATTACTGCTGAAATCATCAATGAAAAAACACTTTAATTTCTAATGGAATATTCCTTCACTGATTCCATCGAAAATGCCTAAATTTCATGTAACTTTTCGATGAAATGTGAGTAAATATTGCTGACAAAAATGGAATTTTTTTGGTGATTCTTTAGTGTTTCATACGTTTCTTTTGTGTTGTTTAGTTTTTATAATCCCAAATGCATTTTTTATTAACACTACACTCACAACAACAGCAAAATTGAAAATATTATAAACAAAATTCCATTCATAAAAATTTTGTAAACAACATATTAAAATTTTTTAAAAGTTGGAGGGGGTGAAAAAGAGCCTGATCTATAAGCTCCAGGAGAAGGAGGAAAATGTAAAGCCAAATATATACGTATTTGCTCTCATTTTCTATTATTTCTTGTTTGATTTTTGCTCTTATTTGTTCTTTTAGTTCTACCATTATTTATACTCTTATATTGTGCAACTAAATAGCCAATTGTTATGGAATCCTATCTCAAACCATCTCCTCAATGGCCAATGATGTCTAGATGAAGTCGGAATATTGTGTGCCTACCATTGAAACATTACGACTCACCCTTGTATCTTGGGTCAATGCTATAAGCATACCATAAACTTAATTCGTATCAAGTCTATCAATTGCTCCAGCCTCCGACTACAAATGAGGATCGTTAGGAGGATGGCTGTAATTGTGTTCTTCATATTTAGCAACCATGTTGGCAATATATGTATCTGTCAAAACAAGAAAAAAAGTCAAAATCCAATTAAACCTTTTCAAAAAAAAAAAACATTAGTAATACAATTATAACTATCTAAAAATATAACCTCGAAGGCTACATTCCTCCATTCATCCTAATTTAAGTATTGCATACTCCTTGAAGCCCAATAGTTGATTTATGTTATAGGTGCTCTTGATCTCCAACTGCAATGGTCTCGATCTCCCAATCCATCTTGCACCCTTGAAAAGTACTCAATTGGTTTGCTTAAAACCTAGTTAATGGTTTAATCATCATACAATCATAGATGTTGCATCTAACATCGCAATGACTTTTAAAAATTCGATGAAAAAACAAATTTCTAGCATCTTGTTCTTAGATATGAAAATGTCTAGTTTAAGAAATCGTCACCTAATATTATGATCACTAGGAACCCTAACTGGTCGGCATAGATTCTATTGTACGAGACTAGTTACGCAAAAGAAAATATATTATCACCCCTTAAGCATCCTACCTGAGAAAAGCTGTGTTGCTGGTTTTGTCTTAATATTCCTAACTCTGGCGCTAGTGAATATTCAACTATAGATACTTTTAACTCTGGCATTGATAAATATTATGTTGCAAAAAACAAAGTGTGGTATTCTTGGCTCTAAGGTCAATGAATAACCCAATAAAATATAGTTAAAACAATGCATACACTTTTTTTTTTTATTTTTTTAAGAAAAAAATGTTTCGAATATTGAATTTGCATTTCACAATAAAAATTCACAAATCAAATATATATTGAAATACCAAAAAAAAACATGAGGGACCTACACATCAATTCAAAAAGGTCTACGAATTGTTTTTTGAATTTTCTGATATAAAAAAGATTTGTTTAATCAAATATTAAAATAAAAAACAATAAAATAAAAGAAATTGGATTGGCTGTGTTTGAGACTCGGATCCAAATTTTTGCTTTTTTTCGGTGAGTCCAGCCCGGTCACTGGCTAAAGCCAGTGATCAGGCGGGGCACTAGGCACGCAAGAATCGTGCATGTACAGTGATAAGTTAATTAAAATTCAAAGTGCACAGTGTTAAGTGAAATTGAAATTGTTTGACTGGGGAAGGGAAGAGACTTTGAGGGTGTTTAAAAGTGTGTCGGTGATAGTTATTTTTATTTAAAAATATATTAAAATAAATTATTTTTATTTTTTAAATATTATTTTTTATATCAGCATGTTAAAAGACTGGTCGACTAGTTACTTTCTTCCTCAGCTTTCACCTCTGTTCTTGCTTTTCTCTAATCGGTTTCTTCCTGTCCGTCCCCTGTTCTGCGTGTGTTTCGTTCTCCTGTGGCCTTCTGTTTTTGCTCGTCTTCTCTGTATTATCTCTGTTCTTGCGTCTGTGTTTTTGTTTGTGGTCTTTGGTCCAATGTTCTCTGTGTTTTATCTGTGTCTCCTCTGTGTCCGGTCGTCTCTGTTTTTCCTGGATTTTTTTCGTTCGTTCGTCCTCTCTGCGTTTGCTTGTTTTTCCCATGCTTTTTTTTCCCTAGTTCGTCCTCAGTTCGTTCCTCCTGATGTGTTCTGTGTGTTTTGTTCCCCTGCTGTGTTCTGTTCGTGGGTTTTCTTAGTTCTTTTTGTTCTCTCCGTTCATCCTCTGGTTCTCTCGGTTTTCTCTCAGTCCCCTAGTCTTCCTCCTCTCATCCTTAGTTCGTCATCCCCCTTCCTCCTAGAGGCCTTTCTTTCTCTGGCTTTATAGCCAGAGAATGCTATACGTTTCAGTAACATATTGCATCGTGGGCAGCTGAGGTGTTGAGGAAGATGAAC
>Ga0325401_1006680_pt1 | contig 11167 bp, 4 predicted proteins | sample PopdelMetagenome_FD_205666 | JGI IMG/M metagenome (GOLD analysis project Ga0325401, IMG submission 205666) | Populus deltoides microbial communities from Bellville, Georgia, United States - Xylem-PdKOR-R2 | ecosystem: Host-associated > Plants > Phyllosphere > Stem > Wood/Secondary xylem | place...
GAAAAGGGTTTCGCGAGTGGTCTAATTGTTCCAGGCAACCTGCCCGATGATTGAAAAATATAAGGATTTTTCAGGATGGTCACATTGTAATGGGTTACCTGCCTAGTGGAAAAATACGAGGATTTTTCATGATGGTCACATTGTAATGGGTTACCTGCCTAGTGGAAAATACGAGGATTTTTCAAAAGTGGTCACATTGTAATGGCTCGAAGGCGCACTTAAAAAGAAATCAGGTGAGGGCTCAAAGGTGCACTTAAAAGGAGGTAGGGTAGGAAACACACTACCTTTGATGGTCGAGGGCTCGAAGGCGCACTCAAAAAGAAATGAGGTGAGGGCTCGAAGGCGCACTCAAAAGTAGGTAGGGTAGCACTGGAAAAGAAATGTGGTGAGGGCTCTAAGGCGCACTTAAAAGGAGGTAGGGTAGCACTCGAAAAGAAATGAGGTAAGGGCTTCAAGGTGCACTCAAAAGGAGGTGAAAGCTCAAAAGCACGCTCGAAAAGGACGTGAGGGCTAGGAAACGCACTATCTTGGATGTAAAATGAAAGGTGGGGGAAAAATACATAAATTTTTCAGATGATCTAATTCTCATGGGCGGCCTGCCCCGCAATTTCAATCTTGGCCATTTCAAGGTGGCCTTCCATTTGATGGATCTCGACAGAAATGTCTCTTGTGAAATTTGCAAAACTCATTACCCAATGTCTCAAAGTTTAGATGATATGCATGCATCCTTACCTGTTTTGAAATATAGGTCCCCATTTCTTCTTAATCTTCTCGTTGCTTGGTTGGTGAGATCTTGCTGTCTGATCTGAGTCATCTTTGTCGCTTGACTTCTAGCCCACTCAAGTTAACTTTTGTAGGTCCTTTCCAGAATATTTTTAATTTTACATAGCTCACCCTTCATGGTGCCCATGGTGACCCATTTTCTTGTTGAAAATTCTTTGTCTTTGTTGATCAATTTGAGATGATCATTCATTAATTCCTTGTCTCACTTCAACCACATTCAGTGTCACTTGTTGAAAAGATCAAGATGCATTTTGTAAACAAGAATGCCCCTTTTGTCTCATTGTAGGAAATTACCATCTCTTTTTCTAGAATTTTTTCTTCTAAACACAATGTTGCCCCCTTATATTGATCATTGCCCCCAAGCATGCTCTATCAGCGACTTAAAAAAATAATGGTTTTAAGAGACCAATCTCTAATTTCTCTTCTTTTCATTTTAGTGAAGGAATATGGGTCGAGAATAAAGCTTGAAATCTTAATCTTGCATTTTAAAAACAAAAATTGTTTCGATGTGAGTCTAAAACAATTTGCTTTTGAAATCTTGCAACTCCTTGGTTATTTTTTTTCTTAGAAAAGATTATTTGCTCTTGTGTTTGGCAATGAGGTCTTCGGTGAAAATACATCATGAGGTGACCTTTCGTTTTTATAGGTTTTCAAAGTGAAGGGCTCGAGAAAAAGCTCAATGTTTTATTTGAGAAAAACTTGTCTCTTCATTTTTATCAGCATGAATAATAATGAGTATTTTGTTCCTGATGTCATAAATTTTATGAAAAGGCATTCTTTGCATTTTAAGAGCATTGTTTATTATTCCAGGTTGCTTGCTTTCTTGATTAGAAAGGATTTCTACGGGCACGTAATGTAGGTTGTGTTTTTTGGTTATGAAAGAAAAGGATTCATAAGGCTCAAAGAGTGTTTCAGGGTTTCAAAGACTAAGAATCACTATTAGTAGTTCGACTCTTGAAGTTGTTCATCTTTTCTTTTGCCGCTCTTCTTTGGTTTTGCCCCCCTTTTTTTTTCTTTTTTTTTCTTTTCATTGCTTTGCTAGAGCATACTCACTTTATTTTGGTTATCATTTTTTCTTGTGATTTGGGCATGCCCCCTAGCATTTGAATCTCTTGGGCTCTTTTGCCTTTTGGTTTTTTCACGGCTTTATCATCTTTCTTGATCGTTGAAATTTCACTTGCCTCCAGTGTGGGGTGTGATCCTAGTCGGGATTTTTCATGAAAGAAAATTTATTCAGGCTCAAAAAGGGATCACAAGGGATGTATTTATTTCAGAACGTGAAAGGAATAACAAAGATGGCCTTTCCTCATTTCAAGCGCAAGCAACTATGATCAATAAACTTTGACCTCGTCAAGTTTGATGGTTTGATCTTTACAAAGAGATGCATTTCATGAGCCATGAGCAACGAGTTCACTACATACCATTATTCATTCATTTAAAAACACATGTTTCAAGAATCACGGGTAAGGGTGTTTATTCATTTCTTCTTTTTTTATATGTATCCATATTCTTTGGTTTATAATTTAGTCACCTCAATGATGGAGTTGTTTGATTCACTTGTCATTCTACAAGCAGAATGTAAAAAATATAGTTTTTGAATAAACATCAAATTATTTTTGAAATCAAAATGCAAGATCAATTTTTCAAAACTCCAATAGAGAAACTGATTTTAGTAAAAGAGATGAATTGCGTCTATGAGATCGCGCAAGGCTTCAAAGATGTATTTGTGAGTCTTTATAAGAAAACTCTCTTAGAAAAATGAATAATGCTTGGTCGTAAACACGATTGAATGACAAACTTTGAAACTTTGGAAAAGAAGTTCAACAACAAAGAACTTATGACAATATCTTGGGCTATGAATTCTGGCATGATAACACATAAAGGGGCTAAACATTTAGTGATCATTGATTGGAATTTCTAGAATCATTCATTCTCCTTGACAAAGGCATCTTTTCAACAGTCACTTGAAGACATATGTAGACCATTCTCTATCTACAATCAATCAACCTTTGCTTTACGACAACTAATTTGTTCAGACCATCTTCTTTTACCATCTTGCCCTTTTGAGATTCCTTCTCTGTCGAATCAATGGTAAACGACATTCTCGTGGGGTATACTGGTTGAAAATGCATGGCTTGTTGAAAATCAGATGACAGCCCATTTGCCTTCAGATTTTGTGGATTGAGGGGGATTTACGAGCATAGATTCAGGTTAAGTTATATGTGTTGCTTTTCTAGATTTGTCTCTCAAGACCTGTTCAAGTAGACTAGTAAGCCTTGCGACTTCTTCTCTAAGATTGTGCACCTCTTTTGGGTGTTGGGCTTCCAACTAGGCTCTTTCTTCATTTTCCATTTGTTTTTTTTCGAACGAGTGTTATAGGTGGGTTTCAATGGGGAACCTATATTTCAACCTGCTAAATGTAAATCATGCAATTATGCAAAAATGTTAACTCAATTAAAAATACGTATGAAATGTGGACTCGGCCTTCACGGGATGACAACCTAATAAGAAGATCTTAATTGTTGAGTGCATCAAAGAAGTAGGTTACTATCTAGTCTCAAAGGGTCTTTCACATGCTTGGTGATCGTCCTCAAAAGGTCAATATGAGGCTTACAAGTAGTGTGAAGATAGTGGCCCTGAGTAATATCAGTTTGGCATATCAACCACTTCTAAGTAAACAATCAAACGAGAGTTGGATAGTTTCACGAGTCTTACCCAGGCTAAAGCCGTTGGGGTACCGTTACTTCCCCTCCTATCCTAGATTTCAAGGTGTGTGCTTTTAACGTGATGCATGACAATATAAACAAGGATGCATGCTAAAGCAGTAAATGCAAAAAAATAAACAAATAAACACAACATAACAAACATTATAGCAATTGACAAACAAAAGGCAAAGCTTAGTCCATTAGTCCCCAGTGGAGTCGCCATTCTGTTGCACCCGACATCGCGACGATTTATCTTTGGAAGGAACACATTTCTAGTATCCTATTCTTTAATGGATAATGGTCTTGTTTAAGGAGTCACCACCTAGTATTATGGTCACTAGGAACCCTGATTGGTCAACAGAGATTCTATGGTACGGGACTGGTTACGCAAAGGGAAAATATTATCACCCCTTAAACATCCTGCCTGAGGCAAGCTGCATTGCTAGTTTTGTCATAAATTGCTAACATTTTGTTGGTTTATGCTATGATGGTTTGCATGTAATATTCCTGACTCTAGCATGAGTGAATGTTCAACTACGGATACTTCCAACTCTAGCGTTTGTAAATATTACGCAGTTATAAAAACAAAATAAATTTAAATCAATATTTTTTATTCCTGACTCTGGCGTCAGTGAATAAACGAATAAAATAAATTTATTTGTACGCATGCACAATTTGTTTTTTATATAGCTAAATAAAACACAATGAAATAAATTTGAATCAGTATTTTTATTCCCGACTCTAGCGTCAATGAATAAAAAAAATAAATTCATATTTATATTTTATTATTTATAAATGCATAAATTTTTATTTTTATTTTTTATTTTTTTTGGGGGACTGGGCTAGACCCAGCCAGCCCGGCCAGGTCACTGGCCCAAGCCAGTGACCCGGCTGGGCCCAAACCAACAAGAGGCATGCGTGGAGTATCTCCACACGTGCATGCACAGTGCGAAGGTAATTAATTTACTTTCACATAGTGCAATGTTCCTCTTGTTGAATCGGGATGAAGAAGACGCACGATTGTTCCCCAGCAACGGTGCCGTTTCGGCAGAAATAGAGATTTTCACTTTAACCCCTACTTCTGGAAATTTAACAATTGGATCCCAAATAAAAAAAAATTAAAAAATTCTTTTAATTTTGCCATTGGATTAATTTCACCTAAATCCCTAAATTATAGCACTTTTACAAAACAGTCCTTAATTCCTGGCTTGTTCAATTTGGTCCTTAATTAACTCTTCAACTTTTAATTCTTCAATTATTGATCAATTGACTCTTAAATTTAATAATCTCGTTGTCAACTATATTTAATTTTTATTATTTGTTCAAAAATTGGGTTATGACAGTGAGGTTTGTGAAAAAGGGTTTTAAACTTCCAATGAGTTTGAAGTTAATTATTATGACAAATTAGAAAAAGGTGATTGAATTGTAATATCATAGGTCGCAAGATACGGTGATTTTATACAAATGTGATTGGTATGATATCTATAGAGAAATTAGAGTAAATCATCACCATTGTTTAATCAAAATCAATAAAAGAGGTAGATTTCACAACATCAATGATGTTTTTGTTTTTTTTAAACAATGCCAATAAAGGTAATGCCAATAAAGGTATTATACATACAATTTTTTCTTTATAAAGGATCATAATAGAGTTTATTAGTTATCTATTATGAGAACAAAACCTAGGAGTTATGTCCCAGTTTTTGAAAATGATAACAAAAAAGTAACTGGGGATACAATCTCTTTCAAATAGATTAGTTAATTCATCCGAGTTAGAAAACCAAGTTTTCATGTCAATGAGAGTATTTATATTGATATTGATAAATTAAATGTAATATTGATTACTAAGAGATATAGAGAAGTAGATGAAGATGATGAGATTGACCTTGAATTCAATAAAAAAGATGATGTTGGACATGATAATGATGAAAATGAAGAGGAAGATTCTGATTAAAAAATATTGAATTAATTTAGATGTGATATTTTATTGTTTTAAAAAAATAAAATTGCGTATAACATTTATTGGTGCTTTATAATGCATTATATTTATATTTGTTGGAGAATTTTGTTTTATAATTTTTTGAGATGTATTCATTGTTTTAGTCATTGCACACGTGCTTTTTTTATTATGGTTATAAGTTTAATGTGAGCAATAGTTAGTTTTAAGATACTTGATTTTGTTGTTGTTGTTATTGTTGTTTAGGTGATAATTATTAGCTTAGGGATTATAACAACTAACCAACAAAAAAAAAAAAAGTCGATAGAATCATTAATAAACTGACAATTCATTCAGAATTTCTATTGTTAATTTCATCAGAATCTTCCCACCCATTCTAGAACTTTTAACAAAATTTATAGAAGGTTTAGGACTTTTCAACAACATTAGAGACAAACAATTTTGTTAACAATTAAGGTGCAAATGGAGTTGCCGGAAAAAAAATAGATAGTAAAATCTTATTTTTTGATAGAATATTTTGTTAGTATTGGAAGTTGTTTATTGAAATGCCAATATAAATAAAATTCCCGATGAGAAACTTTTTGACAATAGGTTTCCATTGACAATTCAAATACCAATACGATTATTTCCTAAACACCAACAAAGTATTTCATTTGTGTTTTTTAATTTTCTAGTAGTGTTTGCTTGTATATTTTCCCTTTTGTATGGTCATTTTTTTTTCTTGAAAGAATTCCAAACTTATCAATTATGAATGAACACGGTAGATGGAGGATCTATCTAGAATTGTAATTTGTAAATTAGTTGCTTATATGAGTTTTCTAGTCTCTAGGTAGCATTTAGTTACTATCTCGAGATAAAAAAGACAAGACAAAAAAAAAACAAAAATATAAAATATGTTTGGTAGTGGTGTATAAGACAATGTGATTATGATTATGATGGATAAGATAAAATAAAACATGAAATAGTCTATTTTACCCTTAATATGTATTACTATCAAACTTATATATTTTAAAAAATAATTGGATATTATTTTCTTTACTTTAGTTTATATTAAGTATTGAAATTAATAATATTATAATAACCCTAGTTATAAAACCATGACTGACTTAATGAGTTTACCCGGAATCAGGCTGACTTGGAATTGAGCTAACCCAGGATTTGGACTGGTTTGATTTTAAAAAAATAGAAGAAAAATTGACTCGACCTTACCTAGTTAAAAACCCAGGTTGACTTGGGATAAACCATGAGTTCAAAAACCCGTTGATGTTTTTGAGAAAAAAAGGGTCAAAAAAAGTTGCTTTGATTATTTTTTAAATAAATTTGGGTTAACCATGTTGACCCTCTCGATTCGTGACCTGAACTTTGCCTCGGGTCAACTCTCAAATTGAGTTTTAAACATATGATAATAACCATTTTTATTCTTATGTTGACTCGGGTCAGCCTTAGGTGACCTTCTTGATATGTGACCCGAGCCTTCCCCCGGTCGACCTCTAAGTTGAGTTTTTAAACTATGATAATAACCAATTTTCAACCCCATCCCACTCATGACCCATGTCTTGCCCCTATTCAAACCCCAAATTGGATTTTAAAAATTTGATAATAATCATTTTTATTTTATGTGACCTGGACCTCGACTCGTGACCCGAGTCTTGAATCGTAACCCGAGCTTTGCCTCGGATCACCCCTGAGTTGGATTTTAAAACTATGATAATAAATTTTTTTACCATTACATGTCTTAGACAATTTTGGAATGAGAGTTTTTTATAATGATATTTTAGAAATAATAAATATTGTCGCTGAAGACATATTCTCCATGTACCTTCTATTTTGAAAGTACATAAATCCACTCCAAAATTATTTTAGAGACATATTTAATTTTATATCTCTATCCATGTCTTTTTAACAAAATATATTTTTGTCTTCATTATCTATGTTTTTTTATCCTAGAACACTAATCAAATGTCACCTATATATTTTGTTTGATTTGAAGTAACAAAACAAATATCATGTTCAAATTCTTGTCTACGTAGCTTTTGTATCTGGCAGTAGTTTGCTTTAGAAATCCAGTTTTATCCAGTGGGCTTGAAGGTCGGGTATGGGCTCGAGATAAAGTCATTAATTTTCTGGTTTTGGCAATCTAACCTACCCTTTCATGGTGAAAACACAGGTTGATCATCGTTACGTGAAACCTACAAAAGATCCCTTCTATCTATTTAGGGTCTCTCCGATGAGTAAATTAATGTTGATTTAGAAGGAGTTCAATTATTATTTTTAGAAAAAAAGCTTTTAAGGTAGACCAATCCTTATAACCAACTTCAATACCTGCTACGGTATCAAAGTTGGTTACTATGCTATTTATTTTAGTTGCAAACAAAGTCTTCACGTTACAAACAAAACGATGAAAAATTCATGCAAATGAACATGTGACTTGACTTTGTCTCTTCCTATTGCTTGGCCTATTTTTAGTCCCCTTCTTATATAATGGATGCTTGACTAGAAGCCTTCTTGGAACATGTTGGTTTCAAATAAAAAAAAGTCTTTGATTGAGAAAGAAAGAGAGGGAGGAGAGATCCTTTCGTTGGCAAACTGTAGCAACTTGTGAATTAGTTAACTAATCCCTAATATTTTAACTTTGGCCATAGATCAACCCTCACAGTTTAAATATGTGCTCGCTTTGGCCTTTTCATCCATTTGCATTCGTATAATGGGCCGGCAACACATGACATATGATCATATTGAACACATGTTATACAGAAGGATCACATGTGACTAAGAATTGAAACTGTGAGATGCCAGAAATTAAAGTATGTAGGTTGATCTGACCAATTTCAAAGAGTCGAGGGACCTCATAAAATGAATTTACACAGAAATTAAACAAAGCTCCCTTTTACTTGCATATGTACCAGCTGTTTGAATTTCGAACCTTTGATTTTCTACAAACTGCTTGCGTATAAGCCTAAACTAAAGAAAACTGTTTCTCGGCTTTGAAATTATATTTTCAAAGAGAGGTTAGTTCTTCAATCGGAAATTGAAGTCAAGAGTATCAAGGTTAGTTAATATTAGATTAATGAATTTAAATGTTTCATCCGAAATTACACTAGTAAAGACTTTTGACAAGATAACCCACCAACAAAGAGAAAGATTATTATATATATTCCTGTTACACACTCCAGCTTTACCAAAGATTTAGTCTCCTTTACATTTATTTCATAAAGAAAAAAAATCATATGTTGGTATACGTCTAAAACCAGTCTAGAAGACTTTAATTCGAAAGGCATAAACATGTGGGAGAAAGTGAAGCCAGAAAATGAAGCAAACCAAACCAAACCCACGTTATATAGCCTAGGGATTATCAAGGCATTAAGTGGTAAACTAGAAAAACTAATCCACAGTAACATCATTTGTGCACGTCCATATAGTTCTGTTTGTTTACGCGGCTGCGGCTGTGTTTTAATTAAAATATAGTTTGCAGCCGTTTGGTAATGAAAAAAATTAATTTACTATGCATGGGTCTCACGTGATTTTTGCGGCTGAAACATTGTAAATGAAAAGCAAGAAAATCCTGTTTTCCATTCACTGTGCATGCTAATTGCACTGTTCACTGAACAGTGCAATTAGCATGAACAGTGTACACTTCAAGTGAACAGTGCAGGAGAATTGCACTGTTTACGTGAACAGTGCAATTCTCTTGCACTGTTAAAACAGTTTGTTTTTTTTTAGTGTGTGTTAATTTTATTAATATTTTTTTAAAAAAAACTATTTTAGAGTAAATTAAATTTATTTGCACTGTGATATGAACAATATTTTTTTACCGAAAAACTAGTATAGAGTGAATTAAATTTACTCGCACTGTAATATCAATTTTATACCTGATAATATTTTATTTAATTGTATTATTAAATAGTTTAATGGAATAATAAAAAATATTTTATATAAAGTATGATTTATTTCATAATGTAATATGAGTAATTAATTCTACAATATTTAAATTTAAAACCATCAATATTAATATATATTTTTTAAAATTATTTTATAATCTCAATTTTAAAAGCATTCTTACCCAAACACATCAAACTACTTTTTTTCAACTTCATTTTCAACCACATTTTTAACCAAACACCTATTTTTTCAAACCAACCTCAATTAAAAGTATTTGTTATAAAACAACTTTTTTCAAACCACAACCACTACCGCAATACCAAACACACACATACTCTGTGTGTGTATATTCATTGGCGTATAGGTATTAGTAAATTTGAAGTAAATAAAATAGATAGTAAAATTAATTTATTAATTATTTTTAGGCACTATTTGGCTATATTACTGGTTGTGTTTTTGCTAAAAATTTGATTTTTCTGTTTAAAATAAATTTTCTTTTTGTGTTCCTGAATTATTTTGATATGCTAATATTAAAAATAAATTATCGATTTATTCTATACGATCTATTATAAATGGTTTTTTCATTGATAATCTATATCGATAATATATATTTACCAAGAGAAAAATAACCAGCAATTTTTTTTTAGTGAATATTTTATTAGTTTTTTCATCGGTATTTAAATCACCCACTGAATTATCAATAGATCTAAAATTCTCAATGAGACACTTGCCAACGACATATTTTCATCAATGATTTTTAAACTAATAGAAATACAACTTACACACCAATAAAATATTACAACGGTGTAAATTAATTTTTTAGTTATTAGAGTTGTGTTTTTTTAAAAACATAGAGTTGTTTTGTTAAAGTAAAAAAAGAAATAGATTATTTATAAATAAAAAAATAACATGTTGACTGTCAGAATTGTCTATTTTGTCTATTTGGTTTTCAAATTTAGAACAACTCTTGGCTATTAAATCTTCAACTCTTTTACTTTTTCTCCTATCAAAATCTTTTGCCAAATGATAAGAGATTGAGGAGACTTAGAAAACAATATTGCAAGCAATTGCAAGGACTTAAAGGCAAGAAATACATTATTTTAAGACAAGAGAACTGATTTTTGCCTCAATCCAAATTTTAAAAATTCATATTTTGTCAATAAACTTATAACTTTATTTTCTTCAATATGTTGATTCATATGCCTTTATATGTTTATGTAGAAACCAAATCAATACTATAGGCAAAGAATAATCCTAAAACAATTTACAAGTATTTTTTTCTGTTCGTTAATACATATGACTTGGATATATATTTATTATACAATAATGTAATGAATTTGAAAATAAATTATTTCTACAAAATAAAATTGTTAAAAAGCCAATTTCTCAATATAATATAATATATTTCATTCTACTAACCTTGCATGTATATAATTGTTAATCGTGAGTGCGTGCGTGCGTGCTTTTGATATATTTGTTTCCTACTATTTGCACACATACACACCTCTTCTACATAATTGTCTTGCTATACAACTTATGATATATTTGTTTTTTTATATATATAACATCTATGCATATGCAATTTGGTATGTAAAGTAAATACATTAAATTAAATTTCATAGATGAAACTAAATAATGGAGTTGTCATATTGTCAAAAGGAACAAATTGAAACAAAAAAAAAAAGCAATTAGGCTCAACCCCAGTCCATGGTGGAGTTGCTATGTTGTCATATATTGATGAATTTTGAACTCTCTAAAATTAAAGGTAAAAATTAAAAATAATGGAGTTGCCACTTATATTTTTATGGCATTCATTTTTAAAAGAGAAGCTAGAAACTCTTCT
>Ga0325401_1006684_pt1 | contig 11164 bp, 9 predicted proteins | sample PopdelMetagenome_FD_205666 | JGI IMG/M metagenome (GOLD analysis project Ga0325401, IMG submission 205666) | Populus deltoides microbial communities from Bellville, Georgia, United States - Xylem-PdKOR-R2 | ecosystem: Host-associated > Plants > Phyllosphere > Stem > Wood/Secondary xylem | place...
TGCTGTTCTTAAGCGGCACCACGGGGCGCGAGGTGGTATTGACCGTCGTAAAAGACTTCTTGCGCAGCTGCGGCTTCTCCCCTAGCTGCTGATTAGCTAGGTTAAGCTGCAAATAGCTCTTGCTAAGTAACGTGCTGCCATTCAGCGCTACCGAGTAGCTTAAACGATTTTGCAAATCGACCGAAATTTTGATTCGTTTGTCGGGTGAGAGCAGATCGATGGGCGCACTAAGTAGGCGAGCGGAGACCAGCAAGAACCCGCAGGTAAACAAAAGCTTTGTTTTCATTCTTTGGTGGGCGTTTTGGTATGGCGCCCGCCTTTCAGAAAACGGTAACGGGCGCCTTAAGATAGGCGCCTGTTTCGCTTAATACTACACTTTATACAACGTCGTGCTCTGCTAGCTGAAATACTTGGCGTCATAGCCAAATCAACTCGTGGCTATTGGCGGCAAACGCTAGGGTTGGTTTCTGCTGAATCTACTACCCGCCACGCCGGTCTGCTTGTTTCAGTGCGAACCTCAAAAAGACGTAATGTTACACCCGCACTACGTCGGCAGAAAATGCATCTTTACCACCTCGCGACTCCATCTAAACCTTTCTATTCTAATGAGTATCACCCTCGAACAAGCTGAACAAATTATTCAAGCTGCCAAACGCAAATCAACGGAGCTAGGGGTCAAAATGAACATTGCGGTGGTGGATGCCGGCGCCAACCTCACGGCCTTCGTCCGCATGGACGACGCTTGGCTGGGCTCCATCGATATTGCCATCCGTAAGGCCCGCACGGCCCGCTTCTTCGACATGCCTACTGGTAACCTAGGCCAGGCTTCGCAGCCCGGCGGCTCCCTCTATAACATTGAACACTCCAACGGCGGCCTAATCACCTTTCCCGGTGGCCTTCCCCTCAAGGATAGCAGCGGCAAGATCATTGGCGCCATCGGGGTATCGGGCGATACGGTAGAGAACGATCATACCGTGGCGCAAGCTGGTGTGGACGCCTTACAGTAACCCCACACTAAAACCTCAGAACCAAGAAAGCCGGACCTAGGTCCGGCTTTCTTGGTTGTAGAAGTACTGTTCTGGCGAGTTGCCTCTTTACTAGGCGCCCTGCCCAAGCAAGCGCATGAAGGCACCGTCCATCACGTAGGTGGAGCCCGATACGTAGTCGGCATCGGGAGAGGCGAGAAACAAAGCTAGCTTGGCAATTTCCTCGGGCTGCCCGGCGCGCTTCATCGGAATCTTCTGCGCTTGCTCCTCACGGAACTTAGGGTCGTCGAGGGCTTTTTGGTTCATGGGCGTCAGGATCATGCCGGGGGCGATGTTATTCACGTTGATACCGTCTTCGGCCAGTTCCAGGGCCAGCGTGCGGGTTAAGTTGCGCAGCCCACCCTTGGCCGCGCAATAGTCGGCTGTGTTCGGCGACACCACCTCCTCGTGAATGGACGTCACGTTAATGATCTTGCCCTTGCCGCCCTGCTCCTTGCGGTGGCGCGCAAACAACCGAGCTAGGTAAAATGGCCCGAACAAATCGGTACGAATGGTCTTTTCAAACTCGGCGGGCTCCATTTCCACCACCGGCTTGTGGGCCCCGCTCACCCCGGCGTTATTCACGAGAATATCGAGAGTGCCGAACCGCTCGAGGCTCTGGGTAAACAATTGTTCAGCTTGCTGGGCTTCACTCACATCGGTTTGCACCACCAGGGCTTGCTGCCCAGCTTCTTCCACGGCCCGTCGGGTGTGCTCGGCGCCTTCCTGATCGGAATGGTACACAATTACTACGTTGGCTCCTTCCCGGGCAAACTCAATAGCGGTGGCCTGCCCAATTCCCGAATCCGAGCCCGTCACAAGGGCTACTTTGCCTGCTAGCTTTTTCATCGATACCTAGGTTGAAATGGTGGAGAATGCAGTAAGCCGGGCGCCAAGCTAGGTGCTGACGCGGGGCGGCTGCGTGAAATTCAGCCATTGCAAACGCGAGGCGAGGCGGAAGGTTGGTCGCGGCAGTAGTAAGATTTAGGTCTTGCTCAGTTGCGTATAGCCCAGCTCCCTCACCCGAAACCTAGCTCCTTTGCTCTACGCCGGCAAAGTCACGCGGAAGGTGGAGCCGACGCCAAGCTGGCTTTGCACTTCCACGGTGCCACCGCCGTTTTCTACTAGCCGCTTCACCATGTACAGGCCCACACCCGTACCTTCTACGTGGGTGTGCAGGCGCCGAAACAGCACAAATAGCTCACCCTGCTGCTGCTTGGTGAGACCTAAACCGTTGTCCTGCACTTCGAGCACAACCCCGTTGGCAGTGCGCGTGCAGCGCAGCTGTACACGGGGCAGCCGGCCCGGATGCGCGTACTTGAGGGCATTGCTGAGCAGATTGTAGAGAATGCTACGCAGGTTTTTGGGCGAGAAGCGGACCGCGGGGTCGTCCTCCATAGCCACGGTGAGTTGCCCACCAGTTACCGTCAGCAATGGCAGCAAGTCTAGCTGCAAAGCGGCAATAAACGAATGTAGCTCAACTACTTCGGCGGGTTCAACTTGCGTCAGTTGCAGCTTCGAAATGTCGGTCAGATGTCCCAGCGTTTCCTGAAAGCGGGCTATTGAGTCATGCATCAAGTCTAGCAGCTGCGTTGTTTCGGCTTCCGACAACTCGGCATCCGACAGGTGTGCGCGCAGGGCATGCAATAAGCCCTCAATATTGGCTATGGGCGCTTTTAGGTCGTGGGAGGCTGTGTACACGAAGGTGTCGAGGTCGGTATTGGTGTGCGTGAGCTGGGTGTTGCTGGCTGCTAGCTCCTCGTTAAGTTGCAGTACCTGCTGGCCAGCTAGCACCTGCTCGGTTACCTCAAAGGCAAACACTACTACCCCATCCACTTGGCCGTGCTCATTGTAGCGAGGTTGCTGCACAAAATTGAAGTAGCGGTCTTCTATCACGCCATCGTCGGGGCGAGCTAATGGTACGAGCAAGGCTTGCTCTTCGTGCACTTGGCCTGTCCTGTACACTTCGCAGTACGAACGGTACGCTTCATGACCGACCAACTCGGGCAAGGCTTCCAACAAGGGTTTGCCAAGTAGCACCCGACCGGGCAACAATTGCTGGTAGCGCGGATTGACTAGCTCGTACACCAGGTCAGGGCCGCGATGAATGCAGATGCCAGCTGGTGCTTGCATAAATAGTTGTTCTAGGCGCTGGCGGCGCCGCTCAGCTTCGGCCTGGGCGCTCTGCAAGGCTTGCGTGCGACTGACCACACGCGCTTCTAACTCGGCATTGAGCTGCTGGAGCTGCTGCTGGGCTTGTTGCAGCTCGTTGTAATTGGCGCGCAATTCTTGGTTAGTGGCCGCCAGCTCCGCGTTGAGGCTTTGTACTTGCTGGCGGGCTAGCACCTGCTCAGTTACCTCCGTACCTACCGAAATAAGCCCCGTGATATGACCTTCTGCGTCGCGCTGGGGCTGAAATATAAAATTCCAGTACACCGTATCGCTGCGGCCATTGCGCTCAATCAGCGTCAGCTGCTCGTGCACTTGCCGGGGCTGCTCAGAGGCTAGCGTATCATTGAACAAAGCTAGCACCTCGCCGCTCGCTGCTTCGGGCAGCACCTCAAATACCGGTCGGTGCAGCACTTGCTCCAACGAACGCCCCCAAATGGCGAGGGTCGCAGCATTGGCAAACTCGACGGCGAACTGTGGACCCCGATACACGGCCACCGCCACCGGGGCCTGCTCGAAGATGCGTTGCAGCTCGGCCCGCTGTGCTTCTGCCTCGGCGCGAGCCTCTATCTCGCGGGCTTGGCTCTGCCGCAACTCCTCCTCAATGGCGGTGCGCGGGTGGTCGTTGGTATCTGTAAAACTGACTACCAGCAGTTCTCCGTGGCGCTGAGCCACCAGCAGGTAGTAGCCATTCAGCTGGTCGTGCTGGTAATTGTTCTGCCGACGCTCCACCTCTCCCGACAAATACGCGTCCCGGTAGAAGCCAAATACGCCGGCAGCTTTGGCCGTTGGATAAAGCTCCAGAAAGGATTCGGCAGGGCGCTCCGGCAGCCGAAGCATCTGCTGGGCGGCTGGGTTAAGGTACACCCAGGCTAGGTCAACAATTTCCTCACCGCGAGCGTCGTAGAACGGACGCATGATCATGATGCCCGATTGCGAAATGCAGAGTAACGTGGTTAGTAGGTCGGGCGGCAAGGCGGCTTCGCCAGACTGCTCAGAAGCGGAAGGAATCGTCATGAACAATCTACCAACACAGGATGAACTCATCAAAAGATTACTGTATCCAACCCTTGCCGCCGCCAAAAGGTTACTGCTTCTCCTAGAAGCTCCTGTGCCAGCCCAAATGTAGGCTAGGTTACCACCTTGTCACTACTACCAAGCCTGCCGTAGTGCGGGCAGCGCATCTTTGTGAGTCAGCTTCTTACTTTCCTACCGGTTTAGCCAAGACTCCACGCCTATTCGTTTATCAAGAAGTAGGTGCGCTACCAGCCACATTCCGCAAGTAGCTTTCCATGGCCGCAATAGTAGCCACCGGTGCATTCAGGTGCGGGTAGTGGCCACTGGTATCGATGATGTTTAAGGCGCTACCCGACAGATGATCGTGCAGGTACTCCCCCACAGCGGGCGGCGCCACCGAATCGTCGGCGCACTGCAATACCAAGGTTGGCACGTGTAGCTTGGGCAGGTCGTGGCGGTGGTCGGAAAGGAAGGTGGCGCGGGCAAACTGGCGGGCAATGCTAGGCTCCACGCTGATAAAGCTCGTCAATAGCTCATCGAGCAGCTCCGGACGCATATCGCCGCCTACAATGCTAGGTACCAGCATACTCGACCAGGCGCGGTAGTCCCGGTCCAAGAAGCCTAATAACTCTTCTAAGTCGTTGGGTTCGAAGCCGCCGGGGTAGCTACCGTCGTTGACGTAGCAGGGCGAGGCGGCCAGCAGCACCAGCCGCTCAAATAACTCTGGGGCCTGGATAGCCGCCAGCACCCCGATCATTCCGCTGACGGAGTGTCCAACATATATCACGTTGGAGAGTTGGAGCTCCCGCAGCAAGTTTATTAGGTCGTCGGCGTAACCTTTGAGGGTGCGGTAGCGGGCAAAATCGTAGGCCGACTTATCAGATTGCCCGGCGCCCACTAAATCGAAAAGGATGATGCGGTACTGATTGGCAAAAGCTGGCGCGACATAGCGCCACGCGTGCTGGTCGGTGCCGAAGCCATGCGCAAATACCATCGGCTGAGTCCCGGAACCATACGTTGTGACGTGGTGGCGGAGAACTGTATCCATGCGGTGAGCGAGCTATAAAAGTTTACTATTCGAGTGATAAAAGCTATAGTTGAAAGAGGTGTGGTTGTACAAAGAACTACAGAAAGTTTGGAATAGCAACCGCGCAGATAAGGAAGAGCTTGCCGACCTACTGCAAGCCGCAGACTAAGCCGTAGTTACCACCGTTTGCCATACCGACCCGCCGAAGCCACAAGTGAATAAGGTTGATCGGTCTGCCCGGCGGTAAAGCCTCGCTGGGCGGCTCGTGGGTAGCGCCAGCGGATTCTATATACAAAAGCCCCCGCGGAGCAACACCCAACCTAGGTGTCGCCCCGCGGGGGCTCAGCAGAATGGAGAGGCGGCTATGTACTACCGATGGGCCGCCGCACGGGAGCTAGGCCGCCCCTCCACTCATTTTCTTCTTGACTTGCCACGCATTATACGTTTTCCATTCCGTACTGCTTCAGCACGTCTTCGGGTACGCCCGTCCAACGGTTAGGCGAGTTGCCCACGTAGCCGATATCGGCAATGCCCATTTTGCTCGTGAAGAAGCCCGTGGCGGTTAGGTCGCGCATGCGGTTGAAGAACGTCACGCCTTGCTTCATCTCCGGTTTGGCCTTAAGCGGGTAAGCAATGGCCGTTACCATCTCGATTTGCTGAGCATTGGTGCAATCCACGAAGGCGTGGTTGAAGCGCTTCGTGCATTGTAGATCCAGCCAACGCAAGCCGCCGCGCATGGGCAGCTGGTGCTCGGGTATATCCTTTACAATGAACTCGATGAACTCGGGCACTTTCGCATCGGAGGCGCTGCCAGACTTGTCATCTTTGGGGATGATGATGTCGGCGAGCACCGTGATAGTGGCCATTTCGTGCTTGGTGAAGAACGTTTCGGCGTGAAGCTTTTTGTCGCGCTCTATTTCAAACTCCTGGCGGCCGATGTTGTCGCCGTTGGGCGATTGTAGCACGGAGGCCTGCTGGGTTTTGGTGGCGTCCTCCTTGCAGGAGTCGAGCAGCAAACCGGAAGCGAGGGCCGTTAAGCCAATGGCTTTGAGGGAATCACGTCTTTTCATGGGGCGGAGCTACTGCGGCTTGTTAGACAGATAGTTTTTTGCGTTGTTCCAGAATGTACTCGCTCGTGCGCATGGATAGCGCCAAGATCGTCCAGGTAGCGTTCTTGTCGCCTTGCTGCACGAAGGGGGCGGCATCCACCACAAACAAGTTTTTGCAGTCGTGGGCCTGGCACCACTTGTTCAGGGCCGACTTTTTGGGGTCGTCGCCCATGCGCACCGTGCCCACCTCGTGAATGATGCGGCCGGGTGCTTCCAACCCATAGTTGGTTTCGGGTCCGTGGATTTTGGACGTGACGATAGCGCCCATTTCGTGCATGATGGACTGGAAGGTTTCCTGCATGTGCTTGGCCTGCTTCACCTCGTCGTTAGTCCACTTGTAGTGAAATTTCAGCACCGGAATACCGTATTTATCCACCACGTCCTTGTCGATTTCGCAGTAGTTATCGGCGCGGGCAATGGCCGTGCCCCGTCCTGCCATGCCTACCTGGGAGCCGTAGAAGCGGCGGTAATCGTCTTTCAGCGATGCCCCGAAGCCCCCGGCTTCTCGCGTGCTGCCGTCGCGGGCGGGCACTAAGCCGTTGAGGTTTTCCATGCCCCCACCGAAGCCGTAGGAAGGCATGCGCATGCCACCGCCATACTCGATGTGGTAGCCGCGCGGGAAGTCGAGCTTCTTGTTGTCCAGCCACCAGGGCGTGTAGATGTGCACGCTGCCCACGCCATCTTCGTTGTAGCGCTTGCGGTCGAGGAGCTGGGGCAGGAAACCGCCGAGGCTAGCTCCGGTCGAGTCGTGCAGGTATTTCCCCACTACGCCGCTACTGTTGGCGAGGCCATTGGGGTGCTGGCTCGATACGGAGTTGAGCAGCAAGCGCGCCGATTCGCCAGCGCTAGCCCCCAAAATCACCATCTTACCCTTCACCTCGTACTCCTGCAAGTTGTTCTTATCCACGTACGACACGCCCGTGGCAAGGCCGTTTGGCCCAGTGAGCACCTCGCGCACCATGGCGTTGGATAGCACCTTGAGGTTGCCCGTTTTGATGGCCGGAATCACTAGGCACGACGAGGCCGAGAAGTCGCCGTACACTTTGCAGCTCCGTCCGCACTGTCCGCAGAAAAAGCACACACCTCGGTCTTTATTGCCGGGCAACGCTTCCGTTAGCACCGAGCCCCGACCCGGAATCACTTTCACCCCAGCTTTCTCGGCGCCCTTCTTAATGAAGAGTTCGTTGAGCCTAGGTTTGGGCGGGGGCAAAAAGATGCCGTCGGGCTCATTTTCTAGGTTTTCTACGGTGCCGTAAATGCCAATGAGGCGGTCTACTTTGTCGTAAAAGGGCTTCACCTCTTCGTAGGTAATGGGCCAGTCGTCGGTGAGGCCATCGATGTCGTGGCTTTTGAAATCTTTGGGGCCCATGCGCAGGGAAATGCGCCCCCAGTGGTTAGTACGGCCACCTAGCATTCGCGCCCGAAACCAGTCGAACTTTGTTCCGTCCTTCGTAGTGTAGGGCTCCCCTTCTAGGTCCCACCCCCCAAAGGCCGCGTCGAAGTCGCCGAAGGGCCGGGTGGTGGAGGCGCCGCGGCGCGGCGATTCATAAGAAAACTTGAGTTGCTGTGCATCCTTGGCCGGATCGAAAAAGGGCCCTGCTTCGAGCATTAAAACGTTTAAGCCAGCATGAGCCAATACGTACCCGGCCATGCCTCCCCCAGCTCCCGAGCCCACAATAATGGCATCGTATACTGTACCTGATTTCTTTATTTCAAAAACGCTCATAAGACTACTACAATCGTGTTTGTGAAGAGAGAAGCGAAAAGGATACTGTTTTAGAAAGTTTGAAGAATAACGATGCGGTCAGGCTTCAGCTAGCATCCGCCTACCCGAGCAGCGCGTCTCTCAGTTAGCTATCGACCAACCACCGATACGCAGGACTTCTCCCGCTATTTGCAAGGACGATGTTGCGTGAACAAAGCTGCTTGGCTGCCGAACGCCACCTAAAGGATGGTCCCCAAAGCTGACTCCGTGAAACAAAAGGGTTTTTACCTGCTAGCTAGACGGAGGGCTGGGCAGCCAATTACAGTTCCGTGATTTTTATGTTGCGAAATGCTACCTCGTGGCCGTGGTCTTGCAGTGCAATATGCCCTTTGGGATAGGCAGCGAAGTTTTTCCAGGTTTTGAACTTGCTGTTTTGCAGCAGCGTGTCCCACTCGGGGCTCCCCATCTGGGTATTTATTATTTCGGTGCCGTTCATCCAGAAGGTCAACTTCCCGTTGAGCTTGCGTAGCTTGATCTGGTTCCACTGGCCTGCAGGCTTTACCACGTTCTTGGCCGGGGCCTTCATGTCGTATAAGGAACCCGCCAGGTGGTTGGCTTTTTTGTTATCGTCAGCGTTTTTGTCGTCCAAAACCTGCATTTCGATGCCCGTTTCATAGGTAGCATGAAAGGCCGGATCTTCGTGCACCCCGAAGATGATGCCGCTGTTGCCGCCGTCGGTGATGTTCCAGTCGAGAGCTAGCTCAAAGTTTTCGTATTCCTTATCCGTCACCAAATCGCCCTGCCCGGGAGCTTTCGGGTCCAACTTCAAGGTGCCATCCACGGCCGACCAGGCGGGTTCTGCTTTGGGTTTTAAGTAGGTGTGCCAGCCGTTGGTGGTTTTGCCATCAAACAGGGCCTGGGGTCCGGCTTTATGTTTAACGGTGGTTTTTTGGGCAATGGCCACGGAGCTTAAAACGGCGCCCAGGGCTACGGCCGTGAAAAAGGAAGCTTTCATACGGTAAGGGTTGGTGGTTTTATGACAGTAAGGGCAAGTAGGTAGTAGTAGCCAACGAAAACCTAGCTGGATGCAATAGGATAGGGCAATGTAGTAGGTTTCTAGCTTATTCTGTTGTGCTCGGCTGACGTTGCTGTTGTATTTAAGTGGCAGCTACTTAAAAGAGGAGTTGCTGTTCGGAGCCAAAAAGCTAAAACATTTTAGCCAGAAGCCAATAAAGCTAATCCAAGAAGAGGCGTAGAACATCGAAATAAGGCTCGGACTGAGCTTGCTAAACCAACTATTTTTCAGCGACTTTCTCAACTCTCGCTAGCCAAAGCAGCTGGAATCAAATCTACTTCTTCGCCGGGTCGGTCTATTAGCGTTCAACGCACCGCTTTATTCTGCTTTAGCCACCAGCCTGTTACTGCTACCTAGGCCTTGGCCCCTCCCTGTTGCGATAATCCTGCGTATTTTGAGCGCAACTCAGCTTCGGCTGACGTTCGAGAGTATATCACTTTTTATAGCTGACTATGGCTGCATCCGGTACTTCAACGGCAACTGAAAATTTTAAAAATGTGGGCTTGGTAGTGCTCGGCATCCTGAGCGCGGGCACTGGCCTGAAAAGCTTTTTATTGTCGAGCCACTTCATTGATGGCGGCGTAACGGGCATTTCTATGTTGCTGGCCCAGGTGCTGGGTATTCCGCTGGCGGTGCTATTGCTGCTGATCAACTTGCCCTTTTTGGCGCTAGGGTACCGGCAGATTGGGCGGGGCTTTGCGCTTAAGAGTGCGGCGGCTATTGCTGGGCTTTCCCTAACGCTGGCGGTGGTCCCCTTTCCCGATATCACGCCCGACTTACTGCTCACGGCCGTTTTTGGCGGCCTGTTTATTGGGGCGGGTATTGGCCTAGCAATGCGCGGTGGGGCCGTTCTCGACGGAACCGAAATTGCGGCCCTACTTATTAGCAAGCATAGCCCCCTGCTCAAGGTCAGCGACGTTATTCTACTGGTGAATGTCATCATCTTCGGCGCGGCCGCTTTCTTCCTGGGTATCCAGGCGGCCCTGTATTCCATCCTGACGTACGTGGCCGCCTCCAAGGCCTTAGACTTTCTGCTCAACGGCATCGAGCAGTACACGGGCGTTACCATCGTTTCGGAGCACAGCGAGGAGATTCGCCAGACCATTACCGAAAAGCTAGGTCGTGGGGTGACCATCTACCAGGGCAAGCGTGGCTATGGCAAGCGCGGCGACCAACACGAGGCACGCGACATCGTCTTCACGGTAGTGACACGGCTAGAGCTACCGCAGCTGCGTACCGAAGTGCGGCGCATCGACCCACGCGCTTTTCTCATCCAGCAGAGCATCGACGACACGGAAGGCGGCATGGTTAAGAAGCGTCCCTTGCACTAAGCAGCTAGGTAGGTTGTGCTTCCGAGCCGTGCGAAGAAGCTGTTGCAAATCAAGCTCTGCTAGGTTTCGGTTTTGGGTTTGCGCTGAATGCCCCTCGCTTATTTTCTTTCGCTGAGTGCAAGTTAAAATCATCCAACCCCAAAACGCGTACTATTACCACCCCAACCACCACCCCTCAGTTGCATGCCTTCTAAACTCCTTCTCGCTTTCTGCTTGTTGCTCCTAACAACAGCCATGGCCGTTGCCCAAAAGAAACCCTTACGCGTCGGCATTGTGGGCCTGACGCACGCCCACGTCCACGGCATTCTCAGCCGCAAGGGCCACGATGATATTCAGCTTGTCGGGATTGTGGAACCCAACCAGGAGCTAGCCCAGCGCTACGCCAAGCAATACGGCTACCCCATGAGCATCGTGTACAAGACCACGGATGAGATGCTGGCCGCCACCAAGCCGGAGGCCGTCACGGCGTTTGGCAGTATCTACGAGCACCTAGCCGTTGTACAGGCGTGCGCCCCGAAAGGTGTTCACGTGATGGTAGAAAAACCCCTAGCGGTTAGCCTAGACCACGCCCGCAAGATGGAGGCCTTGGCCAAAAAGCACCGCATCCACTTGCTCACCAACTACGAAACGACCTGGTACCCCACCAATCACGAGGCGTACGATTTACTGAAAAAAGGCACTGTGGGCGCGCTGAGTCAAGTAGTCA
>Ga0325401_1006686_pt1 | contig 11160 bp, 6 predicted proteins | sample PopdelMetagenome_FD_205666 | JGI IMG/M metagenome (GOLD analysis project Ga0325401, IMG submission 205666) | Populus deltoides microbial communities from Bellville, Georgia, United States - Xylem-PdKOR-R2 | ecosystem: Host-associated > Plants > Phyllosphere > Stem > Wood/Secondary xylem | place...
CTACCAAGCACTAAGTACAAACTATCAATCACTTTGACTAAGGAGAATGGATGAGATTATTAGAACCAATTGATTAACTGATTATCGAATCTGAGACTCATGTTCCTAAACCACTTGTATTTTTTAGACATCATCACATATATTTGATTTATTGGAGGTCTAGGGTATTAGTCGAAAACAAAACAGCTTTATTCCCTAATATATACTTATACTCTTCTCACTCATTTAATTAGTTATCTCAACACTTGAAAAATTCATTAAAAATCATAAATAATAATATATTAGTTTTCTATATATATATATATATATTGGATAGCAAACGCCAAACAATTTTGCCACCCATAACCTAACCTAGTTGGTAATCTCCCTTGATCACATGATTTGAATGGGTTATTTTTTTTTGAACTAGTTTTTAGTACATAAAAGTAACTTTAAATTTTCATGTCTCTTAATTAATTAACTTGGTAATAGATCTATTATCTTTAGACAAAAATAATAAAGACAAAAATATGTTTGGTTGACAAGGTAGAGATGAAGAAATAAAAAAAAATTATTTTTAGAACAATTTTGGAGTAAATTTCTGTATTTTTAAAACAAAAGGTACATAAAAAACATGTTTTCACAGACAATATTTTTTTTTTATTTTTGAAATATCCTTGTAAAAACTCTCAATTTTAAAATTTCTCAATTAAAATATGTTAGAATAAAAATGATTATTATCAGAGTTTTAAAACTCAACTTAAGGGTCGATCTGGGAAAAATCCTTGGTCACGGGTCAGGTTGACCCTAGTCAGCATAAGAATAAAATTTATTATTATCATAGTTTTAAAACCCAATTCAGGGGTAAATCTGAGGTAAGGTCTGGGTCACAAGTCAGGTTAATCATTGACCACGTTGACCTCGTTGACCTAGGTCAGTGTAATGATAAAAATGATTATTATCATAATTTTAAAACCCGATTTAGGGATTGACCCTATATAAGGCATGAGTCACATGTCAGGAGGGTTACCTAGGGTTGATTAAGATTAACATAAAATAAAAATGGTTATTATCATAATTTTAAAACTTAATTCGGAGGTCGACCTATGACAAGTCCAGGGTCACGAATCAGGAGGGTCAACTCGGGTTGACCTGAGTCAATGTAAGGATAAAAATTATTATTATTATAGTTTTAAAACCTGACTTAGGGGTCAACGGGACAAGGCTTAGGTCACAGGTTGGGAGGGTCAACACCTTTTGACCCTAGTCAGCTTATGAATAAAAAAAATATATTATTTTCATAGTTTTAAGACCTAACTCAAGAGTCGACATAAGGCAAAGTTCAGGTAATTAGTCGGGAGGGTCAACCTAGATGACTTAAAATTTCTTTAAAAACCAAAGCAACTTTGTTTTGACCGAAAAAATTAAAAAAACAAAATCAAAAGGTTCTTGACCCAAGTTTTATCTTAGGTTAACTTGTTTTTTTTGTCTGGTTCAGATCGAGTCAACCCTTCCTATATTTTTTCTTAAACTTGGATTAGTCCAAGCTTTAGGTCAACCCGTTAAGTTAATCCTGGTTTTATAACTATGATTATTATATTATTATTAATTTCAACATTCAATATAAACTAAATTAAAAAAAATCTAATTATTTTTTAAAAATATACAAGTTTAACAATAATATATATTTAGAATAAAATAAAATTTTTTATATTTTATTCTATTTTATCCATCTAATCAAATAAAAAACAACAAAAATCATTACTATCAAATACAGAATTGTCTGTCTCTTTTTCTGTTTTCTTTCTATATCTTCATTGTTTATGTTTCTTGTATCCGGAGAGAGTAACCAATCTCTACCCTAAAGAATACTCAAACGCTCGCAATCTGACTTCGATAGTACAGATTAATTCATTTTCCCAGCTTGAACTTTCGTTAGAATGGTAGCCTTGGAGGCCTGACATCATATGGTTACTACTTGCGAGATCTCCTTTATCTAGGGCAAATTATTTGGCTTGTTTCTTTCACTTCTCTGAGGGTATCTTGAAGCATCTGGGATTATTTTCCTTTCCTCTTAATTGGTTTTGAGATTATTGATTTAATTCCCTTTTATTGATTTTAAAACTTCACTACTTGAGAATTATAGACTATGATCATCTACAGAATATCTAAGTTATCTGGAGATGATATCATTTACGTGTATGGACAGCAAAACACACCCACCAAACTTTTAATAACCAAAAGCACATTCTTATACATCAATCACTGGTATGGCATCAATATTTACCAGCAAAATGTAGTAGTATGAGCATCATGCAAAGCACATACACAATCATGTCTGTAGCAGTAGAATAAGCTAGTTAATATTATATTTCTTGAAGGATCAAGTACTCTTACACCGAAAGATTCAGAACACATAACATAATCATAAGTAGGAGTTCATCAGATGTATTTTTTTTTCTCACTGATCTACATTTTGAGCCCTTGCATGCTGCCATCCTGCAAAATCAACCAAAAGAGAACCAACACATATCTAGCTAGCTAGCAAGCTATTTCCTTTTGCTCATCAAAAAGGTTTTCCTTACCTTGGAACCACTTTGAGCTGAAGCATTATTAGCTCTTTTTTCCATAAACGCCATTGCCTCTTTCTCTTCCTTTCTTCCACTTTCAGCTTTTTTGTTTTCCTTTGGTTTGTTAGCTTTCATCTCCATTTGATACTTGCCAACATGCTTATCTTCTTCCTGCTTCAAATGAGCTATGCCATGATGGCTTGGGCCAGAAGAAGCATCAGAAGCCATAGAATCATCACTGTCATCATTGTAACTTTTATTGTCACTTCCACCACCATCAGAACTATCTCCATCGTCACTGTGCTCATCGTCATCACCACCATCATCATCCTGTGTTGGGGAGCCAAGATACATGGTCCACCCAGATTCACTACTGTGACACTCTTCCGCGACAAAGATTTGGGAAGGCTCCATTACTGCGAGCAAGAAGTTGAAGAACAGGATGTTTGTGAAGGGTTTGGCCTTGGTGAGAATTAACAGACAGGAGAAGCGTGTGTTCTTATATAGGAACTTGAGGACCTGTGTATGTAGACACCTGAAAAAGCCACTTAAGCCTTTTATCTCTCTGACCAAGAACTGTTTTTCAACACAAAGAACAGATATACTCTTCTCATATATATTTTGAAAGCTACACAAATCCACTTTTCTTTAATGGCTAGGATAAATATCACCACCTGGAAATCTAAACACAACCCATTAATTCTCTGACTTGAATCAGCTGAAGACAGCTAGAAGCTGTCAAGGAAAGTGAAATGCATCTTTACAAAAGGCATAAATATCAAAGTTTCTTGAATTTGAAAGGACATGAGTTGTTCACTTGGTCATTGGGTTGCACAAGTGAAGATACAATCCATCTTTACTCCTCTGCATTTGTCATTAATAAAAAAGGATGCTTTAAATGCAGAGGGCAGATTGGCTCAGTCCACAAAACTAGAGAGAATATATATATATGTATATATCTGCAAGACTCAATGTTTTAAAAGCTAAATAGCTAGAGGAGTACCTCTTCAGTCTTCACTACCAGCTCATTTAACTCTCACTCCTTTATAATTATGTCCTGTCATTAAAAAATGAACAGGCTTTTTACCTGTGTAAAAATTGCAAACAAGCCAACTGTGAGTTAGGTTTTAGATAAAGCTACTTGAGAGGAACTTGTCAAAATAGCTTTCTGCTTCTGCAATCGTGTCCTCCAATATGCTGGAGCCTGTCCCCTAGGCAAAGCAGGATTATGTCTTTGGTATGAGAGGTACTGCGTGCATATATATATATATATATATAGTCCAGTTATTAGCTCCTCGATAGACACATTTCTTACTCTGTCTTATGAGTTAAACAATTTGGTATCAGTAACTGGTATCTCTTCCCGCGTCAATGGAATATGTTTTTCAGCTTGTTAGAAGTGATATCTAATGAAACAATATCGGACTAGATTGGTAGAAACTCAAGGAGATCCATTAATATTTCTGCTGGGAAATTAACGAAATATTTGGGCTCAATTTGAATGGTCATTCCCTTGTACATTAATGTTTCAATTTCTTTTTTCCCTGAGAAGTACTGCTTTATATAAAATAATAGTGATCAGACAGATAACTTCCAGAATTTACTTCTGCATTAATTCATCTCTGAAAATGAATTTCGTAAGATTGGAATGACCCTTTGAATGGTCATGGTGTATTTACTGAGCTTTCATGGGTTTGGTAGGAAATCTGTCCTCCTTACTGGGGTGGGTTCATTTTATACTCTTGCTGTACAGCATATTCATTGTGAGAGACCCATGATATATTTTATTTACTGCAATGTAAAATTACTCCTTGCCATGATCGTATAGTCTTCATAGCTTCATCATTAACGATTTGACTCTTGCTTCTTTAATGATCATTGTAATGCAAATCAAGTAAAATTCAACAAAGTGGTCATCTGATGCCCACTTTTCCATCCCTTTTTACTAAAATTATATATATGGCCGTGCAATTCTACCAGGCAAAGCCATACCTACCAGGAAAATACATAAAAAAAAGGGTCTCGTTTTGCAAGGAGCACATGCTGCGCTCCTTGGGCACTCGTGGATTTGATGACCGAACACCAAGTAAGATGAAGAACATCTGGTTACTGCTAGAACTACGTGTTTGTCACTGCTAACCCTAGATAAAAACAAGGAAACAAACGTGGTTAATTTGCAGTGATGATTGACTATAGCTAGCCCGTCGATGGGGTCCTCCATGTTTTGGAGGTTAAAGAAACAAAAAGAACTCGAAGAGTTCAAATCCAGTAGGTCTGGGCACCCCATGTCCCCATACTCGAAAGCATGATTTTGATGGTTCCCCACTTATAATTAATCTATGACTTATTATACGGTATTACCAGACAGCTTTGGCCCATGAATTATTCTTGCAGCTTGTCCTGATCTTTTCGAATTCGCACCTTCAGCTGCTCATCTCTCTGGCCCCCACGTGAGGATTGAAAATATGCATGGTTTATTACAAATGGGGAAATCCTTTCTAGGATGGAGATGTTATAATTCTCATTACTTTTAGTTTTTACCATGAAGACGAGCGTGTGCATTAAAAAAGAAAAAGAGAAATTAAGATGCTGTTTATTCCCACTTTCTGTTCGAAAACTCATTTTAAAAGTGTTTTGAAAAAGAATTAAATTTTTATTTTATTATTTTTGTTTTAAATTAATCTTTTTAGATCGTTTAGGTGCAATGTATTATTAAAAATAGATTTTAAAAAATATAAAATATTATTTTAATATATTATATATGCATGTGCTTGGCTAATTTATTATTCCCAGAAACTCAGCCGGCAACAAAGCACCCGCATGCTTAGTTTGACAAGTACAAAGCTTGTAATTTTCAAACACTCCATCCGTCCTCAGAGAAAGGTGAAGGGGGTGGCCGGTCGCACTTTCTCCGATTGGTAAATTATGTGACTTTTATCCTATTATGGGCTCTCGCTCTATTATAACTTCATCGACTGCCTAAATCAGGCAAAATTGCACTCACTTGTAAGTTGACTACCAGTTGTCAAATATGCTTAAGAAACAAAACAAAATAATTTCTCTTAAAAATCAAAATTTCCCATGATGTTTAAGAAAAAAAATTATAACGACCCAGTTTTTTTTATTTCCTATAAATTTTTATTTTTAACTCTTCAACATTGAAAAAATAATTGTTGTGAAAGTTTGATATTTTCTTTTACTTTTGGAACTTGTAATTTTTTTTTCTTTAATGTTTTGAAAAATCTTAATTGTTGAGATGTTTTGAAATTTTTTAATTGTTCTATAAATCAATCTTTTGACTAATATTATATTGTTCAATTCTTAAAAAAAGGTTAAAAAAAGTTATGGTCCATTATTTTCTAATTGTTTTGTTAAATATGTTTAACATTTTGACTCTTTCACAATTTAAGATTTTCTAAATTATATGTTTTTTTAAGAAAAATAAATAATTAAATTTAAAAAAATTATTGTCTGACAATTTTTGTGATTTTTTTTTGAGTAATTTGAACTTTTTTTAATCCTTAGAAATTTAAAAAGTTTAGTGCCCGAGTATTATTAGAATTTTTTATTGTTTAAAGTTTTGAGAATTTTTTTTTTTAAAAAACTTTTTAATCTTCAAACATTTTTAAAAATATAACTTAAAAAATACACTTTTCAAAAACCCTAATTTGTAATCTTGTTACAATGTAATATATTTGAGTTTAATAAGCATTTCCGGTTCGGTTCAGTTTTTTTCCCTTCCAAACCGGTTCAAACCCAATGATCCTCTCTACTTCTCCTGCAACCTCGTATAGCAGATCCCAAGTTGTTGGAGGTGAAGACCCATTCGAGCTTCCATCGAGCTTCCACGGCTAGATCCTTGTCTACAACCGCACCTTCGTCCAACTGCACATAGCGTTGATTGAGGCGATCCAAACAAAACTCAACCTTGCAAATCAGGCAAAAAACCCAAGACCCGAACATTAGCCCCAAAAACATAATCACAAAAACCAGAGCAGGTTGTCCTACTTTAAAAAAAAAACACAAAGGAAGCAATACCATAGTCTTTTTGGTGCCGCAAGGGAGGTCGTTTTTCTTGAAATCATCTTCAAAGGTGGAGTGAGCCATTTGGCGAGTTCGCCCAGCCAAGTAATCTTCTTCGTCACTTTTGTCTGAGCCAACCACAGACTCAACAGGAGAACTAAGATCAGAAGAAAACCCAAAGGAACCAAATCCATAAGGAAGGGGAGGAAAATCAAAGCAAAGCAGAGAGTAAAGTGAGAGTAAAGAGAGAGAGATGCAGAGAAGGGAGAGGGAGGGGGTGACGACTGATGGCTGATACTCTAGGGTTAGAAAACATTGTATTTGTACTTGTTTTTTTTAAGTGCTGGTTGGTTGAACCGGTTCGGTTCGGTTCGTTTCAAACTTTAAAAACCGAAACCGAACCAAACTGAAAATTTTTTGTGATTTTTTAATCGATTAATTTGGTTTTTTTTTATTTGAGTTTATCGGTTTTTTTGCTCACCTCTAGAATTGACTAAAGTTTTCAAACACATTAAAATCTGACCAAATCTTTTTTATAGAAACACATTTGTTGAACTGAAGCAAATACATGGATGATTTTGAGGTTTTTTTTAACTAATAAAACTTATTTAATTAAATAGATTTTAAAATAAATATTGCAAATAATATAGGGAAAAAGTTTAAAATCTTCAAAAAAAAAAAGAAAAGAAAAAGAAAAGCCAACCTCATCTTTAGAACAAAATGGTCACAATAATTGTCCACTTACCCCCCCCCCCCACACACACACACAAATTATACGCAAAAATATAATTAAAAGTTTTTTCTAAGATAAATAGTTATGGGTGTATTTGCTATTATTATGGAATGAATATACGAGGTTTCATTGGACTTGAAATCCACAATTATGGAGTGCTTCAAGGCGTCCCTTTCTTGGCTAAAATAATTGTTTAGTGTTTTATTGCAGTAGATGTTGTATTAGTATAATTAACAATACGTAAATAAAAAATAAAAAGTATCAATTGTATTAGTATTCACATTATAAAATCTTTAATTATTTGTCACATCCAACTTCTAGTGGATTTGAATTTTAAATTTATGTGCAATTTTATCTATATAACGTTATAAAGACATTATCCAATAGATGGAGATCATGACCAACTGTGTTCCTATAATTTATTCACAAACTTTATGCAATTTACAAGCTTTTGTTTATTTGTTATTTTTTTTTTATTTATATCTCTTTTCAATTTGTTTTTTACTTTTATTGCTTCATTTCTTTGCGTTTTTATTTACTTTATTGCTTTTGGCATTACCCTCATTTTTCTTTCTATTTACTTGTTAAAGTCACAAGGTTACTATACTTGTCTCCGCTCAAAATTAAGTTTTTAATTATGTTTGTCCTTGTTGGGAGGAAGAACCAAATAATATGTAGTATATTGATTGAAGAATCAATGATCAATCAACAAATTATTAACTGACAAATCAACAAATTATCATGTCTGGTGGGATTAATTTGTTAAAACAACAATAGAATAGCTAGTGACTAGTGATCAATCATCAACCCAACTGATTGAGGTCATCCCCTAGCCACGAGGAGGCAAAAAATAACTCACAAATATAGAGGTCTATGGAGTAGCCTCCATCAGACATGCCATTAGATGACTTTTCATCATTTAATTCCTCACATCAATATAGAATTGCATTAGGAGATAATAGTAATTTCCACATACAATCCATAAACTCTTCCATCTTTTCCAACAACATAACCTCTACTAAAGTCTAATGAGTATGTTAGTGTTTTATAGCTTTGAAACAACCACTTGGTTATAACTTTTAGAGGTCAGATGGTTTAGTCAAATGGTCATAGCTAGTTTGGACTAAACTCAAATCAGTCACCATTAACACCTATTAAATGCGTGTCTTTTTATTTGAATTTAAGTATATCTAATACTTATTTAAGGAATATTGAATTAAAGATGGAAAATACAATCAACACAACTTATCATAATAATATTATGCTAGTCAATAATATCATACACACTATGACATATCAACTAACTCAAATTCCAAGCTCAATAAAGTCGATTAAACACTCTTTTTTTTTATCCATATACATAAGGGCAAGTCTAAGGATATATACTGCAATAATGAAAACTCAAATTGAAATGTATGGAAGTTTTCAACCTAAGCCTAGGTATCACATTCCTACATAACATGCATCATAATAGGCCTTGTTTGATTTGGTCATGATCGATCATGAGATACCACCTACTCCATAAGTGGATGGGTAGACTTGTAACAATTATATGGCACAACAACCTTATCTACAACCACCATAACCTTTAATCGAGCAATTTAGTGCTCTATAAGCTGTAATTCAACAATGAAATCTTAATCTTTATATGCCCTAAGTATTAGTTGTTAACTAACAAATAAGAGAAATAATTGATAAGCTTGAGTTAGAAGAATGCGTAAGAGGGATGGGTTTATAAGTTGGACGATGCAAACCCTATGGATATAATAACCTAGAAACCCACAATTAAATTGCCTTTCCAGTAAAGCTAAATTCAAGATTGTGATTGAGCTTGACACAATGATAACCTGGATCGAGGCACCGAGACTATATGTAACCAAACTCCTACCTAATTCCTATAAAAACATCCTAAAAATACTGGAAAAATAATAAAAAGAGCTATAAATAAAATAGGAAAAGAATTATAAAGCAACTAGGAAACTAATGCAATTCTTCCATAGTAGCTTCTGGACCTTATTGCAAATCCTTCCCTATGTTGATTGCCCTAAAATCTTAACCCAATAGACCTATAGAAACCTTTGGTAAAATTCCAGCTCAATCCAATGCCCAGATAAAATATTATGCTTGTTAAAGTAAAACTGTGTATTAAAAAAAATAAACATTCAATTGCTAAAATTAATTAGCCCATGAAGTAGCTAGATTAGGCCCCTCTTGTGCTTGAATTAAATTGACTAAGGTCTGATATTCACTTATTGATGTTACCTCCTTGAAATCCATTTTGACTCAAATATTTTAAATAAACATATTAAATATATCTTTGAGCTTATTTGCCATTGATCTTGTAATTGGCCCAATTGTAACTCTCAATAGATCTTTTGGTGTAATTTGGATCATATATTTAGACATATAACCAAACTTATATATAATCATCTATACCTTAAATGGATTGATAGGCTACATCCAATTCCTGAAGAAATCAAAATAGCTAACTCTAAATAATTTTTTGAAGAGGATAACCAGTCAACAAGGGAACACATTACTAAGTTTACTGATCATTATAATGATGATGTTGCTAATACCTTTGTGAAATAAAAATTACATGGTTCATAACTAACTAAGACTACCTTTCATTAGTTCTTTATATTGCCACCTAATTAGGAAGAATTCAAGACTTATTTTCATAAGTATTTTTATAGATGTGAACTATCGATAACATTGGTTTACTTAGCTAGGATATTCCAATATCTAGAATAATCCATATAAAGTTATGCCCTTCATTTCAAAAGTTTTAAAACCAAGTGCACTCCACCCATAATGGAGCAGGAACGCATTAAATTAATTTTAGAAATAATGCAATATATATAGGTTTTTAGAAACTAAATATTAAGATTTTTATATTCTTATAAGTGATGTTGCTCGATATGAAAAGACACTAGCAAAACAAACAAAAAAAATCCACTTAGGGTGATAAAACTAGTTTGCTACTTAAACAAGGTAGCAATGGTCCATTTAATGGCTGATTTAAACTTTGAGAAGGATTTTGAAGTTTTAAAATAACTAATATCAATCCCAAAACTCAAAAAGGCATCGCTATATTAAGAAGGACAAAAGGAGGCTAACAAGACTATTGATAAAGAAATAAAAGTGGTCAGAAAAAACTAATGGAAATAAAAAAAATACATATTCAACATTAAAAGAGCTAAAAAGAGATATATGATCATTTGATACGAGGACAAATCAATCTCATGGGAAATCACATTGTTGTTGAAAAAAATAAAGGAGAAGAAATATTATAAGTGATAAAACTTATAAATACATGATATTAATAATTATGTCATCTTCAAAAATCAAATCTAAAAAGGCATTGGAAGCAAGTTGCATTCGCTTATTGGATAAGATAATTAAGTTAGGTAACAACCCCTTACTTAAAGTAATAATAGTAATAACTACTCCTCAATCAAATGGACTTATTGGTAAAGGAGAAATACAATAGACAAAGTTTGATCGACCATGATAAAGGTTGGAGTTGTTCATTAATTTTACCACCAGTAAGAGATATATCGATCATGATAAGACTAAATAATTGGCACTAAAAGATCATGTAAAATCACTTTATAAAATATACAGGTGCTCTACTTAACATTTGATCATACATAAGAGAGAAATATTTGAAGATAAAATTAAATATATTGGCACATATCAAAAGTAAAAAAAATAAAAATTAAGGCCAATTGACAATGAATGAAATAAACTTTAACCACAACATTAGTCATCCAAACTTAGAGGATGAAAAATTAGCCAGTGATCACCAGCATCTCCTAAACATTGAAAAATGGTGAAAACAAAATCAGTTAA
>Ga0325401_1006688_pt1 | contig 11158 bp, 3 predicted proteins | sample PopdelMetagenome_FD_205666 | JGI IMG/M metagenome (GOLD analysis project Ga0325401, IMG submission 205666) | Populus deltoides microbial communities from Bellville, Georgia, United States - Xylem-PdKOR-R2 | ecosystem: Host-associated > Plants > Phyllosphere > Stem > Wood/Secondary xylem | place...
ATGGGTGGCATAATTTTCCCCATTAAATGAGTGGATCATGAAGCAAGCCTGTGTTGAGAGTTACAGTCCATGCAATAGTGAAATAAAGACCACGTTATCTGAAAAAGATATGTGCAGGTTTCTCTCTCTTTTAGTGTACAGAAACAACATTTATTTCATCATATCCTCGATCACATGGATCTTAAATTGCCTGTGGCATGCATCGGTGCTTATTGAATGAGTTCTTCATCTTTCAAAATAGAACCATGCATGTCGTCGGTCGGTCCTACCAAACTGAAAACTTTGCATGCATTATGATACGTTTGCCGCAAATGCATCACTTCTGTACCTTAGTTTGTTGGAACTGTGCCCTCTGGTTTCAATATTCTCTCCTCGTGAACCAAAATCAAATGAATATTTATTAAACTCATATAAGCATATATTGTGGCTGCTCTGGATCGAAGGAAACAATTAGGTATGATAACCCCACCAGGTTTTCTTTTATTTATTTTAAACCATGAACAATAAGCTAGACCGCCCAAGTTTGTGAAAAAACCTATACCTATACATCTTGTCAGTTATAAACATGAAGAGGTGTATAAAATCAATGCCTAACGAGCATATGTTAAACACCACTAGAAAAATAAATTATACCAACGAAATATTATGTCGATGAAAAAGTTGTTTATCTGTCAATAAAAATATGTCAATAAAAATATATCTGGCGGATTAATTTGCCTTCATTTTTGCCCTAGGAGCACTAATTCATTTTTCAACCGACACATTGACGGCTTATGATTGATGACTCGTGTAGGATTGTGAAGTGTCTATGACGGTCGAGACACTACAGTCTAACCTCATATCTTGAGTCATAATCATAGAGAAACCATAAACCTGATTTCTACCACATCCACTAGTTGCTCCAGCCTCCAACCATAACTCCGGATCGTATTCCAGATGGGTTAAAGGATCCTCTCTGTGTTTGGCACGCATGCAATTGTTATTTATTCCTACGTAACAAAATAAACAAGTCAAAGATATAAATAAAAAAATATTAGTCTATACAATGTACAAAAGGTTAAAAAGATGACTTACAATAAACGCCTCATCGACTGTCCATGATCTGTTACACCTTTTTTTATCTATCCTCTCTTCGTATATGTGTTTCCATGTATAACTCTATTGAAGTTGGCTCGCGCCTAAGCTATATGACCTATAAAATAAATCCCTAGTTAAACTTTGTCACAAATAATAAATATCATTTTTTAAAAAATACTTAAAATTAAAACATGCTCTATTACTAGGCACTTTACATGGTTGGTAACAGACAATGACCTACTAGTATGCTTGTTAATAGAACTATGAGTCTCTTTGCTTTTTTTCAAAGACCCACTTCATGAATGCCTCATAAAACCTTTCGACGTGAACAACTCTAGATGTCTCTCATAGTTGCTCTTAGTGATGTGAGGAGATTTACAATTCTTTCACTTTTCAAAGTCATCTTACTCGGTATATTTCCTAGCATAGGTGTGTGCGTCATACCAGAAATCACGTAACTTGGTTTAAAAATCCATTAAACAATAATATATAACCAAAAAAAGATTACAATTCAACAAAAAAACTTAAACTTTACACGTTAAAACTTACCTAGTTGCTTTCTGATTTTTCAAGACTTGTTTTTCCACCTAAGAGTTTGCCTCGTCCCACCAAAGTTTTTTCTTGTTTTCATATATAAAACAATTAGTTTATAAATTAATTAAAAAAAACATTTTTTATTACTAAAAACAAGTATTGATTGTATATGTACTAACCTTAAATTTTCCTCATCAAGCATCAACCATGGGCATCCATTAAAGATGCTCTTTAAGCTGGCTCTATTGAAATAGGAGAACTTTCATCGATGATTTCATCATCAATGTTATTGTTCGCATAACTTCCATATTTGTAAACCTGAAAATCAATTAATTAACGGTCATCTATATAAACATGTAATTATTAATTTAATGGAATGTTTGAATTAAATAAATTTCCTTACATGCTTAAATCCAATTTCTATTCCGCTATTAACTTGTAGAATATGGGTCAATGACAGATTGGACACCATATCTACGACTCATAAAAAATGACCCTGCATCGTTAAAATGTGTATCGCGTGCTTTTTCATAATCAACATTTAAATGCACTACAGGCTCAAGAACACTACAACTTAAAGAAGAATAACCACTTTATTTTGATCTTAAAATTTTCCTTAATATTTAAATAATATAACTAAATAATTAAGAATATTCAATTAAATTCTCAATCTATGGTTTATGTTTTTTTTTAATGTATCTATCCATTTAAAATAAATTATGATAGCATCTCTCCTATACAAGACCCTACCCGTTTGAAAGGTTATAGTATTTATTACTATAATGCTCATATATACTATTCATAACTTTTAGCCCCTCAACCCATAATCGCAACCGAGTTTAATAATATTTTTATATTAATAGCTCATTCCTTTCAAGATTTAAACTTAAGAATTTGATCTCATGTTAAGTGGAATGATTTTTGAACCAGCTAACCTTATTATAGGCAAATTGAATATAACAACATGAATTATCATATTTAAATGATTATTGTAAAATAAATTATTTTTCAATTTTTCAACACATTTTAAGACTAATAAAAAATATAAAAAATAAAATTTGAATTTGTATATGTTATTACTCAAAAATCAAGTTATTTTATTCAACTAACCAACTAAATTACTTAAAAATCAAAATCATATCTAAAAATAAATAGCATATAATTATTTCTATTGTCTATTCAGAAAATAAATTCATATAAAATCCAAATTGGCATAAGCCCTAACTTCCCTTAAATTAGGGATTTCAATTTCAAACACAAATAGGTGAGAACACAAAATTATAATTAAAGAATGATTCATAACAAAATGATAGGCAACACGTAAAAGGAATAAAATGAAAAACAAAAGGGAGAATACATATCATGTCAACAATAGAGTCCAAGAGCTTAAACGAAATCAAACCTCGATGAGAGAGAAACCACCATCTAGAGGAGAGAGAAACCATCTTCTAAAGGAAAGAGAAGTTGTCGTCTAGAGAACAAATAGCGTCAGTAACTATTATTGTTGAAGATAGAGAAAGGATTTAGAGGATGGAGAATAAATAAGGAAAAGCTAGAGATTACCTTGACATATTTAGGTTTAAAATCACATACATAAATTTTTTTTGGTTTTTTTCGGTAATAAATGACGTCAACACATCACCAACGGAGTTATCGATGAAAATTTTGATATCGCTAGTAAATCCATCGGTAAATCCACCGGTTATTTAAAAATTTTAGAACTCTTTAGGTGAATCCAATCCCTGAATTCTCCAACAAACTCTCTGTAATTTTCTGATAATTGTATATTTAGTTTGTAAAACCATCGAAGAATAAAAAAAAAATCCTTAATTCTTCTTTGTAATTCTCAAATGATATTGTTGTTCATTGGTGATTGTGTTAGTACTTAATATCACCGATAAAAAATAGTCCATCATATAATCCTTCTGTTAGTTTACATTCCTGAATTCTTCCTTAAACTCTTTGTAATTCTTTGATGATTTTATATTTTGTTAGTAAAAACATTAATGCATTATCTTAAAACATAAATGGGTAGGTTTGCTTTATGGAATATTTAGAAACAAAATGGTATCAAGACATTGATGTTGACACTACGAAGTATTGAGTGGTTGAATTTGTGATGATGAGGCCTAGATTTGTGGAAAGATAGGTGGGAGGGGCAGCTATTTTGATTTCCAATTTAAAAGAAAGAGGAGAAGGAGGAAGAAGGCTGATGTCATTTATAAAAATTTTAAATTTACCAATGAAATTTTCAATGAAATTTTGCGACGGAAAATACCATCAATAAATTCATTGAAAAATGATGATGTGTCATATTAACAACGAAATTGTTTTTGTTGGTAATTACGTTAGAAATTACTGACATAAATACTAAATCACTATTATAATTGGACATTATCAATGAAAAATATCATGTTGGTAATTTCATTGGTGTTTTACAATTTTCTTGTAGTGAAAGTTTATGGTGACCAAATTAGTCTCCCTAGCCAACTATTGTGATTAATTTGAACAATTCGTACAAATGTTTTGTACAAATCAACTATCACATGCCACGATTGTTTATTCAAAGTTTTGAACCTTAATTCATTTGTATGCATAGTATTTATCCAATCTCGTACGCATGTTTCACCAAACTATGGAGTTTAAAAATAACTTGGTAATTATCCTACGTTGTAATGCGAGTCAAATTAATTTTTTTAATATAAAAAATATTCAGGTGTTGTTATCTTAGTTTTAGCAGAACAAACATTTAATTAATCAATTTGATAAATTTAAAGATAACTTAGATGACTATTAAATACATATTTTGACTAAAACAAATTTCAAGATATCTTTTTATATATATTAAGATAAAAATATATTTGATCGACCCAGGTTAACTTGAATTAACCTGTTAAATCCACGACCTGATTCATAAGTCCGGGATAACTTCATAGAAAACAAATCAAAACAAATTATAAAACTTAATGTTGAAGGATGGAAGTAAAAAGAAAATTAATTAAAAAAACAAAAAAAAACTTAAGTAAACCTATGTTAACCTTCCAAACTTGCAACTTGAGTGAACCCTGCTTAAAAAAAATTGAAATTAATTTGTCAATCCCACAATCTGAATATGACATCAAAATAAAAAATATCTTATCTTTAACTAACAATAAAATTGAAATTAATTAAAAAAATAAACCTTTTAAAAATATATTGTTAAGTAAATAGTGTTTTGTTTGGTAAAGTTAATAGTGATTTGTGAGGAGACTAACAATAATGAATTCCCCTCCTCGTAGAAATTTTTTTTTTTAAAAGAAAAAAGATGTTGTCATGTCTTCAGCCCTTGGATTTTATATCATCGTTTCAATCAATCAAAGTGCAAAACGATCCCATCTCTATTAATTGAGTTTTTATAATCTTGTTTTTCATCATTAATTAATCTATAGGCATACCATAGGTTGTGTAGTGTCTGCGGCTGTGGCATCAAGCAACCTCCAGTGAAATTCTCGATAAAAGCAAAACCTAATGGAATTAATAAAACCCATCGACTTTTATGGATAAAAACTCAATTATTCGCCTCTAATCTAAAACGTTACAATTTGCTGCATTAAAGATTTCTCTACTTGTTGACCAATTATGACATGACCTCCTACCATCAAATTTAACAGAAAAGCATAGGCTGGGCATGCATCTACGTAGCCAACACATGTATCATGGATCAAAGAAATTATTTTTATTTTATTAATATAAAATCCCGCGAATATACATTAATCTTATAAAACTTAAAATTAACAACAATATAAATTTTTAATTGTCCTGAAATTTATAAGACTCGAACTGATAATTTTTAAAAAGCAATTTTAGAATCTAATCAGTTAAACAAACCTATAAAATTAATTTATATATCATGTAATATAATAATTTATTGTGTTTTCATGTCTAGTTCGTGAATACGTTACATTGAATGTATCAAATATACAATCATTGTATTTTACAAAGTTCAAGGAAATAGAGAAATCGTCAAAATTTTAATGATCAATGTATGTGTGAGTCAAGCAATTTTACAAGAACATGTAGACATCTATTTTCTTGTATTTTACTTGTTTTTTTTTTCCCCTTCCTATTTGGCAAAAAAAAAGCACTTATAGCCACAGTGTTGATTGCCGAATCCTCAGCTTTTGTTTCTCAATTTCCAACACTATCGAGAGAGCCTCTCCTTAACCCTTGCTAGAGCAGCCTTGAGGTTTTCTTCACCATGCTTTTCTACTACAATTCAAGGGATAACTTCAAGCAATTCGAAATTTCGAACTATTCAAGGGTTCTTTTCGAATAGCGTAGTCTAGTTCCCTGCACTACGGGGATGGTGCCTGAGCTAACTCGTATAAGTGATTTCTCAAGCGGTATCAAAAAAAAAAACATTTCTTGTCAAAAACAATTTGAAATCGCAAACAAAGTATGTTACTAGATTGTTGCAAGAGAGTTTTTGAAGGTCACACTTGCATGTGTGATGAGGAGTGTGGTTGCGATTGTTTTTCAAAATATTTTTTATTAATTATAAATATATCAAAATAATAATTTTTTTAAAATTGACATCAGCGTATTAAAATGATCTAAAAACATTACAAAAATATTAATTTGAAATAAGAAAAAAAATAAATTTTAAATTTTTTCAAAAACTTTTTTAAAACACAAAAACAAACATTTGAGAGATTCTCATCTAATAAACCCCAATGAAATAAAATTGATCACTTGAAAAAACAAGGTTCTAAGAATATCAATGGATCAAAATAAATAAAGAAGAGGTAATTAATTAAGGTTTTTAAGATAGAAAAACCTAATAAACTACAAAATATTTTTAGTAGAGAAAAACCTAAAACAAAACTAGATATTACACTGAAAAAAAGGTAAAAGAAAAAACAATAAAGAAAACTGTAAAATAAAAAAAAAAAAACATTAAAGAAAACTGTAAACTTACAAAAATAATTTGCATGAAAGATAAAAGCATTGAGATTGAGAGAAAAACTTGAATAGAAATTTGGGATCGTCTTTATCTTTATTTCTTCCTTCATGTTTCTCAAATATTTGAATTTCATCTATGACTAATAAAAGTTTTGCAATTTGGCCTAATTACTTATAGTCAATTGAAAACTTCTAATCTTGGATTAAGAATAAGTATTTTTAGTCTGGTTTGGTTTTTTATTAAAAAAATCAACCAACATAATTTTTTAATATATAAATTCAAAATCAGATAGAGTTAGAAATCAATTCAAATCAATTGGTATCAACTCGGTTCAAGTTTTTAAGTGAAAAACTGATAAAACTTGTGATTTGAGCTTTTATCTTTTAATTATGGGTTTTTTTATAGCTAATTTCAAATTAAATTTGATTTTTATGGGCTTTTTTATGGCCTAATTGAAATTTTAGTCTTTAGGCGATCTACTTGAATGCACAGTATATTAGCATTCTGAAGTTACTTTAACTACATTCAATATACTTTCAGAATTACATAGAATAGCATTTCAATACAGCACCATGATTTCAATCAGTGAAGGCTCCTTTTCTTGCATTTTTATTTGCTAGCTTGATTTTCTAATAGTAAGGCAGCAGAGAACCCACCAGCCCAGTCTTGACAAGATGAGAAATAATCAGTCATTAGAACCCACATTCATGCTCTTCAATTGTTAGCTAAAAAAACTAAAAAGCTATTTTGATCTCTATGGGCATTTGTTTTAGAGTAAATCATCAACTTCATGATCATGATAATGTTTCCTCCCCCAAAACTCCAGAACATACATTCATATTCACAAATCCAAGAAAGTGTTAAATTGTATATAATCACAATTGGAAAAGGTAATTGAATCATCTTAATGCAAACAGTGAATAACTAGCCTGCTTGATGGATAGATACGAGGTAGGGATATTACTTCATTGAAGTCTCCTGCTTGTGGAAGACTTGTAGGATCTCCTACGAATCTTACGAAATGGCATAGCACAAATCTACAAAAATTGGCATTTAACACCTAGTTCTGTCAGCTCATATCTCTATTATTGATCACTGGCTGCTGCCTTGAATGTATCTTTGCTGCCGTCAATGTTTGGAACAAAAGCTAAATCACAAGGAATTAAATCCAAACTTCTTGGTACACCCTTTACAATTGCAGAATATTGACTTCAGAAAAAACAGTTCTTGCAGCTATGACTTATACAGAACATGGATTATCTGTAAGTTATTTGTATTGCATGGCATGGTCTATACATAGATAATACAAATGCTAGCAAGAATTCTGGGTACACTCCTATGAAACTCTCTTTCCTTGCCCTAAGAAGGCTAAAAAAGAGAAACAAACGAACCTGTTGATGACTTATCTCGAGTCATGGAACCCCTTTAGACCATCCAAACTTGATATCAGTTTCATGGTAGTTAATTCTTTGTTCTGACCATTCAAATTTGAAATTGTTTTCTATGGTTTTTGGTGACATTCTCCATTCAAACACAAACGCCATTTCCCTGATCTGCATTTTCAACAATTTCAATTGTATTAATTCTCTTACAAGTAGCAACAATCCAAGGCAAGAAATACGACAGTTCTGTACGAAAGAGCAGCGTAAAATATAGTGGAGCATACGAATGACTGTAAAACCACTCTAAATAGTTTTAAATTTGGAAGCTACGAAGATTGCATAAGCTGCATATCTCTATGGTCGTGATTTTCATAACCTCGGGCACAATATTAGCCACGATTGAGCTAGCCATTAGCTTAATATTCTATATTGTTGTGGTGACCGAATCACCATCAATAGACTGAGCCAAGTTCTTTTCAAAATTGTTGTCGACCATGGTGATGAGAAAAAAAAAAGATTATTCATTATGGCTCTTTGTTGGCCATTTAGTAAGTGAAGTAATTTTGCTCACATGAATACGAGATTTCCCTCCATTTTAATTAGACATGAGAGAGTCAAATCGCCTGTTAGCATGACCAGAAGTATGAGCATAATATATAGTAGAATTAACCTCCTGGGTGACCATGTGTTGAGCACTTGGTTGAACAAATGAAGGATCGAATTCAGTCCATACGTATTCGGATGTGTTTGAAAGTTACACCTTAATTATTTGCTCCTAAAGGAGTATACAAATTTAAAACATCTAGGACTCGTGCATTAGGGTAGTGTTTTTTTATTCCGGATAAGGATAGAGTACTAGACATGTAAATTCTTTTGTGATGTTGTTTAGTGAATATTTGGATAGTATAAAAATTGATTTTTATCTTGTTAAAGGTTATTCTGGTGGAGAAAGTTTTGTCGCACTGAAAAAAAAAGGGTAAACTTATACAAAATCTCTATAAAAAAAGCTAATCTGGATCAATATAAAGATAAAATTAGTTATGATAATAGTTTTAAAATCCAACTAAGAAATCAACCTAAAACAAGGCCCAGGTCATATATAAAATTGATCATTGACACAAGTCAATGTAAGGATAAAATATTTATTTTATATTTTTAAAACCCTACTTGGGGTCGACTAGAGGCAAAACCTAGGTCATGGGTTGAGTTGGCCATTGACCCGAGTCAAAATAAAAATAAAAATGATTATTATCATAGTTTTAAAATTCGATTCGAAGATCAACCCGTGACTAGACCCGAGTCAAGTGTTATGTTGACCATTGACTCGAGTCAGCGTAAGCATAAAAATACTTATTATTATAGTTTTAAAATCTAACTAAGAAATCGATCTAGGGCAAAGCTCGGGCTACCAGTCTAGTTAACCACTAACCTGGAATAATGTAAGGATAAAATAGGTTATTATTATGGTTTTTTAACCCAACTAAGGGGTCGACCTGAGGTAAGGTCCAAGTTATGGGTTGAGTTAAACTAACTCAGGTCAATATAAAGATAAAAATAGTTATTATTATAATTTTAAAAATCAACTTAGAGGTCAATCTAAGGCTAGGCTAGGACCGGGTCACGGGTCAGGTTGACCATTGACTGGAATAATGTAAGGATAAAAATAGTTATTATCATAAGTTTAAAACTCTACTAAGGGTTCAATTTGAGGCAAAATCCGAGTCACAGATTGGGTTGACCATTGACCCAGGTCAATATAATGATAAAAGTGATTATTATCATAACTTTAAAACTTGACTCAGAGGTTGACTTAGAATAAAACCCGGGTCACAAGTCAGGTTAATCATTGAACCAGTCAATGTAAGGATAAAAGTGTTTATTATCATAATTTTAAAACTCAACTCGGGGATCAAACCCGGCTAGGCCCATGTCACGAGTTGGGTTGACCATTGACTTAGGTCAACATGAGGATAAAAATAATTATTATCATAGTTTTAAGATCCGACTAAGAGGTCGACCAAGGGCAAGGCCCGGGTCAAGGGTCAGTTTGACCATTGACCTGGGTCAACATAAGGATAAAAGTTGTTATTATTGTAGTTTTAAAACCCGACTCGAGGGTAAACCTAGGGCAAGGCTCGGGTCATGGGTTGAGTATATCGTTGACTTGTGTCAATATAAAGATAAAATTGGTTATTATCATAGTTTTAAACACGACTCGAGGATCGATCTAAGACAAGGCTCAGGCCACGGATCAGGTTGACCATTGATATTTTTAAAACTCGATTTGGGGGTCAAATCAGTGAAAAGATCATGTCACGAGTCGGAGGGTCAACCTAGTTTGACTTGAATCAATGTATAGATAAAAATGATTATTATCATAGTTTTAAAACTTGACTCAGGAGTCGACCTAGGGCAAGAATTGGGTAAGGGACCAAAATGTTTAAAAAAAAATCAAAGCAACCTTGTTTTGACAATAAAAAAAGTCAATGAATTTTTTACAATGCCAAGTCAGATCAATTCTTCCTCTATTTTTTCTTTAAACTCAGACTAGTCCAAGTCCCGGATCAACCGTGTCCTGTGCAGTATCTACTACATACAAAATAAATTAAATTCTAGTTCAATTCAATGCTTACCAAATATATGACAAAAATGCTTACCAAACAATTATTTGTTCAATCAATATTATCCATCATACTAAGGCACCGTTTGGGAACGCGGCTGCGGCTGCTTTCCCAAAAAATTTAAAAAATTTTTTTTGCTAAAATTTAATATGATTTGTACGTTTTGGATCGTTTTGATGTGCTGATGTCAAAAATGATTTTTAAAAAATGAAAAAACATCATTGGCATGTATTTTGGCACGAAAAGTTATTTGAAAAGCACCCGCAACCACACTGCCAAACACGCTCTAAACACTATCTAAATATATGTTTAATATACATTGATTGCCATGTCCAATTGAATTTATCCTTAAGTTGGAAAATTTAATTTTGTAACAACTAAATAGAGTCATAGTTGTTGATCTTCCTGCTTGGAACTCGAAGAGTTTCTATTTGGCCCTTTAGTTTGCCAATAGGCATCATTGATATTATGAATGTGTTTTTTGGTATTATAAAATACATGTATGGTCTTAATTTAGCTTCACTACACAGCTGGACATGTGGACTTTGGTTATATAAATATTAAAATTAAATAGCTACAAATAAAAAATATTATCATTTTCA
>Ga0325401_1006691_pt1 | contig 11157 bp, 4 predicted proteins | sample PopdelMetagenome_FD_205666 | JGI IMG/M metagenome (GOLD analysis project Ga0325401, IMG submission 205666) | Populus deltoides microbial communities from Bellville, Georgia, United States - Xylem-PdKOR-R2 | ecosystem: Host-associated > Plants > Phyllosphere > Stem > Wood/Secondary xylem | place...
TCTCATCATGAGGTGGCGATTTTATTCGGATAACTCTCACAACAGCAGCGTCTTTTAGACGCATTCCAGAATCCGACTTTTTATCTTTCCTGCGCCTATTTTAAAGCGTAAAATATAGTATTTTTTTTATTTTTTTTAAATTTTAAAATATATTAAAATAATATTATTTTATTTTTAAAATCAACTTACGAAATTGATTCAAAAATAAAAAGATAATTTGAATTAAAAAATTTAAAAATTTTAGATTACAAGACAATTCGACCGCACTTTCAAACACACCCTATATTTCATTGCCTTTCCTTTCTTTTTTTTATTATTTTTTTTATTTTTTAACAGATAAATACTAGTTGTAAAACGTTCTGAGTTAACTTGGAATAAGGTGTAAATCACATATCGAAAAGGTTTGTCCCAATTGTTTTTTTAAAAATAATTAAAATAATTTTATTTTAAAAAATAATTATAAAAAAAATTAATAAATTAAGAGCCGAGTTTTAACCAGATAAATGAATGAATTTTGATTTTTAAATCGGATTAACCAAGTTATTAGATGAATACAAGTTAGCGGTTGTTTATCGACTCTACAGTCCCATACAAGTTTTACGAATATGATTTATTTTTTCACTAGCCGATTAAACGACAAAGAAGAGAATTTAAGCAGGTCTCACTCTTGGTCCCATTACTGATTTCCTTGGCCTTATTTGTGTCGCCTCAGTTTTAATTCTAACATGGTGTGTGAAGGTCTATCCAGGTACGAGGGATGGGCTGATACACGTCGGATTTATGCTAATTATCCATTTGATTAAAAAAAAGAATGAGGTGTTTTTTTTTTTTTTTTTTACTATCATGTCCAAAATGCCAACGAGCCTTGTTTTTTTTTTATATATATAAAAACTAATTGTGGGATCAGCTTGAATTTGGTATCTAAAGCTCAAAAATCAACTTTTTTATCTTTAGATTTAAGTTTTTTCTTCGTATTATCCAAGTAAATTTTTATGCCAGCAGTTTTTTAATCATTTTTTTTATTATTATTAACAATCCGAGTTTGTTGTAGGTTAAATTTTTAAAAAATTAGAAATAATATAATCATGGAGAGATCTAAAATATTTATTTTTTATTTGCCAAGAAGTTATTATAATATTTTATATAAAAAAACCCTATTAATACTAACTACATAAATAAAAATAGCAAAATTGTTATCTTTAGATAGAAAAAACATAATAATACTAAATATAAAAATTTATACTTTATTAAAAAACCATCATTCACTCGTTAAACACAAAGAATAATCCGAGGGTTAATTATATTTAATATCCATCGAATTAATATAAAAATACACCAAAAACCGAATAAATACAAGAAGGTGTGAACAATATTTTATTTCCAATAAATATAGAAAGGTGTTGGAGCACAGTCATGCTCGTTGGGATCATGCAATCGAAATAATAGGTGCATGGTACATGTGGGTATCGTGCACATTATTGAGGCTGTAATGTCGAATCATCTTAATACCATGTCGCTTAACAACCACAATAGAATGAGATTTTTATTATTATTATTATTAGTATAAATATTTGAATCAGTTTATGCATATCTTGACTAATTCTATGAGCCCTAAAATTAATGACTATATAAACAAACTCCAACTAGTAATCTCTAAAAAGCAAATTTATTACACCCATAATAATATATTTTTTTTACTGATTGGGATTGGGATTTTTTTTTTGTACATTTTTAATTTTTTAATATAACGTTTCTTTAAATGAATTATTATTTTTTATATAACATCCTTTTGTTGAATTACATTGATTGGACCATCTCAATTCCCGAAGGGAAGAGATGAGGACCATTTACCCAGAATCTGACAGTAGCCGATCAGCCACCACCACGCAAAACACATGTACAGAGCAGATCGAATCTGTTCTATTTTGATGCCATATCTCCAGAAACACTGGACCCGCTTCTTGGTATCAATGAATTAATATAAAGTATTATTTTATTTTATTTAATCTCTCTTATTTGTTGCTGATCAAAACTTGACACCTCACCTGAAGTACATAGCATAAATTCTTAGCGTTCTCTGTAACTAGAATCTTAAACGGTGATTTTTGTCTCTGTTTTTTTTAAAAAAATATATCTATAGGAATGTTCGGTGTCGAAAAAATAAAAATAAAAACAAAGATAATATATTTAAAGATATAAAAATTCATTCCAAGACCATTTTAATAGCAAATTTATTTTATCTTTATATTTATGTGTCTTTAGCTAAATATTTTTTTTATTTTAATTGTCTTCGTCTCTTGTCCGAGACACCAATCAATTGCCACATTACATGTAAATGTTATTATGTTATCTAAATAATATTTACAATACATAATATAATACATTTTTCATTGATTTCAATACAAATATTATGTCAACTATTTATTTAACCAAATAACTTTAATTATTTTTTATTATTTTAAAAATTACATCATTTTAAGAGCTCCGTCACCCTAAAAGCTCACATCCATTATCCTACCCTCTAAATAAAAAACATATGTTAAGATAATTGGAGCCTTTTGCTTACTAGTATGATAACTACTGGAGACTTACATCATCGTTAATTTCATGGCTCGTAGAATTAATCGAAGTACACGCAAGCTAACTCAAACACTCATGTTAATAATAAAAAAAAAAAAACACATGTTGAGATCATGTTTCTATATCACATTCTAGATAAATCATCTAAATTAATGTGCTTATAAAAAAATATATTATTAACACCGAATCAAGTTAGAACATAAAACGATAATGCAATCATAATCTTGATTGTCTTAATATCAATATTCTATTGTAGTAGCTAGACAGTTTACACCGCTAAATTACTTTTTATATACAGATCCTTTGTGTTCGACTTCAACCTGATAGACAAAAGATTGTAATATGTTGACATATATTGTGTGTGTTTTTTTTTTGCCCCCCATTAAACCGTTGCTATTATTTTAATGTATTTATCATTTATAATGCATTTATATTAATATATATATATATATTACTTTAATACATTTATAATAAAAAATTATTTTTTAAAATAATCTTATCATAATAATTTTTTTATATATAAATGGTCGATTCATGTGCTTTGATTTTTGATTGTTAAATTTTAAAAAATAAAAAATAATTTTTTTATTATTTTAATGTGATGATATCAAAAGTAAATTTTTAAAAATAAAAATAAAATATTATTTTAATATATAAATGTATCAATCCCACATTATAAATGGATCAATTCATGTGGATTGATTTCTGATCTGCTATTAATTAAAAATTATGCTGAAGGTGTATTCGATTTCCTTTTCCCGTGGGCCATGCAAGTTTTGATTTCTTGCAAATCTGATTTTTGTCCTCTAACTCGTGAATAGCAAGTAGACAATAAACTAGAGGTTGGGTCCTGAGCCACTGTAACTACACACCAATAACAAAATATTAGCATGTCGTTGCTCGGGGGACCTTCGGTTAGCGAGGTGAGGTTAGAACTGGACTGTCATGGCTGGTCAGTGGGTCATGGGGGACCTGAACCCATTTTTCTTTCATGAGCTGACCTCGCACCACCCCCATTTGCCAGGTAGCCTAGGTTTTACCTTCACTGATCTATCTTCGTGGTTTGCAGGCAAATCATTTTGGTGGTGCTAATTATAATTAAAATTAAAAAAGAAAATAACACGCATATATCATGCTTTTAGAACCCGTTTGTTAACGAGGTTGCGTCTGCGTTTTATTTAAAACGTAGATGCAACCTGTTTGGTTAACAAAACAACACAGTTTACTGTGTATGAATCCCACGCAAATTTAAGTTCGGGACGCAGGAAAAGAAAAAGCAGCAAAATGCTGCTTCTTGCGCACTGTTCACGCCAATTAATTAGCATGAACAGTGTAGCATACACTGTTCCGGTCCGACCGGTTCCGGTTCAAAACTTTAAATGCATTGAAATAGGTCCGGCCCAGTACAATAAAAAATAAAAATTATTTTTTATTTTTTAATTGTGTTTTATTCAAAAAACTAGTATTTAACATTATTCAATGACCCATTGTCGGATGTATTTCATACGTGATGAAATTGTAAATAGTTTAATGAAATAATAAAAAATCTTTTATATAAAGTATTATTTATTTCATGATGTAATAACAATAGTTAAATCTACAATATTTAAATTAAAAATCATCAATATTAATATATATTTTTTTAAATTATTTTATAACCTCAATTTCAAAAGCATTATTAACCAAACACATTAAACTACTTTTTGTTCAAACTTAATTTCAACTACAGTTTTAACCAAACACCTATTTTTTCAAACCAACCTCAACTAAAAGTACTTTTTATAAAACAACTTTTTTCAAACCACAATCACAACAGCTACCGCAATACCAAACACACTCTTACTGTAGCCTTAGATTTGTTGCATTATATATTGAAATAATATAATGACTCATTTGCTCCTCCCAGATAAAATTATGTGACTATTTATCGGAAATAATATGGTTTTTTCATCAAATTTATCCCTCAATTAATTAAATCCAAGTTTAGGATTTTATAAGTTTTGAGTTTGAGAGATTAAAAAAAAAATGATATTAGCAATTTATTTTTTATAGTTAATTATTGTCAAGAAATTCTAGTTAGATGTTAATATTTTTTTATTATATTATTAAATCAACTAAATTTATTAAATTTGGCTAAATCAATTACCGAGTAGATTTCTCTTATTTATTTAAAAACATCACTTAAATATTAATTTTTATATTAGAAAAAAATACACTAAGCTAGGTAAAAAGTAGCTGAGCTGGACATGTACGGCCCAGATTGGTAATCCATGGGCTAGGGCACATGACTGGTATCCAAAGCCAACTTGTATGATGAACTTTTAGCAAGGCAGGGCCAGCTACAAACGAGTACAAGAATAAATATAAAGTTAAAACAACATAATTTATTATAAATATATAACCTTGAGACTGGATCATCTATTTAAAATTGATTGCAGATCTGTTTTATTTTTTATATATAGAATTCCCTAATGATATCCCAATCATTAAGCAATAACTAACACGTAATTAATGATTCTTGTACAATGATATTAGATGGATTTGTTCAAGTGTCATGTCTCTGTCGTTCTAGTTTACAAATCCATTCAACAATGTTCTTGGCGTTGATGGGCATTTTCTCTGTCATGGAGATAGAAAAGAAAAAAGGTCCTCTCAGCTTAAAAAAATGAGAAGAAAAGAAAAGGAAGGAATACATCGTCGTGCTCGGGAGTTTGTTAAAACCAGGACAGATAGAGACCGATGCTTACTGGGGCATTTACTTTTGTGTTGCACAAGATATTCCAAGAACAACACTTGCTTTATCGCCATAGAACTATTTTAGAGGAGGGGTTGCAGCGCTACTGCGGAGGTGATTAAGATAGGAACCATGTCCTCTGACCAGTAATGGAGCTAAAAAGTAACTTCCTCTGGTCATGAAATTTGGTAGTCTGCGCATGCTGTGGACGAAGCCTTCTCTTGTACCAACTTCTTCCCCTGTCATTGGTGGCCTTCATTCACGTTTGGATTGGCCCTTCTCTTTTTAGACTAATGTGGATTTTTGGATTAACTTAAATGCACCTCGATTAATCTTATATGTCTTGAAGTTAATGACCATTGAAACTTCCAGTGACCTTGAGATTTGTGGGACTCGAACTGGTGATTTCTGGAAATCAAATCCAGGACCTGATCAATTGAGTTACATCTCTCAGAATTCATCCTGACTCTTCTCTTGAATCGATTCTTTGTATCATTTTTGGTGCATGTCTTTCTCTCCTTCCATTCCTATATATAGTTCTTTTGTTAGCATAAACCCGATTTATGATATGGTTCTATGTTCTTTGTATTCTGACAGAAAATGTAAAAATAATGATGGGATAATAATAAGATTGTGGTTGACTACAATCCAATTATACACAAAAAATTAACTATAAAAAGCTAGTTTTTTTTTTAGTTTTTTTGGTGTGTCTCCATGTAAAAACCTCAATCTAAACCTTGTGAAAGACATGAAGGTTTGTATCTTCCAGAAAATATATTATTTTATTATTAGACTTGGTTAGATATATAATCCAAAAAATAACTTGAGTTACTTAATTATTGGGTGTATTTAAAGATTACTAGATCATGTGGATTAATTTTATTTTACTTTAAAACAAGTTTTTTTTTAAATATTCATTGATTAACCTGGATGAATTTAAATTAAATTTGATCGAGTTAACTAAGTTTAATAAAGTTAATATTCTTTTCCATTCAAATTGAACCTAATTTAATCAAGACTCTGGGTTATGAGTGAAATTCTCAAATTTATCCTTTAAAAAAGGACCGGGTTTAATAATTATATAGATGTAACCTTTTGGACCCGGTTTTTAACGTTTTGATTCATTTAAAGAAAAAGTAAAGAAAGACCTATTGGGCCTTATTGTTTCTTAGGCCTAAGGCTACAGGGCCTCGAAACTTGGAGCAGCTGGGCTACAAGGCCACCCTAATATCTCATAGTGAAAAATCAAGAAGAGGGGAAATTAAAGGAGTAAAATTTCATGAACAAATCCCAGAAAGATGAAATTAGCTTGAGACCGAAAATCCAAAATATGAAATTAGCTTGAGAGCATGAAAACTAATAGCTGTGAAACCAAAAGGAAGATTAAGAAAAAAGATGGAGTTCATCAAGATAAATAATGGAGGGTGGCCTGGCTAGGAGACCCTGGCAGAGATTGCTTCCACGTTCAGAATTCGAGCTCTCGCACCTATTCCATAATCATTCCATGATATTACTTCATAGGTGGAGTTAACTAGTCCGAGTTAGCTGAGTTGGTCCATCGAGCTGCCTAACACCAGCACAGAACACCTTCCATAATCATTCCATGATATTATTTGGAGGATCTTCCTTGATTTCAAAAGAATAAAGATTTCTTAGCTTTCAACCTGCTTAGCATGGCTTAGGTTGGGTTTTAATTTGAAGGCAATTGAACCTCTAACCAAGTGATCTTTGCCCACACGTTCAATAATCGATATTTCCCATGTCATTGGTTTCCTTGATACAGGCATTTTCACATAGTGAATTAAAAAACTAATAATATCGAATAGAAAAACAAAAGAAAACCATAGAATTATTAATTATCTCCTAATAAACTAGTTGTCTAATCAAATAAACCTAACAAATTCTAAATATTATCAATTAGAAAAATATTATAATAAAATTATTTAAGGTAAAATTAAATAACATGATAGACACCCCATGTCACCATTACAATAAAAGAGTAGCAATTTGTTATCTGGATAGTGAGTAATAGTCTCGCATATATAATTCTAAAGGGTATAGTTTAACTAGTTAGATCTTATGCTTGCTTTTTAAAAATCACCAGTTCGAGTTTTACAAATTTTATTATTATTAGAAGTTTATATGGTCGTTAATTTTAAAGATTATAAGATTAATCGAGATACATGTAAACTGACTTGAATATCCATATCAATAAAAAAAGCAAATAGTCTCGCATACAGTGTGTGTAGTAGATAAACATAGTTTTTCATAGAAATAAAAAGAAACACGGCATGCATCCTAGCCAGGGCATATATAAAAAGCTTCGATATATATAAAACGAAGCATTTACTGATCATATTATGCCACGCTACCCGATCATTGCACTTTGCAGCACAGAAATTCTTCGAGCAATAGCTATGGAAGATGGCTGTCGATCTCTGATTGGTTGCAAAACTGAAGAAAAAGGAAAAAGTCTCACGCAATATCATAAACAAAAAAGATGGAACCAAGAGCACACGAAACTGTCAAGAAGTGGTAGAACACACTGTTGACTTTTGTGCTTTTTGGAGAAGAGGTCCCTGCCTATGTGTGGCTTGAATTGAAAGTAGAAATTGATTGATTAATGATCCATCCACAAACTCATGCTAGGAAAATTCTTCATTCTTCGTTCTGTCTCTGATAAGATATTTCTTTGAAAGAGAATCTGAGGAACTTCAATGGTAATTACTGCTACTTTGGAAAAAGATCTCTTGGAGTTGACCACCGAAAAACGAAACCTGTTGTGCTGAAGAATGAAGCTATTTGTATCTTCAATTTCCACCTCTTCATTTGCTAGATTAGACCTAAAACTTCCAAATGAAAACTTCGAGTTTTTGCTGATATCCTTATGGGAAAATCTACTTTTAATTTAATGATGTTTTCTTCGTAGCAAAGAAATATTATAGCATAACCTCGATGAATTAATAATCACTTGATAACCATCTAATAAGTGATCTAATAATAAAAGTTTGGGACCAAGTGATTTGATTTTTTTATGGTTTCAAGTTTGAGTTATATAGTTGCTAATATGATGATTATTGAAGTTTTACATTATCGTTAATTTCAGGACCCGTGAAATTAGTAGAGGTGTGTGCAAGCTGGTCCGGACACTCACGTAAAAAAAAAAAAAAAACCTCTTGCTTAGTTAATAAGTTTTAAACAGAGATTTAATTGTATATATATTAAATTTAAATTTAATTTTTTATGTATTATTTAGCCATTAAAAGGAAATACAAGAAAATCAGCTGATAAATCATGAGGGATATTTCTAGTACTCTATGTGATTATTCTGCTAACATGATTGATTTAGTCATGCTTGTCAATTAAAGTTAGTGAAACATGACATCAAGAATCCTTTTCCTTTTCCTTTTCCTTTTCCTTTTCCTTTTCTTGGCTTTATTTACTTTCGTTTTTCATTTTCCTGGAAATCGCAAAGAGATGCTTTCGGCTTTTTATGCTACGTGAGGTGGCTAAAGTGCCTAATTTTTTGGATGATACAATGATACTCATCAAGACGAGTGAATTAAGTGTTATATTAATATAAAAAACAATACAATTTAATCACAAATAAATATAATTAAAATATTTAAAATAAATAGGTATGGAAGAGAAATTACAAGCTCAATTTTTAACGTGATGCGGCAAACTTACATCTACAAGTCAAGTGATAAATCAATTTTAAGTATTGTATTATTTCACTAGTTCAAGTTCAATTTTACAATTACCGCTTGATGAATTCACACTAAAATTTTTATATCACTAAAAGATATTTTATTTTCAAGATTTTTCTTCCACTTAAAAATATGTTATCTTCAAGATTTTTTCTTGATGTAAACACCTATTTAAGATTTTTCTTCCACTCTCAAATGTTTATAATAGTGACCTTGATATAATAATTAAATTTTTTATTAGAATGGATGATACAATTCAATATTCTAATATTTTTATATCAACATTAACTTTATTATCACTAGAAGATATTTTATCTTTAAGATTTTTTTTCACTTGAAAATATGTCATTTTCAGGATTTTTTTTCTTGATGAAAACCCTTTATCAATGCCAAGAATTCATGCAGAATTTAATTCAATTTAATCATAATAAATATAATAATCAATAATATAATTAAAATGTTTAAAATAAATAAATAAGAGAGACAAATTACAAACTTGATTTTTAACGTGGTTAAACAAGCTTACATTCACAAGTTAAGTACTAAATCGATTTTAAATATTATATTATTTCATTAGTTCAAGTTCAATATTACAATTACCTCTTGATGAATCTACACTAAACTTTTTTATATTACTAAAAGATATTTTCTCTTCATGATTTTTTTTCTACTTGAAAATATATCATCTTCAAGATTTTTTTCTTAATGAAAACACTTTATCAATGCCAAGAATTCATGCAGAATTTTAGATTTATCAATTTTAATTTAGTTAAATTCTTATAATCATCTTATCAATCTTTTTAAATATATGTATAGTGAAGTTCGTATATTCGTTTTAATTTTGTGCCATCAAGATAAAATAAAAAATTTACACCAAGCACTAAAATTAAATTTTTTTATACTTGTTAATATAATATTTGTATAAATCTATTTAAAATTTATTCTCAACCAAATATTTTATTAGTCAAATTTTTATATTATTACAATCATCATCGGGATATATATAAATATATAAATATATAACCTAAAGGTTAACACCTTCATCTCATTTGGTTTTCCTTTCATCTTATCTTCGAAGCAATCTTCCAACTTTAGAAATTAGAATACCATTTTCCATTTATAATTTATTTCTTGACCAATGATATACTCCCACCTAGGCTTATAGTCAAGTGGTATGTCGTTGACTTGATAAGTAAAAATTGAGAATATATATATATATATACATATATAAAAGGTAGGGTGGGGTTTTGAATTGTAGATAGTTTGACCTTTTGGACCTTTGATGTAATCAAAACAACCAGAAAGTGTTAGGGTTGGGTGGGGATGATTAGGTAAATCTTGCATTGCCTTTGAGAAAGTATCAAGAATCCATAATAAAAACACCAATGAATTTATATTTCAATTGGTATATATTGCTTTAATTTCCAGGGATTAAACTTTTTTCATCAAAAAATAATTTTGAGCTCAAGATTTCTTCAAAGAAACATTAATACTTATTGATATAAAAGAATATGTATTTAATTAAAATTATTATACAATTAATTTATATATATATAATAAATGAAAAACAGATCTCATAGATATAAAAGTTTGCGATGATGTCAACCTGCTGCTGACCTACTATAAAAAAAAACTTATGAATTAATTAACAGCCTTTTATCCCTATTGAATTCCATTCTATTACTTTTCAATTTATTTATTTTTTATTTCTAATCTTCCACTCACCAAATCTCATAAATGTGACCAAATCCCACCCAAACTCAAGTGGTAAAGGTTCGAAGAACATTTGCAAGGATATAATCTTATTATTATTATTATTATTATTTATTAATACGGGTATTCAAATTAATTTACATATATCTTAATTAATCTTACAAGTTTTTAAATTAACAACCATATAAATTTTCAGTGCTTCTAAGTTGTAAGACTTCAATTGCACTTATTATTATTATTATGCAAGGATGTAATCTTATTAATCTTTTTAGTATTTAACTACTTACAGGAATATTTTCAAAGCCTATTTTTATGTAATTCGAAGGTAATTATAATAAAATATTTGTAAGATTTTCAACGATTCCAATTATAGAGAAAAAATATTTTTTTAGTTAAGATTCTCTTTTTATCAATGCATTT
>Ga0325401_1006692_pt1 | contig 11155 bp, 4 predicted proteins | sample PopdelMetagenome_FD_205666 | JGI IMG/M metagenome (GOLD analysis project Ga0325401, IMG submission 205666) | Populus deltoides microbial communities from Bellville, Georgia, United States - Xylem-PdKOR-R2 | ecosystem: Host-associated > Plants > Phyllosphere > Stem > Wood/Secondary xylem | place...
ATGGTATACAACTATAAGTAGAATTCTTATAGATATTAGCATAACTATTAATGATAAAGTTTAACCAAAGTTAACTCGCTGACATCTTTGTTTATAACACTTGGCATCTAGTTTGATTTTGTATATTTGAACATTGCAATCCATATTAGTTCTTCTCTTGTAGATCCACTTACATCCAATGAGTTTTATCCTTTCAGGTGGGTCATCCAATGTCCATGTCTGGTTGGTGTACGAGAAATCTATCTTAGATGTCATTAAGCTAATTTTCTAAATCAATATTAAGTATTTCTTTCATTTAGTTAGTAGGCTCATTATATATGTACAACTCATCATTTCTAGCTTTTATGAGAAATCCATACCTCATTAGTGAATGACATGTCTACTTGATCTATGAAGTTGTTATGTTTCTTGAGCTTTAAACAAAGCATATAATTTTACAACTTTAAGCTTAGGTTCTATTTAGATTTCAGTTTGTGGCTCTTGAAATTCTTTAAGTTCTATTTTCCTCCCACTTCTCCTTTAAGAACAATTTTTTTTTTCTAGAAAGGTAGAATATTTTGAGACAAATACCTTTTACTCAACAAGATAATATCCAGTAGTTTTTTTTTTTAAATATCCTATAAAATTTTATTTATCTTATTTAGGTCCTAGCTTTTTAGATACTATTAGCTTCATATAAGCATCAAATCCTCAAATATTTAAGTATGATAAGTTTGGTTTCCTACCCTTCTATATCTTATATTGAGTTTTATCAACATATTTTATTAAAACAATATTTAAAAGGTAAGCATTAATCCTTAGAAAAAAGATGGAAGGTTTACATAGTTCATTGAATTCCTTTCTGCAAGAGTTAACTCAACACCAACACCAGTCCTCCATTTATAGGAAATTCTATAAGCATTTCACTAATGAAGACCTACGTCGCTTGTGTGGCCTGCCTTTTACCATGAAATAAACGGCGCTGGTCCTTTTTTAATGGCCAATGCCTGGGGTTTGGAAACTTCTAGGTGAGGGGAGAGTGGGCGAGTGGGTCCTTTCTACCAGATTACTTTACTAGCTGGAATTCATTCAAAAAGAGTACAGGAACTGATTTGACAAAAGGGGTCAAGAATTATTTTGTAGTATTCTAGGAAATGTACATTGTAAGAGAATTCTATTCTTTTTTAGATAATTCTAAAATTCTTGGCTCAAGAATTATTAACCTCGAGTTGATTGAAGTATTTTGATATTATTTTCAGCTTATTTTTCAACTTTATTTTTAAATTCTTTGAACCTTTCAAATGATTCAAACTTTTATTTCATCTAATACACATAATCACATACAAAATGAATATCAGTGAATGTAATAAAATATGTACATCCACCTAAGGCACAAATCATTAATGATCTATATATATTTGTATGTATTAGACCTAATAATTCATTTGTTCTTTCACTCTTTTTAATAAAAGATGTTTTTATTATTTTACTCAATAAATAAATTTCAAAATTTTTATTTGATTCATAATCATAAGGATCATAATATCATTCTTTATATAACTAGTTATTTTTTTTTTTGACATGACCTAGTCTACAATGCCATAAATATGATAGATATTAATTATACAATAGATTCTTCTTATTGTTTACATTGAATATGGACATATCTAAATTAAGTATATACAAATTATTTGTATAAATAACAGATCCATAATAAACATTATTATTATTATAAAATAAACAACATTGGCCTTTAATAATAAATTTAAATTCATATAAAGCTAAATAAAAATGGATATGATATTTCTAGAAAGTACTAGAACATAATAATAATTATAAAATTCAAGCATCAACCTATTATGCAAAGTTAAATAATAAGTTTTTATAATTAATGCAACAAATGTTTTTCGAGGTGAGTCTTTTCTTTTATAAGATTTAAATGTATTTTTATTATAAAAAATAAAAATAATACAAAAATAAAATTTTAAATTAAATAACTTAATTTAATCCTAATCTATTAGAACAAATTAATTCTATAATTAATTTATTTTAGTAATCTATAATCAATATTTTATATGTACACGAGAAGAATCGTTGCACTTTTATAATTTCTCTTTTTCTTTTTATCGCAACCAATGGTAGAAGGCACGTAGGCACACTAGCCAACTACTAGTAACTTCCACAACAATAGGAGGTAGTAGCCTCGCTCTGCGCTAGGCTTGTCAGCTGAGCTAGTGCTTTCATAGTGGGGTAGTAGCCCATGACTACTACCTATCTATTAGTGGTGTGCTAGCCTAGTACATGACCAAGTACACCAACAATGTTAACATCGTTGTAAGTGGAGGCATAACCTTTTATTTTTGTTTATAAATTCCAGCCAGATTTTATCAGAATTATAACAACAAAACACCTTTTTTTTTTTTACATATATGAGAGGAAAAACAATTTTTTTAAAATTATTGTTTTACACAAAATTAATTCATGATTAATACCATTAAAAATTAAAACAAGCAATCAACAACTCTAATTGTTTGACAAGGAGTTAACTACCACTACTGTATTTTTTGAAAGACAAGAATGCAACAAAAAATGATATTTTTAAATACATTTGTTTAGGATTAGTGCAAAGATTTTTTGAAAATTATTTCTAGTTTTTTGTGCTTGATCAATTCTTCAGGGTTAGGTTGTCACAAACCACATGTCTTCAAATTGTCTAGCTTTTAATAGTAATCTACATTAATCACCGGGTCATAAAATCTTTTTAGGAGAGAGGGATTAATATGCAATGAGTGCTGATTTTTTTTTTTTGGTTCTTTGCTCTCATATATACTCTCTTGTATTTCTATGTATATAGTATGTCAAGAAAAATAAGGTATAACATTTTATTTATAAAAAAAAACATGATAACCCTATTTATGATAAAATATCAATTTTCTCATTGAAAAATATCACATATTTTATTTTAGGATAATTATTAGAAATTTATGCAATCAAGTTGATTTTTCTAGATATAGAATTGTAATCTCTTATATTAATTATCCTATAGTCAAATTCTAAAATTTATGTACATTCAAACAATACTTCATTACTCATATGAGTTTAATTTTTTTTTTATCAATGATTCTTAATGTGTATGATCATTTTTTTTTCTAATATGTTGGCCTGAATATAAATTGTAATCCTATTTTGAACATGATTAAATAAACTAAATAATTTAATTCATTATCAATTTAATATATTAATTTATTTATATTTGAAAATCAAGTGCATCATCTAACAACATGCCATGAGCTTCTAAATATTAGAAAAATCATATATTGTTTGTCTTAACCTTTTAGTAACCAATTTCTTAGTGTAACTATTATCCCTTCATCAAGAAAGTTTTGATTTGAACATTTGAGCATGTAGTGTGTTTTCTTTATCAAATCATATTTGTTCTTAATACCATGATCATTGATTATTTGAATAAGACTTGAAACTCTTTTCAAATATCATTTCACCATACCCATGGATTTAATAATCAATGCAATTTGAGAACATATAATATATTTTTTCAAAATCACCTAGAGTGATGAATCACCTCTTGATCACTTAAATACCTTTGTATAGTTTATGCTATACCTAATATTTGTCCATTTGTTAACTTTGATCAAGGCAATATATAGTTAAAATAAAATAATAATATTTTCTATATAAGATAACTTAGTGATATTAAATGTAAGGACCACTTACACAACTATCACATGAATTTTTTCATAAACATGAGTAATCTCTCCATCTGAAATCCTGATATGGGTTAGTTCAATGTACTTATCATTTAACATACACCTAGTTATTAATTTTAGAATCTTTCATACCTTAGCTTATAAGACTAGCTACTTCCTTTTATAAAAAAAGAATAAAATATATATCAATCTCAATAGCTCCAATTAATATCCAGTCTTAATACAATATTGACTAGGAATATTTAAGAACAATACTTTGATGTAATAAGAATCTATATAATTATAATCACTTTATAATTTTCTTTATAAAATATTTTGGTCCCAAGGACTTTAACTTTAATCTAGAATTATTTATCAAACTTAAATGAATATTAAAGATTAAGAATGTCTTTATAAATAATAATAAATATATGTTTTGTATGAATAAAGTCAATACCAAGTATAACCACTCGATTGACTACATGACACCTAACACCTAACACCTAACACCTAACACCTAACACCTAACACCTAACATATGTCATATTGAATGGATTTTGTTTTTTTTTGTTTTTTATCTGTAAGATATAATGATAATTGTCTTTTAATATGTATTTTGACTGTTAAACTGAAAATAATTATAGTAATATTTATATAATTAATCATTATGATTATCATAAGGGAATATTAGACAACGAGCTTATAAAGGAAAGATAAAGAAAATGAGTCACTACCTAGTACTAAAGCAACAAGGAAACATAATGACTTTCTATGTAGAGATTGAGGGTAAGAAGTTGATTTTGTTAGCCCAAAGGTCTTTAATCACATAGGTAGTGTTTGATTACTGTCTTGAAACAAAAAAGATAGAGACAATAAAGATAAAATATGTTTGGTTGAAGAGACATAGACAAAGACATAAAAATAAATTTGTCTCTAAGATAGTTTTGGAGTGAATTTATGTACTTCCAAAATAGAAGGTACAAAGAGAACATATCTCCAAAGATAATATTTTTTATTTTTTATTCCTAAAATATCATTGTAAAAAAACTCCCAGTTCCAAAATTATCCAACTAAGACATGTAAGAATAAAAATGATTATTATCATAATTTTAAAACTTAACTCGGAGGTCGATATGGAGTAAAGTCCGGGTCTCTAGTCGGGTTGACATAAATTGACCCGAGTCAGCATAAGAATAAAAATAATTATTATAATAGTTTTAAACCTGATTTAATGGTCGATTGGGGCAAGGCCCGGGTCATGAGTGAGATTGACCATTGACCCGGATCAACATAAGAACAAAAATAATTATTATTATAGTTTTAAAATCCGACTCGAGAGTTGACCTGAGGTGAGGCTCAAGTCACGCGTTAGAAGGATCAACCCGAGTTGACCTGAGTCAACATAAATTAAAAGTGATTATTATCATAATTTTAAAATTTGACCTGAGAGTTGACCTAAGATAATGTTCAGGTCAAAGGTTGGGCTGGTCAACTCAACTGACCCAAAATCTTTATTTTTTTCAAAAAGTCAACAGGTTTTTGACCTTTTTTTTAATCTCGAGTTGACCTGGGTTTTTGATTGAGCTAGGTCGAGTCAATCATTCCTATATTTTTTCTTAAACTCAGACCAACTTAGGCCTTGGATCAACATGTCAAGTCAGTCCAAGTTTTATAACTAAGGTTGTTATAATATTTTTTTTCAACAGTCGATATAAGCAAAAGTAAAAAAACAAAATATCATTTTTTTAAAAAAAATATATATGTAAGTTTAATAACAATACATATTAAGAGTAAAATAGACCCTTTTTTTTATATTTTATTCTGTCTTGTTCACCATAACCAAACAAGATGTAGAGACATTCACTTGTCCTATACATCACTACCAAACACATTATGTCTTAGTTTTATTTTTTGTCTTGTTTTCTCTATCTCTGTTGTTTTTGTCTCTTATGTCTCGAGACAATAACCAAACACTACCCTATGAATTATTTGTTTTGATGATAACAACATATTATTGCATTTAACGTGTATGTCAAAGTATTATTGTTGTAGGAATTTCTATACATAAAACCAAAGCTATAAACTCCTTGAATGCAAGATCGACTTGAATATTCTCAATCTTATATCTTTATGTAATCAAATTTTTATATGATTTAATTTGACATTATAAAATGATTTTCATCATCTTAAAATATTTTATTTATATATGTCCTTCCAAAAATATTTTAAGTGCACAAAATATTTCATAGTGAAAATTACCTTATGAAAAATTATTTCATCATATAATTTTGGTATTTTCACTAAAACGAAGAGCATGGTATTAATTTTCAAACACTATAAAATATTTTATTGTTCATTTGTAGTTAAAAACCTTGTCATATGGCTTTTTACACCATTCATATGTTAAAACCTAAAATGACAAATTTATAATTTTGAGAGAAGTGTACACAATACTCTTATTATTCTTGGAACAAATCTTTGTCTCTCAAAAGTCATACCCTAACGGTTTCTTACATCTTAGGAAACCATTTGGAAGAGCAAAATCTCCTCTCTTATTTTTTTTTTTAATTGGGCCTAACATCTAGTTTTTCATGTTTCTTCATAGATATTCAATTGGTTTCAAGTAAGAACTCTCTTTACACAATATCTCAATATTTCTAATTGCTCTCACTATTATTTCTCATTCTAAAAGCTTTGATCAACTCCTTGTATTCTTTTGAAAAGCTTTGAATCTTTATTGAATCAAATTTATTCTCTCACCTTTATATGTTATATTATAATTCCATAAAAACTTGAGCTTAATCTCTATAATTTTTATTTATGTGAGGTGTGTTCATTCTCTTGTGAGAGAAAAAGTATTGTAAAAGTGTAAGTTATAGTTGAACCACTCAGATATATCTTTTAGTAGAGTCAAAAAGATGTTTATAATCTTTAGCATTGAAAAAGATTGTGCGTAAGGTTTTCTGATATTCCACAACCTCATGTCTTTACGCTACTTTTTCTGAATAAAGCAAATATATATAATAAAAATAAGTGGGGAATGATACTGATACAATTGACTTTGCAAGCCTTTGAACAGTGATGCATACGCAGCTAAAAAGCCATCATTTCGTTGAATTAGTCGCCCTGCTAAGCAAGGTCGAATGGCATGGTCCATGGCTGCTGTAGTGGTCTAGAATTTGCTTAAGATAACAAATTAATTAAGGACTTTCCAACTGAAATAACTACCAGTGACCCCCCAGGCCACCACAACCTCCCACAATATTCAAAAGAACTTGAGGAAAGTAAATGAAGTGTATCAGAGTTGATTTGAAAAGCTGGTGCAATGGTCTCCAAAGGAAGCGTTTTACAAGCTTTATTTACCTAGTTTGGATTCAAGGGAACACAAAGTCGTAACACCCATCAAGTATAAAGGTAGCTATAGTCAGTAATCACACACAAAAACACACAAATTGAGGGAGAAAGGAAGGTGATACAAAGTCTCTGTCTCCTCTTTTGTGTGTTTGACGATATTTCTTTAATATACAATGACAAAAACCTTCACATGAAAGAGGAGAAAAGATGGAAAAGTGTCGAGGAAGAAACTGCAGACCCTTTGCTGGCTCCCCTTTCTTTCTCCGAATGCCTCCTTTTCTTGCCCTTGTTCTCAAGCAAAAGAAAGAGATGCAACTATATGGAAGAATTGCAGCTTCTCTAGAAGCTCTTTCGCATGGCTTTTGGCTCGGTGCTCCACCCGTAAGAACAACTCCTCGCTTAGCCCATCACCAATGTGGGCATCAACAAGGACCCCGGCCACACTCCGGCAGGAATTAGCCATGGCCCGGCTGACCTCAGCTTCGTTGTCAGGATGGTTAACCACCAGAGGGCTCCCTCCTTTGAAAACCTCGAGCTTGTCTATGGTAAATGAGCCATTGGCTTCCACTACTTCCTTGAAGTCTTGGAGGCTTGGTGCATACACTGGAATGTTGAAATTGTCACGCTTCTCGCTAGTAATCAGACCCTGAGATTAATTAGCAGCATACCATTCACCAGTTAGTGTCCCGAAACCCTTTTGAGAAGTGCACATAACTAAAGCTAGCTAGGTTTTCTCCAAAAAATAAATAAAAATAAAATAAACCTAGGGAACGAGCCTTTTCACTCTCGGCCCACTTAGATTCAGCTGCAAACCAGGCCGATTAACAGCAGCTGCCTGATGGGCCGACAGCCAGCTATCCCACACAGTACTTAAAACTTAGATAATGGTAATCAAAGGTCCAATTATTAGCATAGAAAATACCAGTAAGCAAGCCTCTGTATTCGGCACAAGCTACACAGATATTCATTCATTCATTCATAGGCTTCAAAGCCATGAAAACCTAATTATTATAATCTATAGTACGTACCATTCTGATTAGAGTAGTTGATTAAGAGACATGATATCATACGTATGTACTCAAACTCAATGGTTTGAGCCCCACAATCCATCATTTTATGATATAATGGATCCAAAAATGAGTTTCTTGTCTAGATAAAAAAAGTATACTATGATTGTGTTGTGCTACAGAAAAGTCAGCACTTGTATAAATCTAGCATGGCGATCAATAATATGGCCTGCCCATCTGCAAACAGTTATCATATTGCCGACATGGAGATCAGAGTATGGATGGCTAGAACCTATCGCATCAACGGTTCAATTTGAATAGGACTAATAATGACCAGTGACATCTCATAATAAGGTCTTGTAAGCTCTGCGTTTAATCATATCCCCTGCTGCATGGTGTTTTCTTGCTTTTTGGTCTCGAAGGCAAAATGGATAAAGACTGTTCACACACTCAAACATAAGAATTAGGAGCATTTTTTGAGAAATGATGATTACCTCCTGGACAAGATCATCCCAGGCATCTTGAAAGTGGGTCCCGAAGAGGAGGCCAGCCCCACCTTGGTCTGTGGGGTCGGCAGAAGTTCTGCCCAAGCAGACAAGAAACATGGACCCACCGCTCTTCATTTCTTGAGATCTTGCACTTAGGAAGCCGGCGAGGTCTGTTTGGAACTGTTTCTTGTATGCATTTGTTGTGGACTCGCTTGCATTGTGGATAAACACCCTCCCCTTGTTATATGCTGCTGATCTCTTATCTAGAACACACTCCGGCACCTGCAAGATTATTGGTCGTGATCAATTCAGGCCATGCACTTTGAGTAATTAATTGTAATTAATTTGCTCAACTTACAATTTGATTTGCTTGCTGGCGATCGATGCATGCTCTTAGATACCCCTAATAATTTAGCTTAACTGACTTTTGATCTAATGTCAGGTGCTAATTAATCAACTTTTCTGAGAAAAAGTAGTGATTAACTACGCTAATCCAAGTTTTTTTCATGGATTATTGCACACGGAAATTAAATTATTCAAGGGCTCACTTTAAAATCTAAGCAAGTTTTCATAACTTAATGATGAGTCGATCTTGATTAATACAGAGACTCATCTAGCTAGCTAGCTAATTATACCTCAAAACTTGATGAATTTCATGGCACAAAATAAATATTAAATTTAATCAAATCTCAAGGTCCCAGAATTCTCTCCTCATTTCCTGTCTCTATCGGGCACAGCATCCACCCACTCAACACACCTCCAAAAAGATGCTTTGAAAATCAAACACGCCTTGAATTTACACACCCAAGATTTCATACACTTTCTTTCAACACTTGTTAGGATGATAATAACCATGGACTCGTGACTTTTGACCATCCAAAACCCGACAAAAGATTATATAGACTATTAATTATTTTATTCTTATTTACTTAGCTATATATTCTTTTGCCTATACCGTATTGCCACTAGATAGTTCAAAAACATGACCAAAGCTATTTTTAAAGAGTTCTGTAACACAGAGCAACGAGTTATTGGCACTTCCTGGTCAATATTTATTTAAAAATGTTTGCATATTCTGTAGCATTAATGCTTCACCTAGCCATTCATAAGAAAACTTAAAAAAGAAAAGCTATCCCTTGACTAAACATGCAAAACAAAGTTTGAAGGGGGGAAAGAAACCTGAGAGAGCCAGTGCAAGGAAAATGCCGAGTGGAAAACGTCAATTGATCTGGCCGGAAAAAGCCTCCGGTGAAAGGAGCCGGGAACTCCAGCTGCAAAATAGTTTCGATGGCCACTAGCAGCTAGGCACTCTTCCATACTACCCCCATAATTGGCCGGGGGAGGGAGGAGCTGGAAAAGGGTGTTGAAGTCATTGCTAGGGAGATCGGCGAAAAAAGCCGAGAACTCCGGCGGCTCGAGTCCGGATGACTCGAATCGCTTGATCATATGCTTGATGATGACATCAATGATGTGGATGGTGTTGTTGCCAGATGAGCACCCTAAGTCCGCCACCTGGAAAGGGAATTCTGGGGAGTTTAGGTGCACCCTATCTAGGGTTTCTTCCAGAAGGTGAAGCATGGATCGAGCATGTAAGGCCTGCATGGATACTCAGGAGTTAGTTTAAAACTCGTCTACATAAAAAGGTTCGGTAAGACTGAACTCCTGATCAGGAGAGTTCATAGTTAACTGATAGAACCTAGCTAGCTCCTAAAGGAATTAATTTAACAACCTAATCAGCTGTTGATACGCATATACATGTCCACAATAAAACATTTATATATACAACTGTCAGGAAACTGGAACCATGAGAAAGAAATGCAAGAATGGAATGAGAAATCGGCAACCTGAGCTTGAGAGTTATTGGCATAGCTTGCCTCTCCTTTGCCTCCCTTCATGCAAAGCAACTTCTCAAGCTTCATACTAGACACAACAACATTGTCACCTTTAGGAGCCATTTATAATCTAGCTTGGCGTGTTCTAGCTAGCTAGTTGTTAGCAATATAGGGAGATCAAGTAGATGCTGTGGTGGTGGTTGTGGAAGGAGGCTAGGCAGAGTTCAGTATATATAGAGGCAGTGAAGGATATAAGGAGGTTATGTTTGTACTCTTGCAAGGATACAAAAGTTAGCTATTTAGCTGCTATTATCAGTGTAATTAAAAACTAATTAAGAAAAGTTGTGAAATTAGAACTGACGAGGTACAAAATCCACACATATGGGGCCTCACATGCAACAACAAATTAAAGAAGTAGCTAGGCCCTAGATTATCGCCGGATTTCCTATTGGCCTGCCGTCTCTCTCTATGCCTAGCTATGCAATAACTCACCAGCACTGTGCTGTGCTTATGGTGGGATTGAGCTAATGATATTGCCTAATTAGAAAGTGAAAGGATAAGATGGTGATTGAGATCAATTTGCATTTACTAATCATTGTGATCATTGTTGCTAAATACGTACAGACACGGAATTAGACACGCACAGCACTGCGGGAAAACTTTTGATTAAGTCCCTACATGTTTACCTCATTAACGATCAAGTCCCAAGGCTTTTGATTTTATTCATTTTGCTCCAAATTAACACGATTGACATGGAATTAGGATATGAATTGCTCTTATTATGATGGCTT
>Ga0325401_1006693_pt1 | contig 11155 bp, 13 predicted proteins | sample PopdelMetagenome_FD_205666 | JGI IMG/M metagenome (GOLD analysis project Ga0325401, IMG submission 205666) | Populus deltoides microbial communities from Bellville, Georgia, United States - Xylem-PdKOR-R2 | ecosystem: Host-associated > Plants > Phyllosphere > Stem > Wood/Secondary xylem | place...
GTAAAATATCTATCCCTTTTAGTTTTTTTAAATTTTGTTATAAGAAACCTTATATATTTCATGCTACCAATAATTGTGATTTCACCCCAAAAATATCTTAAATGTGTTTAATTTAATAATAAAAGATATAAATTGGAATTAGGTCATGCATTATTGAGATTGGAATTTCTCTTTAAATTATTTAAGAATATATCTATTAAATTAAGTTGCGCGTTTTTTTTTAAAAAAAATCTAAATGGTGATTTCAATATTCGTTCGAATCTTAAGAGAATATAAGTCTTGTTAATTATCATCATATCCATTTTTAAGAATCAGAGAACTTGGACCTGGGGATGGAGTCGATAGACATTGGATAAAAAAGAGGGAGTCATTAATTAATAAATCAATCAACGGTCTTAATCCCGATGAGATGCTCATAGAATGATTGAATTAACAATAATGGTGGTGGTGCAAGTGGGGAGGCGGGCCCTGAATGGTTATGTGGATGCAGGGGAACATATGGCCACTCTGTCGACGTGGAAAGGCCGACGGCCACCTCATGCCGACGACCATATCCTTATTATTCTATTTCAAGAATTCAATGATGATGGTGTGGACTGGGCATGACACTTGGGTCTCGCTGAGTGGCCGATGGTTTTGTTGCTGACTCATTTCCAGGCCAGATTCCTGGTAGGTTCTCTCCGAGAACAGATCTTCTGGCCATTGACAGCCGACCATTTAATACGTGGATAAGAACATTTCGGTCCCTGTGAATAACACATTGTCGTGGCTGATTTTACATCGAGTTCTCCCTACAAAAAAAAAAATTAAAGTTTTTTTTTTTTTTTTTTTATGGTTCTGATGTAATTATTATATCAAGAATATAAAAAATTTGAAGTATTTTTATTTGAAAAACATCATTATATATCAAACACAAACTAAATAAGAAAAATGAGGAAAATAAATCCATCTAATTACTTGACAACATTGAGAATTACAGAGGAGATAAATGATTTTTAAAGTGAGAGGATATTTCCAGTATGTTTATCCTTAATTCTTCTTGTTAAACTATAGATGCATTCAATCATATATTTATTTATTTATTTATTTATCTCTTCCATCCTTACGGATATGAATGACTTAATTATTGGAGAGCTAGCAGCTAATCAAGGAAGAAACCACTTAATCTTCTTCTTGTAAGAAGTTACAAACACGAAAACAACGTAAATGATGTAATAAAAGGAGATAGGCTGGATGTTCGTCGTCCACAATTAATGGACCCGCTGCTGCTAGATAAGCACATAGCATATTCTCGAATCTATGCATGGCCCCCATGAAACGTCGTAAACAATTTGAAAAGAATGGATCACCAAATTAATTAATTAATTTAAATGATCGACGTCGAAATAAAACAAAAACCTCTCCTTTCTTACCCTGTCATGTTCGGCCGAGGAGGCAAATATCCACGACATCATCGATCCGTGATGATCCATTAATTAAAATGTGGTGGCAAATTGTCTCAGGGGGTTTGATGTGACCTGCGTTTTGCTCAACAAAGGATACTGCGGCCCCGGCTGGGAATCTCAAGTGCTTGGCGGTGCTGTAGTTTTTGACGGGTTGCTTGCGCTTTTTTGACCACGTTGAAGCCATGCCCCATTTTGCATTGGATAGCCAACTCCCTCTTCATCTCTCTTTCTCTTGTTAGGTAATTGTGGTTGATTTGAAGAAGCTCTTCAAAAACATTTGATTCACAGCACTGTTATAATGATATTCAGTCAAAAATATAAATATTTTTTCTAAGAATCAAGGTTAGCCCACCGAATACTCAAGCCTTGCACGACGGGGTCAGATTTAGGATTACATGTGCTATTATTGTCAACACCAGCATTTGTTATTCTAATTTCCTGTGGTCCAATTCATGGTTGAACAATGACAGCAATAACGACCATTTCCTAAATATATTTTAAAATATCCATTTATTATTTGACTCGTGTGTTTTTGTTGAAAGTATTCAATTAATCCCTTCGGCTTTGAAGATCCAATATGAATGAGTTCCCAAAACCAAGGCAGGAGGACTCAAACTTAGGGCTTAGGTGGATCTAGGCCACCCCACAGAACAAACCCTGCCCTAGTTCTTAACACTGATATTTTTGTGACAATTATATAAAATGAAAAATGTATGTCTTCTGTGTTTCCATTATTTTCCGAGGCTCATGTGGCTGAGTATTTTACTTGCTTCAATCAACGTCCATGAGGTGTGTTACGGGCTCACGATACACAACCATACATGCACATTTCATGGTTGAGAATTGAGAGTAAACATTAATAGAGCTCTCCATGATCATCCTCAGGTGGCATATGGCAGTATTCATGCCCACACTGTCTTGGGTCTGAGGCCAGTAAAATAGACGTTCAGCACCATGTTTAAAAACGACCAGCGTAGCAATCATAACTGATAACAAGAAGAATAAACCACCCAAACCATCATTTTACCCGGCTATTAAACCTGACGAGACCTGGAAATTTGAAATGTTAGCCCAATGACCCACCGACCTGCCCTAACTTGAGCCATGTATCAAATCAAATATGATGGGAGTTGACCTGGTCGATCAGGTGGTGGGTTAATCAAATCAAAACACATATTTTGGTTTTTTTTAAAAAAAAAAATCTTAAAAATATATTATTTGAATTACCGTAGATTTACCCGCTCAACTCATGATTTAAACATTAAATAGAGTTATAAATTATTAACAATAAATTAGATCATAATTGCCTATTATATATATGATTTTGATAAAAATCATATATGTAACATGCAATACCAGATTGAAAATTTATTAAAACAAAGGTATCTGAAACTAAGAAATCTCGAAAAATATACGAGTGAAATGATGGGCTAGGCCAATAGTAAATAGTAGTAACAGTGAATAAGTTGACGTTGTGTAGATTATAGCAAACACATAATGAGCTTGGGTGGCATCTGGCATGGCAAGCAACAATCTCCAATACCATTATTATCTTTGCAAGGCACGAGACAAGAATCATTTAAGCTCTCATAATAGTCTTTGATGTACTATAATACCAGCAAAATAGGTGATTGTGATACACACTACTTTCACGTAAAATTGATGAGTCACAGGTAGAAATCGACATGCCAGAACGTAGTAATTTTTCAAGTCCATGGCCATGCAAATCTCTCCTTTGTATCAGGATAGTTGGAAGGTAATGATTTGTGAAACCCTAGAAGTAATTGAGGTGGTGGTCCTGGTGGACAAGGCAGGCCCCCTTCTGGTAGTGGTGGAGGGGGTCGAGGAGGCTCAAAAGAAGTGTGTGGAGGTGGAGGTGGAGCCGATGGGCCAGGAGGCCCCACAATACCTGGAGGTGGATCCTGGTCTAGGACCTCCGGGTCCAGGAAGACCCCCTCCATGCGGAGGCCCTCCTCCAGCTCTCAAAGTGGCGAGTTGCACAAGTGCTACTAGTGGAAATCAGAAGGTAAATTTGCTGAAAGACTCGGATACTTATCGAGTAATTTAGTGTGAAGTTGCATCTGGGTTCAGCCGTTGAGGGTTTTGTGAGTCTGGGGCCAGAGCATCTTGAATTATATAGGCACGGAGACTTAAATTTAAGCTACCCAGTGAAGCACATATTCGATGGTTAACATCGGACATGATAAACCAAATCCGACCAGTTTCTTCTAGCAACAAAATATGCCTACCAACCTAGGTTACCTGGCTACACCTGATTTCCGACCTTCCCTTCTCTCGGCACATACTAAGGCAATGGTCAATTTTGTCTTGCTCTTTCGTAAAGGAGAAGGGGGAAGAAAGAGAAGCAAAAGTACAAAACAAAGGAGGAAGCTTTTGTTGGCTAGGCACTGTTTGGCAAAGAAAGCATCATTTTTTTGTGCTTTTGCTGGCGAAACGCAAGTGCAATAAGTGCACAAACGCGCACTTAATGCTTCTGGATCGTCGCTTCTATTATGGTTGATGTGATGCTGCTGTGAAACATTAGCTTGATATATTGAAAACAGAAAAGGGATAAACGCCGACTCTCTGTGTTTTTTGCAGTCCTTTGAATTACTAAAAGAAATGCATAGTTTGTTTTCTAGATACTGGCCGTTGATACTTGTCTTCTCATGATGTGTTGAAGCTGAAATGGTAGCTGCCACCACATCATCCTTTTAACTTCCATTGTTTCTCTGGCAATCAAAGCAGACTACTTTCACATCTCACTCTTTACTGGGAGTGGGTGGGTAATAAATACAGCAGGCAAACGTAAATATCTTTCCTGGTTTCTGTTCTCCATTGTCTAACAAAGGCACATGTTAAGGTCATTCAGGGGGTAAAAAAAAAGTGGAAATACATATCAAGCAAATTTGCCCCAAAGGCAGTGGTAAATTAGAGGGGCACTGTAGCCATAAACTCAACAGAACGGCTTGTCAGCCAGGCCAAATTTTGGCAAAAGATGGAAAGAATTATAACTGGTTCCCGCCAACACTGTTACGCACTCACTATACAATTGAAAGGAATGACAGTCAAAGTAACAATCATAGGCATTCTGAGTTAGGCCCCAATGTCCAATATCCATGTAATTTATTGTGTCAGTGTTTTTCCATTTTCATTCTGTAAAGAACTGCAGAGCACCCTCACATCGATTGATGGGAATACTTATTCCACATGAATATAGGAAATGATGGAAGCGTTCAGAATGCCAGGACAGCTCAGAATGTACAGGTGAACCTTAAAAATTAGCAAAAAATACTCAAAACACAATGAGTTCCCAATACAAATTCATTAATCTTTCCACTAACCTAAATAGAGTTTTTCTAATGAAACAAGAAATAACAAAAAGAACATATACAATACTAGAAAAGTTTCTCAGCATACAAAATAATGGAACAAGAGACGAGAAAAATGAATATAAAGTTATTTTACCTCTCCTTGCAATTTAATTGGCTTTCCCGGAATGGAAACAAGCACAGCATCAGCAGCTTCTGCAGTGTGCATAATCTCACAAATAATAGGAATTATATTACATGCCGTCTTTCTCTGACTTGAGCAGCATTTTTATCTCTGTTTCTTTCTTTTTGGAGCGCCAACTGCAGCTGGATCCACCAATGGCCCTGACCAAGTCTGGATATGTGCTTTTGAATATGAGAAATTTGTGGTACTGAATGGGACATCAGGTGGATCAAAAACAGGATCGATGTGATGTGAAGAACCCAACGGGTAGCCTAGTGTCCCATCTTGGTGCGGAGGAGGAAATTTCTCACTTTTGCTCTTTGCATTTGCATGAGTTATTAAACGGCGCCTCTGGTAAGGGAAAAGAAACAAAAGGAATTAATTGTGGGGGAATTAACACCAAGGTGACAGTTGTGAAATTACAAGTCAAAAGGAGCAAATCTGATGAATTAACAATCATTGTGAATCCCTTAGCTTATCATGCCAAGTAGTTCGTGTGTTGCCTGCAAATAAATACATTCAATTCCCTGCCATTAAATGATAAGTCACAATGCATGTGGAGGGAACATCATGGATGAATTGTTTAAATCACTAAAGAAGTCCTGACACAAATGTGATGCAAACCTACACACATCCCATTGCCACAAAATCCAGTCCAAGTTCAGTTCTGATAAAGGGTTCCTGTTTGTTGCTAGTCAATCTAGACAGTAAATGCCTGAGACACGCAAGACAGATGCTGCTACCAAAAATTGATCTACTGGGTGCTAGTTGACTGGGACACATGACAAATACCAGTTAGACTCTTCTATTGCATATCCTTTGACATGGAAAGAAAACATGAAAAGAAAAGGCACTTTTTTCCATACGGAACCATAATTAGGTTATTAGATCTTTCAATAGTCCATCATACCCCTACATTCATAGAATACACGTAATAAGGGAAACTCTTTCTATAAACTAGCATAAACACTTCCTAAAACCAAGCATATACATGCATCACCCAGTGACAGCAATGTTGCGAAATGCCATTTTCTCACACCCCAAACTTTCACCAGAAAGTTGTAACCAAATCCATATCTATAGACTATGACCAAAATTCAGGAGATATATATATATTCATGGGCTCCCAAGTACATAGCTGTGTAATGATTTTTTCTGAAACAGTAAAAATTTGGAGAATATGACCATCTGTGCTTGATTGGTCTACACCAGCCCAGAAAACTGGTGCAAAGACATTTACCCAGCCTATTATCCATAGGGTATATTCTGATTTTCCCTTTCAAGTACTTTGCATCCATAATCATCCATTTTACCTTCACCCAACACCTCCAGTATTTTTGCCATTCTTCTGCTGGGGTTAGTTTTCCCAAGAACTGAAGTGGTTTACAACTTGAGGCAACTATATAGTGATCCATGTGATTCTGCTCATGAAGAAGAAATGTAACCGTTTATGCTAGACAGTGCAGAACATGTCTGACCAAGGGGAAGTACTTTGCAGATTCTTTTTCCTATAAAAGTCTACATAAAGCAAATGAAATTGCCTCTAATGTAAAAGATAACTGATTTCCTTATCTAGCAAATGCATAGAGCCTAGCAAATTTATAATGCAGTGAAAACAACATAAACATAAGAAATGTAGAACTGTTCATGGAGAATGCAGCTTGTCTGACTTACATCAAGATTAGCTTGAAGTTCAGCATTAGCTTCTGGAGCAGGATTTGCCCTTGCAACCCGGTCACGTGAGCGTGCCTTCTTCATACCATCAGCACTAGCCTTCCCAACTGCTCTCAATCTACAGCAATGAAGATTGCTACAAATTACATAATGAGGTAGAGGGAAAAAGGAAAATGTAGAAGGTAGCACAGAAATAATAAAGGAATAGATAAACTACACATGCATAGCTTCATGCATCAATGGATAAAAGGAGCATAACAGGAAAGAAGAAAGAATTATTAACATGATGTTTTCTGCAATTTGAGTATTATAGGAGAAAATGCCTTACAGGTGACCTTTAGTTTATGAAAGGGCAGATAAACATTGTCCTATTTTTTTAACATGATGTTTTCTGCAATTTGTGTTCTGCTTTTTTTTCCAGCGTAATAAAATACCAGTCAGAGTTTAACTTTCTTCACATTCTAGAGATAAAATCTACCATGCAAGTGACCGAAACAAATATTAAGATTGAGTATATTCAAGCCACCCCACCTTCTACTTTCTTCATCACGTAATTTAGCATCCATTTCCTTGCTCGGAGGATATTTTGGAAGGCTGGAAGGATCACAAGCATAAGGCTTGGTAGTGAAGAACTGAAAGACAAAAGAACAACCAATTACAATGACATAAAGCCACAATAGTTGAAAAGAAAGAAGCTTGAATATATTCTAACTGAAAGCTGCTTGGCTCAGTTTTGGATATAAAAACCGTGATTTCTATAAACAGCAGTGCTTAGACTACGAATGCAACCCATTCTAACTAAAATTCATTAAACCAAACTGAATCAACTCAGGGTTGGCCAGTCCAAAAGCTCATTCAAGCTGTGCTTCTTTACTTTACAAGGCCTTTGCTTTGAACGGAGTTTCTCACTTCACTGCTGAACTAACAATCCTCAAAAAACTTTGATCTCCCATAAATTTCAGGGAAAAACATATTGTGCTGAAGAAAGCATGTCATCTTTTAACAGATTACACAGAAACATTTCCAACAAAAGATGATAAAGAAAGGTGAATCAAGAGTTTTGACAAACAATAATGGCTTCAAGTGGGTTTAATTATCAGTAAGTGATCCAAATCCTGTCTGCAGTAATACAAGATATGGTCGGCAGTAATCCTGTAGGGAAGCAAATAATCTTGGTTAGGTCAGAGGAGGCCTACAAATGTTCAAATCCAACCAGGGTTGAACAGTCGATAGCTGAGCTAGGAGAACACGGGAGCTTGGTTTGAGTTCTATCCAAGTCCCAGTGCAAAGCAGAAACATTCTATCAAATAAAGAAAAGGCCAAAACTGAACATCCAAAATCCTCTGCTCATTCTCCTTGATTGCATCAAATCATGTCAAGATAGCAAAGTTTAAATAATAATGAAGTGACCAGAGACAATCCTGAGAAATAGTAAACTGCAAGTAGATTAAGCAGTGTGTCTCAGAGTGAATGTAACCAAAGAAGCACATTTTCAATCAAGTGTCCTAGTTCATACACATCACGGTAGAATATAGTGGAAGAAGATGCTGCTGAAGAGAAGATGTAGTAATGTATTATAGAACAAAGACTCACTTCACTCCTCAATGCAGCTGTAGCAGTTCGACGTTCTGCTGGGTCAATTGCAAGAAGAGTCTCAATTAGAGGCAGTGATGATGGTGGAAAGTCTTTAAAAGTCTCAGCTATACATCGCTTGTATGATTGTTGGGGCTTAAATATGGTTGCATGTGGCAGCTTTGACTTTTTCCAATACTCTTCAGATGGGGAGCCACATAGTTTAAATATCTTGTGTAGTTGCTCCACCTATACAACAACCATAACAACCAAGCCTTAATCCCAAACTAGCATTCAATGATAAAATTAACATTAGTATACAAAGAGAAATCCTTTGCATGCATAACAATACAAGCGCTTCTGCTACATCATTTGATCATCTTTCCAATAAACCGCTAAAGTGTTCACTTTCTTGGTCAGCCAAAGCAGCAACGTAAGCAAACAAATGAAAAACGTAGTTAATGATATAACAAGAAACATGTGACAAAAGAAATAATTGACATCCTGCAACACTGAACAGTCTAGATGAAGCATCTCTGGATGAAGTAAGAATGTGGTGGTGGATGAAACTGAATAAATCAATAATGTTACCTCAGTACGACCAGGCATGATAGGCTTTCCAGCCAATAACTCAGCGAGAATGCAACCAGCACTCCAGAGGTCCACACCAACGCCATAATCAGTGGCCCCAAGAAGAAGCTCTGGGGGTCGGTACCATAGGGTAACCACCCTGCTGGTCATAGGCTGCTTGTGATTAGGATCAAAAAAGGAAGCCAGCCCAAAGTCAGCAATTTTGAGCACTCCATCATTGCCAATAAGAAGATTTGAGCCTTTAATATCACGATGGAGCACACAGCGATTGTGACAATGTTCAAGGCCAGATAACAACTGATGCATGTAACATTTCACCTGCCATATTCTTACATATAAGATGAAAGCCACATATATAAAATCACACAAACAACAACTAGCACAATAACAAATTAACCACCTGAGGCTCCGTGAACTTGATATTAGGACTCGCTGCAAGTCCAGCTAAATCATGTTCCATGTACTCAAATACAAGATATAAACTACAAGACATCCTTGATGTCACCAAACCTTCTAGTTTCACAACATTGGGATGGTCCAATCGACGCAAAATCAAAATCTCCCTAGCCATGAACTTGACACTCTCGGGCTCCAAATTGTCAAACCGAACCTTCTTCAATGCAACAATTTTCCCCGTCAATGTATCCCTGGCTTTGTACACATTACTATATGTCCCTTGCCCAATCTGAAAACAACAACACCATCAGCAACAGATTAATTACAAAATCATACCCCACCCTCAACAACGAATAACTTCAAAAATCAATAACTCAGCTTATTCTCTTTCTTAAATTCTCAGAATCCCATAAAACAAAACCCATTTCATCAAATAAGCTCAACACTTCTACGAACATAATCACATTCTGTCTAATTATAGAAACATTAAACAACAACCACTTACGAAATCGAACACTAACACACACAAAAAAACAGCACATTATCTTTGACATTAACCAACTTGACAACAACAACGACAAAAACATATGTACCTTATCAAGTTTTTCAAAGGTATCAGCGCGACGAGGGGTCCAACCATTGATAGCTTCACCAGCAACAGCAGAGAGCCAGGAAGGCCAGCCAGCAGCAACCTGTTCACCATGTATATGCTTAGGAGCATTACCTAATCTCGGATTAGGTTTTGAAGACCTATTCCTCTTTTCTCTTCTCCGTCTTTCCTCCACCACGTCATTATTATTTCCCTTCTCATTTTCTCCATTACAAACCTCATTCTCCTCCGCCTTCGCAACCCCAACTTCCACTTCTCTCCTCCGCTCTCCACCACCACCCTCTCTCTGCACCGCACATTTCTTCGCATTCAGCTCTTTCCCGAACACACACCCCATTTGCTGTCACTCTTCTTCCTCATTACAGTCCACAATCCCTCCTCTCTGTGTCACTCAAAAACCCTTATTAGCAATCGATTTTTTATTTATTTTTCTAAAAAGGAACAAGGGAGAGAGAGAGAGAGAGAGAGAGAGGTGGCTTTTTTTGAGAGAAAAGGAAAAGGGGAAGTAATGATTTGGAGTTGGGCACACCACAGTCAAAAAAAAAAAAACTATGAGTTGCTTCTTCCTGCTGTTGCTGTGCTGCACAAAACAAGGAAAAAAGCATATGCTGATGGGTTATTATTATTATTATTATTATTATAGGGCATGGTTGTAAAATTCAAGACGTCGGACTGAGTTTAAACTGGTTTGGATTGGAAAAATAAAATAAATCTGATTGACTTGGTGAGTAACTCAAGATGACTCGTTGATTTTTGACTTGGAACGATCAAAACTCGGATCTCAACTCATTCATTAAAAAAAAAACAATTGGGTCAGAAGGAGTTGTTTTGATAATTTGAAAAAAAAAAATAAATATATATATATATAATGGGAGGTCGATCATGACCTTTCCTGGATCGGGTCTTGCCCCTGCTTATCAGAAACTAAAATATAAATATATTTTTTTAATGATTTGAGTTTTTTTTTTTTAATAAAAAGTAAAGTGTATAAAGAGACTGTGGATATGTTTTCTTGCAACTTGCACTGCTTTCTTTCTTTCTTTCTTTCCAGTCTCTACAATTCTCCCTCGTCCTCCTATTTTTGACTCCCTTCCGGTGACGTGTGAGAGACACCCATTTTTTGTTCTTTTTTTTTTTTTTTGGTTTAGCATGCTCAAATAGTTTTGCATAAAAATATTTTTTTAATATTTTTTATAAAATATTAAAAAATAAAATTAATGAAATATCTAATTTAATTATTAAAAAATATCTTTATCTTGTGAATTTAAAAAATAATTTATTTATATTGATATATTTATAATATCATTTAATTATTTCAACTAACATCACTATTTAATAATAGCTGCCATCACATATATTACTTTTATTATTA
>Ga0325401_1006694_pt1 | contig 11154 bp, 11 predicted proteins | sample PopdelMetagenome_FD_205666 | JGI IMG/M metagenome (GOLD analysis project Ga0325401, IMG submission 205666) | Populus deltoides microbial communities from Bellville, Georgia, United States - Xylem-PdKOR-R2 | ecosystem: Host-associated > Plants > Phyllosphere > Stem > Wood/Secondary xylem | place...
TATTGTAATGTAATATTAGGAAGGAACATTGATTTAAAATACTTGAAAAGGAATGCTAAATTAGGCCCCCTGGCCTCATGGATGGCTTAAAAGATTGCAATATTGTAAGCAATATTCACGAATGTTGCTTAGGCCCCTCAGCACTTGGCTGTTAACAGCTTCTAGCTAGCTAGCCTTTCACCATGGAAAACGTCGGGAAGTCTTATTAGGGCTAAAATTGTTCGTGAGATACTATTCCATATATACCTGTTAAATAATCCCTTAATCTCAAAGAATTTTATTAGGGATACTCAATTTTATCTCTCACCCTCTAAACACAGCAGCAGGAACACATTATAAATCCATCCCTATAAAAATTCCTCCCAAAATCACAAGTCTAACAACCACGCGTCCAATGTTTCAGAACCGAGCCGCCGCAAACCAGCTGCCACGTGTCATGAAATGTATACGTGGCAAATACCCAATGAAAGTCTCAGTCGTCCTCGTCCTAGGTAGCCTTTTAATCCTGTGCAACCACGTAAAATAAACTAAATCGAGAGAGGTTAGAGTTTCTGTTGGATTGACTCTCCAATATTTGCTATATATACAACTCTCTTAGCACCCAGAAAACCTTCTAAAATTAGCCCGGCCACACTCCCATCTCTGTAAAGGCCATGGCGCCCTCCTATTGCTTTATTCTCCATTTCTTCTCTGTCTGTGTCTGTGTATATGATTTGCTGTTACACAAGGTAACTCATCTTCTTCAATTCTATATGTTCAAGAAATTAGTTTTTATTCGTATCCTTCATGTTAAAGCTTTTCTTGACACGCACACACACACACACACTTCTTGATTTAACCAAATTCCTCTTGCAAATATATAGTTTCTTATATATATGATCTGTCTTTTCTGTATCTGAATCAAAGATATGGATTCAAACACTGATACGCGTTGATTTGTTTTTCTTTGTATTCAAGAAAGAAGCTCAATATATTTATATATATATTAGAGAATTGAGACGACATAATTTTCTGTTAATTAATGTGTTGTAATTTGCACTTAATCAACTTATTAATTAAGTCTTAAGAAACAATTAATCACACAGCCGCTTTCTTATCTCCAGCTTCTTCCCTACGTTTGTAATGTATATATTGTGTTAAAGCGTTCCTTAATCTCATTTTGTGTTATGAACGTATATAAAGGATGATTTCTGAGGCCAACCAAACCTTGAAGCAGCGGTGCTAATTAAGAAGATAGGAGATGGGGACAACTTACCAGCCTTATATCGATCCTGAGTTTGAGTCCCTCATTGAAAGAATTTATCCCCCGAGGTATAGCGTTCTTGAATTCTTGAAAATATAATACATGTATGATCAGTTGTTTGATCTTGCTTACTGGTTTTGGTGTTGCAGAGTCTGCATAGACAACGAAGCATATCAAGATTGCACTCTTGTCAAGGTCACTTTCCATTATCTTTAACTAAGCTTCTTAATTATATGAATTTCATGTTATTTAGAGTATCTATGTTTAATTTTATTTAGCCATCTTTTTTCTTGTTGGCGTAGAGTTGATAGTTTCTAGTTTGTGGATAGCAAAAAAATGAGATCAAGATCCCATCTCTCTGACTGCCCACCAAGTGTGTACCCACTAGAACTCGAAAGAAAAGAAAAGAAAAGCTTCTGCTGCTATCATAAAGTATAACTACATAGTTTTATATATGTATGACGCAATCTAATTGCAAAAAGGAACCAACCTAGTCACAGGACATGGAAAGGAAACCCAAGAAGATGGAAAGGTCACTCACGGGAAAATGAGTGAAAAGAGTTGTACAGTAACCTAGTTTCCATGGAAATTTCACATGCCCGTTTAGACTAGTCAGTTGTTACCTAGATTTGTAACCAAAAAGGTTTCATTAAAATTGAGAAATTTAGCTGTTGCTTGCATTGTGTTGTTGTTGTTGCAGGCTGACAGCGCAAACAAGCACGGGATTCTATTAGAGATGGTCCAAGTCTTAACAGATCTTGACCTTGTTATATCCAAATCATATATTTCTTCTGATGGGGGATGGTTCATGGACGGTCAGTGCTCACTGCCCTCCAAACTAACCTCATGCTTGCATCATCCCTACACTAGCTACATGGTTCCGCTATCTACATCTGTTTTGATATTCATATTACATGTTAATTAAGTATATTTGATGATGAATATGACCCTCAACCAGTGCAGAAAAAGAGAAAATATAACTTTGAGTCAGCAACAACTATCCTATGTCTTGCCTTCGCCTTATTCATGTGGGTTTGTTTTGATTGCATGCTATGCAGTGTTCCACGTGACTGACCAGCTTGGAAACAAACTTACTGACGAAAGCCTCATACTCTACATCCAGCAGGTCTCTCTCTCTCTCCCTCTCCCCGTATAAGTATGCGTATATGTATAATCAATCATATATACGTCTAACGGTCTAAGTATACACTTAACAGGACAAGTCTTTTGTAGATATTTGAAACTGTCTGCCTTTATGCTTTTAATATGAAATGGAAAACAAAACGCAGGCACTGTGTGCGAATAGGAGAAGGGGGGTATCAAAGGAATTGCCAACTTGTCTCAACAGAGAAGTTAGGCCACGACATGTGTCAACAGATCACACGACCTTGGAGATGGCTGGGACTGACCGACCAGGTCTGCTGTCCGAAATATCAGCTGTGCTTTTTGAGTTGGAGTGCCATGTCACAGCTGCCTTGGCGTGGACCCACAATACGAGAGCTGCTTCGATAATCTACATGGAAGATGGGTTTCGAGGAGGGCCGATCACAGATCCAAAGAGACTAGCGCATGTACAAGAGCAGTTGGAGAATGTGGTTGAAGCCCGTCATGGGATGGGGGAGAGGAGGATCGTCCGGTTAACTGCTCCAGCCCCAGGACAACAGACCCACACGGAGCGGAGGCTCCACCAGTTGATGTATGCCAACATAGACTATGAACCGTGTCAGGGATGCAATGGCGGAGGTGCAGCACATAGGAATAACTGTACCAAAACTCATGTGTTTATTGAATCTTGTGAGGAGAAGGGGTACTCTGTGGTGAATGTCAGGAGTAGAGACCGGCCAAAGCTCCTGTTTGATACACTCTGCGCTCTAACTGATATGCAGTATGTTGTGTTCCATGCTGTAGTTAGTTCTAAGGGCGCCATGGCTGATCAGGTACGACATCAACATGCATTTCTTTCAGATCAGAACATTGTGTTACTGAAATAGTATGATAATTGCGGGATTGATGCTTGCTCGGAATGTGGATGTTGCAGGAGTACTTCATTAGGCAGAAGGATGGCTGCACTTTGGATACAGACAGCGAAAGGCATAAACTAACCCAATGCTTGATTGCTGCCATTGAGCGCAGAGTATCCCATGTATGTACTTCTGTTCATGTTTAAATTCTATTTTCCTAGCACTCTAGAGAGCAATGCCTAGTCCAATTTCACCATCATAAGCAATCAAGAAACTACCACTTGAAAACCTTGTTCGAACCTGTGACTGAATTATGTTCAGCAGGGATTGAGGCTGGACATTCGCACGCACAACCGAATGGGACTGCTCTCAGACTTGACACGGGCATTCCGCGAGAATGGGCTATCAATATCAAGTGCTGAGATTGGAACAAATGGTGATAGAGCAGTTGGATCCTTCTATGTTACTGATGCGTCAGGATATGAAGCAAATCCGCAAGTAATAGAACAGGTAAAAAAAGAGATCGGGGGATCTATCGTGGTAGTTAACAAATCACCAGGCTGGACACCAAAAACTTCAAAGACTCCCTCAGTAGCTAGTATTAGCAGAACTAGCAGTGGCAGCAGCATACATGAAGATAAACCCCGGTTCTCTCTAGGAAGCCTATTCTGGTCACAGCTTGAGAGGCTTTCAAACAATTTCAGCTCCATACGATCATGACGAGTTTCTAACTCGGGAACTGCTTCTTGGGTTGTACTTTGTATCTGTTGTTTAGTAAGTTCGAATGCCAGGAGATGAGTAGTTTCTCTTGCTGTAATCAAATGACATAATGTACGTAGACAACACTCTTTTGATTTTAATCCCTCCTACGCCAAGTGCCAGAAAAATTAATCCAAATGATCATCTAATTTCAGTATGCGAAGAATAGGACAGCAATTCATTAACTGTGATACCGACTAGAGGGAAATTAATCCGAATTCTTGGTATTAAATTGAGATGTGTTTTCTTGAAAGTTCTCCTTTTCTTTCTGTTATATTGGGACATTTTACTAGTCAGAGTACCAGTTGAAAACTTCATGTGATTCCACATCCAGTTGAAGGACACTGTAAAATTATTACGTAAATATATATATTCCATGCATGATGATTCAATTTACATTGGAATTTGGAGTTATGTACAGAAATACAGTTTTACAGCCCAACTCGAACTGCAGAAACCATATGCAAGATATTCACAGTAAAGAGGTGAGAAAACATTAAAAGAACAACATGCAACATCAAAGCTTTTAGTCGAAGAATCACATCACTTCACTGTCATCAACATCAAGCGAATCACTAGATTCCTTGGTTTAAGAATTGCGAGTACTTACCTGCTCAGACCCAGTATTTTTTACACTAACAGGGTTAATATCCTTAACTGAGTCAGCAGAGCTTCTGCTCAGCTGAACCCAATCCCGCGATTCTTTTGTTGAACTCTCATGCCACTTTCTTGTAACTTGTAGGTTCATCTTCATCATCCTCTTCAAGATCACTGAATGAAACATCCTCATCATTTCCAAGAGGCATTGGGGCTCCACTGGCACCAATCATTTCTGAACTATCATCTTTCAACCAATCATCACCATCATCCTCAAATTTCTCATCCAGAATCCTAGAGGAACTGGATGATGAATGTTGATGTTTGGCCTGGTTTGCTTTTTCTTCCTCGACTATGTATTTGTCAATAATTTGCATCTGAGTACTTTCAACTGGATGCTTCACCATTTCTGATTCAGCTGAAACATTGGAAGGGACCGTTTCATGATCAGGTGTCTTGGCTGCAAGTGTGGGAGGGACTGCTTTAGTGCCAGATGTCATGATTGTAACTGATTCAGTATCAGCATGAGATGGCACAGACAAAGTCTCTTCGTGTGGTAAATCAGTATTACTATCATCTTTTACACTGGAAGTGCCAACTCCAGGCCAATCTGGAGTGGACTTTGCCTTATCTTTGTTTTGCAACTCATGAGACAACATTGCTCTCGCTTCCACCATCTGCAAGAGTACATAAACATTTAGTGATGCAGGTAATCAAGTTAATTGCCCACGACACAATTTAGGTAGATAATATCTTAATATCACATGGAATTGAAATTAACTAATGACAAGAACCAATAACTGCCAAAATTAAACCATGCACTTATGGACATATATAAAAATATAGTAGTCAAGATTGGCCCAAGCACCCCTAATTGCCTTCCAAGTTTCTGCGGAGCAATGGTTAAATGCAAGGCAAGAAAACAGCCTCAACCCTCATAGAAAAAACAAACTGGTTGCTATCATCATTTCCAAAACATTCACTAACCAAACTCCTGTGACACAAACCGAACAACAATCCCTTGCGTTTTCTATTGTATCAGAGACCAAAAATCAAAATCATCAAACCTTCTTTCACAAAAATGTTCACCATCTTCGCAATACGTACATAACGAATTGAGGCACAGATTAGGAAGGAAGATGATTACGAAAATAGAAAATCAGATGAACAAAACAACCTCCACAGTGACGGAAGGATTATGCTAGAAGTTCAAAATAACTAAACTCCGTAATTCTCAATAAACATTACTCGAGTAGCAGTTGACCCAGCTAATAATCATAGTAAAAGCAACATACTTGGGGAGTTGAGAGTAGCTGAGCATCATGTTTAGTGAGCCTAGGGTGCAAGAGAACAAAGTAAATCTTCCAAAAGCAGCCCTCACTCATATATCCAGGACAAAGCTCAATCCTTAAAGCAGCTAATCTGGGAGCAAGACGCTCGACAGCTAAAGCATGTTCTTGTTGGGCATCCGACATATCAAAATCTGAAAAATACCATAAAAAAATAAATCAGACATACTCAGACATTATTTTTAATAAAACAAGAAGACGACAGACCTTCAAAATCTTGAACACGAGGAATGGGAAAGTCGAGCCAAGTCTCAGGATGCATAGCGACATCTCTAGCAAAACCCACAACTTCTTCAGTCACACCCACAGCAGTTGCCACAACTGTCGCAATCTCATCATCGTCACTCTCGGATCCCAACTGGAGCAAATCGGAGGCGATCTTTGTGAACTCCGACACCGTTTTGTTAGTGGAAAGCTTGGAGATCCCTGACTTAAACTTGCCTCCAATTTCGGAAAAATCACTGCGAATGCCGGCGATCAATGCAGTGTCTTCGTCATCTGGATGAGGATCATTCTCCGACGGTGTAGGAGCGAGGAAAGAAGCGACACCCCAGAATTGGCGGGATAGGGTTTGTTTAAGATCTGTCAAGTCTTCTTTGAGGCCACGAGGTGTCGTGGATTGTCGTTGTTGTTCATCCGATTCTGTATTGGAGAAATCTTCTTCTTCATCGTCGAAATTTAGAGAGTTAGCTATAGACCTTGCTAGCCATGCCATTTTTTTCTCTGGTAGAGACGAGTGACCAAATGGTGGAAACAAAAAGCAGTAAAGAGACTAAACTAGGATAAAATGGAGAGTATAGGGACCAAATCTAACATTACCAAAGCATCCTAATGAGAAAAATAGGTATAGCAAGGAGCCCGTGTCGAGCTCGTAAAGCTACACCACCAGAAATGCTACTACTTCGAAACCGCCTCTTCACTCTCTCATCGCTTCCCTCTCTACCTCAACACGCCAAAAACCCTTTTCCGTTAACCTTCTCTTTCAATTACTCGACCCGAGAACCTCCTAACCGAAACCCTTCCGACCATGTCTCTGCTTCAAAGACATCGAAACCACCTCCACTCTCTGACGTGGCCCGGTTTGTCCGTACAGTTCTCTTTGTGCCACCCGGAGTTGACCCGGATAAAGTGACGGAGGAGATTATTTTGCCCGGCTCGAATATCGTTGTTGGACCTTATGCAGGTCATTCTCAGATTAAGGAAGTTGAGTTTGTAAAAAGCAGTGGAAGGGCCAAGGATTGTCCGAGAGATGATCGACCTGAGTTTGCAATTTTGGGTCGGTCCAATGTGGGAAAGTCTTCACTTATTAATGTTCTTGCTAGGAAGAAAGAAGTTGCTCTTACTTCGAAAAAACCAGGTTTGATGTCATGAAAAAAGATCCGATTTTTTTTTAACGCTATTTTTGGATCGTGGATTTTTAATGGGGTTTGATTTTTATTTTTTTAATATTATGCATTGTAGGGAAGACCCAGTTGATAAATCATTTCTTGGTGAATAAAAGTTGGTACCTTGTGGATTTGCCTGGTTATGGGTGAGCAACTCATGTTTCTGATTTCTCCCTTTTTTTTAGTTGTATTCAATGATTTATTTTTCTAGGCTATATTTGGTTATTAAGTATAGTGACTAGTTGATCATTTCTTGGTGAATGAACTGGTGCAAAGGATGTTTGCGTGGAATTGTCTTACTTTTTGCGAAAGAATGCTTACTAGGGTTATTATGTATAGTGACTCGTTATCATTTCTTGGTGAATGAACTGATGCGAAGAATGTTTGCTTGGAATTTTTAACTTTTTGCGAAAGCACGCTTACTAGGCTGTATAAGCTTAATTTTTTTACAAGGATTGGGTGTGCTTATTGCTCTGTTTTGATATGCAATTATTTAGTGCTTTTCCTCGAGGATGAGTAGAATAACTTGCTGAACTTGTCTTGAGATTAAGGGAAATACCTCAGTACCAGGTCTAGCTCGGAGGGTTCAAATGAGGATTTAGCCTTTAAGTAAGATTCTACGCTTGAGTCGTTGAGTTGTAATGCCCTCCATTTTGTCCAAGAAAGAAAAAGAGAACTTCTGTTGACATTTCTGGCGTGTCCTTGCAACTTTGAGGTAGTTCTATTGTTAAGTAGTGATTTTGTTTTTCCTATCCATGCCATTTAAATTGATTTTATTATACGATAGTTCTTTCTATATCAACTAGTATATTTTCTTGTTATGTTTTAAATTTTAATCATATGTTTTGTGGTGGACAGTTTATGTGCTCCACAAAACTGGCAACTGAAGCATGATTTTCAATTACATTTCCCCCCATCAAATTTTGGGAAAATCACTTAACAATGGTCTGATATTTATAGCTTCATTGGTTTGAAGTTAAACTAAAAAAGCAAAATTAATTGTTGTTTGGGACTTGTGATGGTCTATTCATAGAAATGGAGTAGCAAAATTGGGGTTGTCATTTGCAAATTTATGAGTTGCCTAACCTGATGGTTTTGAACTTTTGATTATATATATATATACTTGGCTGCTATTTGTTTGAACAGTTCGAGTTAGTGTTCTTGCCTTCAGTTGTAAATTGCATTACTTGCAGCATAGGGTAAGTGCTGGTAGTGAAAGGAACTTGGGTTGGGCCTGCTTTTTGTCCATGTTGCTTTAGTCTTTCAAAAGGAAAACTTTTGTTTTATTAGCAACTCTTGCTAAATTCCTAACGTTTAGATCCGTGCTTATTCTTCGTGGGTCAAAGCTGATGAGCATATTGTGCACTTATCTGAATGGGATTGTGGAAAATTAGACATTGTTTTTCTTATGATGGTCTTTCTTCAGGATTTATGAGGACATGAAAAAATCAATTATAGATAACAATAAGTGCCATCCAGTTATGTTCTCATAATGGCCGGCTGTGGTTGTTAGATTGTAGTAGAAAATGGCCACATTTTTTGAGAGGCAGCAAACTGTTCTATGGGAGCTTTTCCAGCTTGTGCATCTCTTGGCGTGTCATTTCTGTTTGAACTCATGCAGATGCTCTGCTTTAGTCAGCGATAGCTAATTAATTTGTTCATGATTCATTTGTTTAGAGAGGGCATTCTATTGAAGAATTGAATGACTACCCTTGAGTATCTCGTTTGTGTTGCCCAACCATGTCTTGGAAATTAGTATCTTTTGAGTACGTGGTTGAATGATTGCCTAATAACTCACTCTGTTTTCAGGTTTGCTAAAGCCCCAGATTCTGCTCGAATGGATTGGTCGTCCTTTACAAAAGGCTACTTTTTGAACAGAGAAAATCTGGTAGCTGTCCTACTTCTCATTGATGCTAGCGTCCCTCCTCAAAAGATTGACCTGGATTGTGCTAATTGGCTTGGACGCAACAATGTAAGCTTCTCTTTAACTGTAAAGCTATCTTGATAATTTTCTGATGTGTATAACGAGGTTACCTGCATGATGTTATATCAGTGCTTTTCATTTCTGCCATTCCAATGTGTTTCAGATACCAATGACATTAGTTTTCACTAAGTGTGACAAAATGAAGGGGGGAAAGAGAACAAGGCCTGATGAGAATATCAAGAATTTTCAAGAGTTAATGAGGCAAAACTATCGGGAACATCCTGCATGGATCATGACTAGTAGTGTCACTGGTTTGGGCAGAGATGAGCTTCTCCTACACATGTCCCAGCTAAGAAACTACTGGGATCAATAAATTGAAAACAAATGTTAAGTGTTGTGTAGAAATTTTCTTCCTTTTTTTTTTTTTGTATTCTCATTACTTGTCGATTTTGCGAATCAAAGTTATGATAAAAATATAAGTAGGACCCGTAACATGCACTTGTGTTGGATGTAACATTCTTCATATTTACATAGATGAGTAAAGTCTTATTGTTTTCCTTAAGATCTTATCAATATCTGCTCTATGCTTAGATAGTTGGATTTTACGGTTTCAGCTATACTTTTTGTCTGCAGAAACTTATGTTATCTTGATTTTCAATGCTTAATTTATGACGTGTTATATAATAAATGCCGAATCCTTAAGTCTGGACAAACTGTGATGCTGTAGTCAAAGGTTGTTATTTTGAAGTTCAATGAACCTGGGTCCAATTTCCACAGTCATGGTCCTGTGATTTCCTTCATCTAGAGGAGGGTCACTTGCAGCACTCGCTGTCTCTCACTCTTGAAGTTTGCCCGTGTTCATTTTTCTGTGTTGCATGAGATCTGAGGGCATCTTCAGTGCTGACAAATAACAATTTCCCCGGTTGGTCTTTGAATGCATTTCCTGCCTTCTGTTGTCTACTTCGTCGAACAACTAACCTCCCAAGTAGGAATTCCTGTCACTTGTCATGGTCAAACATCTTAAAAGTACATGTTTTTTTTTTAAAAAAACTAATAAATCAGCAAGGATGTCTACTTTTGGTTGGCATGCAATAGATCTAAACCTAAGATGTATGATCTTTAGCACTTCATGCATTTAAAAAGCAAGCTTTGAGCTTTGTATTGTCAAAAAGAACGCACTGGGAAATGTTGAGTATGAGAGACGCTATGAATATAAGATCACAAACATCCATCCCCAGGCTGCTATTAGCAGGCGCGGGCCAAAGGTTCAGTAGGTTTAGGGATATTAAGCTCAACACCGATTCTCTTTAAGCAACTTGCCGAGACAATGTAAGACTTGTTTTCTTTGACTGGCTTCTGTTTAACATTCGAAAATATACGATGTACCTGCCATTAAAAAACAACCATCTTTAGACATGTCTAGCCAGTGCTTTCACCAATAAGATTTGACTTGTAACTTCACCTCATAAATTAAAACGCTAGAGCTCGGTCAGATGGACCTGTCCAGATCAAACCATTTTCATTACATAAACCCACAGCTGCAACTAGTTATAATACTGTAGAATTACAACACCATGCAATCAAATTTGGTCAGCATGAACCACCCACCCAGCTAGTATGACAATTTCCTTCATCATGTATCCGATTTGATTTTGCCTTCCGTTGCTATCCTTTTTACACAGAGCCTTCATATTTGTTTCGATCATAGTTTTGCCAAGCTGGTAAGGTTCTTCAGGACAAGCTGCCTCCATCAAATCTGCTCTGTAGCAAATGTTTCTCCTTTGGAAGGTCGCCTAAGAAAATCCGGGGAAAATGGAAGCAATTACTAAAGGACAAGGATTGTTACTTGGAAGGAATTTACAAGACCAAAAGCTAAACTAACTTTCTTTTTTATTTTTTATTCGTTGTTGAGCTCTCGAATTTATAATCCAAAGAC
>Ga0325401_1006696_pt1 | contig 11154 bp, 14 predicted proteins | sample PopdelMetagenome_FD_205666 | JGI IMG/M metagenome (GOLD analysis project Ga0325401, IMG submission 205666) | Populus deltoides microbial communities from Bellville, Georgia, United States - Xylem-PdKOR-R2 | ecosystem: Host-associated > Plants > Phyllosphere > Stem > Wood/Secondary xylem | place...
TTGAGCATCCGTTCGGGTCGCTTCGTAGGTGACATGCCGGCGACCGTAAGCCGTCTGCAAGAAGCTCGCGTCTACGTATCGAAGGGGCCTACACAGAAGGCCACACCCGCGGCTTGTGGTGTGGCCTTCTGTGTAGTTCTAGGCGAACACTGGTGGCGTTTCTCTCACTATCCAGGGGCTGAGGCGCGTCAGCGGGCTGTCAGCACCTCCTGACGAGGCCGGTATCTCTTCGCGCTTCGGCCGGCTAAAGCCAGGCCGTAGCCGCTGGCCCTTTCGCCAAGCCCGTAGAGCCCACCTGCACTGCCGGCAGGCGCAGGTGGGCAAGCCGGCGGCCTTCTCCTGGTTGCACGGGAGGCACGCTGGCACGAGGTTCACCTTCCAGTTTGTGCCGCCTCTGCTGACCGGGACCACGTGGTCGAGCGTCGTCCCCACCGCCGGGCAGTAGTGGCAGATTGGTCGCCGCTCGAAGAGCACGTCGTAAACGTCCTTGGACGGTCCCGAGCTCACAGACGCTCCTGAAGCATTCGTGACGCCAGCAGCCGATCGCGAGCGGCAACCAAGCCGTCGATCGCTGCCGTGAGGGCCTCGAGCGTTGCCGTCCGGTCAGGGACGCCAGGGGCTCGCCGGTACTGCGGGGTATACGGGTGCTCGTCCTCCGCCAGCAGCACCCACAGGTCCGTGCCACGACTGCTGAACTGCACCGGAGTCGTGCACGCAGCTCCAGCGAAGATGAGCATCTCGTTCGGGATCAACGAAGCGGGATTCTCGTGGTGAGTCGTGGTCATCGCGAAGCCTCCTCCGCGGACGTAATGCCGCTAAGCAGGTCGGCGGCACGCTCGACAAGCGCCGCGACCTGCTCGCGGAGGTCGTAGTAGGCCGCAGCCTCGCACGAGCGAACCTCTAGGCGCGGCCCGATGCGATGTCCGCACTCGTTGAAGCGCTCCTCAGTGATTCGCCCCATCGGGCGTGCGCGTCGCTCCAGGGCGTCCTTGAACGAGTCGTAGAGCCCCTGTGCGGCCAATGCATCGAGCGTCTCGTCACCGCTAGCAACGACCCGCTCGCCGTACATGAAGGCCGGGACTCCGTCTTCCTTCTCCGAGCACCCGCATCCCGCACGGTGTTCGACGACGACCCTGTCCCACTCGGTGACCCCGAGGATGACGAGCTCAGTCGCAGGCGCGGTCGGCTCCTGGGGCGGCGTCTTCTTCCTGTCGCGGATCAGACGACGCAGATCGGTGTTTGTCAGGACTTGCTCAGCACTGCCCGAAGCCGGCGCGATGCTGATCTTGGGGTCGATAGGGTCTGTCATGGGTCCTGCTCCTTGTACTGAAGGGGTGGGATCAAGGCCTCGGTCTGGTGCTCCAACACCGGCCCGAGGCCGTCTTCGTAAGATGCTCCTTCCATCGATCAGTCATGACTACACGATCGGACTGACACACTTAGAGGCGTCCTCGCGAGTCCTTCGACCTGGCCATCGCCGCCGCGGTGCTCGCCGCCTCGGGCGTGATCCCCCTGGAGGCGCTCACCCGGACGGCGCTGCTGGGGGAGCTCGGCCTCGACGGGCGCCTGCGTCCGGTTCCCGGCGTCCTGCCGGCGACGCTCGCGGCGGCGAGGGCGGGGTTCACCCGGGTCGTCGTCCCGCTGCGCCAGGCCGCCGAGGCGAGCCTGGTCGACGGCGTCGACGTCCTCGGGCTGGCGTCGCTCAGCCAGCTCGTGGCCGAGCTGCGCGGTGAGCCGGTGCCGCTCGTCGACCCGGTCGAGCTCAGCGTGGTCGCTGCGCCGGGCGACCGGCTCGGCGCCCTCGACCTGGCCGACGTCGTCGGCCAGGAGGAGGCCAAGTGGGCGCTGGAGGTCGCGGCCGCGGGGCGGCACCACATGTTCCTGCACGGGCCCCCGGGCGCGGGCAAGACGATGCTCGCGTGCCGGCTGCCCGGCCTGCTGCCCGACCTCGAGCCGGTCGACGCGCTCGAGGTGTCGGCGGTGCACTCGCTCGCCGGCTTCGACCTGAGCGGTGGGCTGGTCGCCCGGCCGCCGTACGTCGACCCGCACCACTCGGCCAGCGTCGCGAGCATCGTCGGGGGCGGCCCCCGGATCGCCCGCCCGGGAGCCATCTCGTGCGCCCACCGAGGCGTGCTCTTCCTGGACGAGGCCCCGGAGTTCGCCCCGCAGGTCCTCGACGCGTTGCGGACACCGCTCGAGTCGGGGACGGTGAGCATCGCCCGCAGCGAGCTCAACGCCCGGTTCCCGGCGGCGTTCCAGCTCGTCCTCGCGGCCAACCCCTGCCCGTGCGGCATGGCGGCCACACCCGGCGCCGAGTGCACCTGTGCCCCGGCCTCCGTGCGGCGCTACGCGGAGAAGATCTCCGGTCCCGTGCGCGACCGGGTCGACATCGTCCAGACCTTCCTGCCGCTGCGACGCTCGCACCTGAGGGCTGGCTCGGACGGCGAGCCGTCGGTACGGGTCGCCGAGCGGGTGCGGGAGGCGCGGGGGCGGCAGCGGGCCCGCCTGGCCGGGACGCCGTGGAGGACGAACGGTGAGGTCCCCGGCCCCCACCTGCGTCGCCACCTGCCGCCGCCGCACGGCGCGCAGCTGGCCTGGGACGCCCTCGACCGCGGTCGGCTCAGCGCCCGGGGTGTCGACAAGGTGTTCCGCCTCAGCAGCACTGTCTAATAGCAGATGTGAAGGCAGCGGTGTACGTGCGGCAGAGCAGTGACAAGACGGGCGAGGGTGCCGCGGTCGAGCGGCAGCGCGAGGATGCCCTCAGCCTCGCTCGGGTGCGCGGCTGGGAGGTCGTTCGCGTCGAGGTCGACAATGACGTCAGCGCCGCAGGCAAGCGCGTACGGCCCGGCTTTGAGGCAGTCATGAGCGCCGTCGAGTCGGGCGAGGTCGGCGCCGTCATCGCCTGGGACATGACCCGGCTCTCGCGCAACCGCCGCGACACCGTGCGGGTGATCGAGACGGGGGAACGGGCCAGGATCGTGCTCGCGTTCTGCCGAGCGTCCGACATCGACCTCTCGACGCCCGCCGGCCGCGTCATGGCCGACATCCTCGCCGCGATGGCCCGCCAGGAGATCGACGTGAAGAGCGACCGGCAGCGCCGGGCGAACCTGCAAGCGGCGCAGGCGGGTCGTCGGGTCGGTGGTCGGCGCCCCTTCGGCTACGAGCCGGACGGAATGACGGTGCGCGAGGTCGAGGCCGACGCCGTGCGGCAGGGGTATGCCGACCTGCTCGCCGGGGTCTCGCTCGGCGGCATCGCGAAGAGCTGGGACGCCGCAGGCCTGTTCACTGCCTCGAAGGCGCTCGGCGGCCGCAGGACCGAGGCGGGCGCCCCGTCGCGGTGGACCGCCTCGAGTGTCCGCGTCGTGCTCATCAATCCTCGCTACGCCGGGCTGCGCGGCTACGGCTCGGTGCCCGAGCGCGGGCGGCGGGTGACCGAGGCGGTCGGGAAGGCGCAGTGGCCGGCGCTGGTCAGCGAGGAGACGTGGCGCGCTGCGGTCGGGATGCTGACCAACCCCGCTCGGCGTACGGCGGGCCCTGGTCGGGGCCGCGCGCTGCTCACCGGCATTGCGCTGTGCGGCGTCTGCGAGGCCACCGTGCACGCAGGGGGTGCGAACACGGGACAGGGGCCCATCTACCGGTGCAGCGGCTCCTACGGGCACGTGAGCCGCTCTGCGCCTCCTGTCGAGGCCTGGGTGCGCGAGGTCGTCGTCGCCCGGCTGTCGCGCCCGGACGCCGCCGAGCTGCTGCACGACACCGACCGCCCCGACGTCGAAGGGCTCAGGGCCGAGTCGGCAGCCCTGCGTACGCGCCTCGAGCAGCTCGCCGAGGCCTTCGCCGAGGGTGACCTGACCAGCGCGCAGCTCCGCACCGGGACCGAGCGACTCCGAGCCAAGCTCGCCAACGCTGAGGCGGCGATGGCTGACAGCGGCAAGGCTGACCTGCTCGGGCCGCTGGTCTCGAGCCCCGACGTGGCTGCGGCGTGGGACGCGCTGAGCACTGACCGGCAGCGGGCGGTCATTGACGCGCTGCTCGTCGTGAGGCTGCTTCCGCCCGGTCGGGGGACGCGGACGTTCCGCCCGGAGACGGTCGTCGTCGAGCCTAAGATCGGTGCTGATCCTGCCGGGGTGCAGCCCGTCTAGCCCTAGACTTGGACCTGTTGGAGGACACCACCGCGTCGCTCGAGCTGGGGCACCGGCTGGACGCGGAAGGGTCCGCTAACGGGGTGTAGGACCGCCATCGGTCGCCCGGTAGCTCGTAGCCGGCACCCCTGATCTTCGGTCGTGGCTGCTGGGCACAGCAGTCCGCCACGGTGAGCCGGTACGAGGCCCACCCGTGGGTGCGCCCTGAGCGGGGCTGAGGCACCTAGGACAGCGCCTGCGGGCGCACGCCTAGGAAGGCCCGACAGTGGCCGCATCCACCCGTCTCACCGCTGAGCAGCGGGCTGAGCGAGCACGGCTCGCCGGCAAGACCGCTCAGTCCCCGGAGGTCTTGGCCGCGAAGCTCGTCCGCGACTGGCCCGCGTTCACCCCCGACCAGCAGAACACCGTGCGCATGCTGCTCGGCCCCCTGGTCCGGCGCCCCTCCCGCGGTCGTGTCGCATGAACCGCCAGCAGAAGGCGCGCGAGCGCCCGTGGCCGTGCCCCGAGTGCGGGAAGCAGCTCCGCGACGGGCGGCACGCGGACGGCACGCCCTGCTTGGTGACCTGCCCGCGCTGCGGCGCCGAGGTCGACTACAACCAGGGCGGCGACTGCCTCGACCACCCGACCCGGGAGAGCTGGGAGGCCTGCCGCGACGTCGCCGACGGGCCGGGCATCTTCGCGCAGGTGGCGGAGTCATGAGCGCCACGAACGCCGAACGCCGCCCCCGGTACGAGGGGGCGGCGTCTAAGACGGCGGGCACGCAGTCTGGGTTCAGGATAGCGCTCAGGGGCCTTCTGCGGTCTCTGACGCGGCGCACGCTCAAGGCCGAGCAGGTCGCCGTCCTCGAGCGGGTTGCCCGGCTCGAGGGCGCCGTCTCAGCGCTGCGGGTGTCGTCGGGGGGTGGCCTCAGATGAGCGCCACGCCCTACGCCGACGAGGCGTTCCGGGTCCTCAACTCCGGGCTCGGCTCCCCGGTGCCGGTCACCTACGGGCAGAAGCGGGAGCCTGTAGCGGGCTGGACGGGACGCTTAGCGCCGTACGCCGACGCTGGCCGGGTTGGCGACTGGATCGTCACCCACGGCACGTCCAACGTCGCGCTGAGGGTCGCCGACGGTGTGCTCGGCCTCGACGTCGACTCCTACAAGCCGGCCGCCGCCCTGACCCTCAGCGCCTTCGAGGAGGCCTGCGGCGAGCTCCCGCCCACCGTCGTGTCCACCTCGCGCGACGACGGCTCCGGCATCCGCTGGTACCGCGTCGCCGCGGGGCGGCGCTGGCCCTCAGAGCTCGGCGAGGGCGTCGAGGTGATCCACCCGGCGCACCGCTACGCGATGTGGAGGGGGAGCCTGCACCCCGACGGCGGGACGTACCGGCTCGACGACCGCAGGACGGGCGAAGTGGACGTGCCGACCCCGGACGTCGCGAGCCTGCCGTGGCTCACCGAGGCGCAGCAGGAGGGCCTCGCGGCCCAGCAGCGGCAGAGGAAGGCCGAGGCCGGACCCTACGACGGCCCGACCTGGGACGAGCTCGAGGACGACGCTCACCGAGCCGTCGCGCACGCCGAGGCTGAGGAGGGCATCGAGCGCGTGCTCGAGCGGCTCCGGGAGATGTGGGACTGGCCCGAGGGCCACGTCGACGACCTCGGGCGTGGGTGGGAGAAGCGGACCGCCGACGCCGCGCAGTCCCTGCGCACCCTGGCGGCGGAGGGCTGGTCGGACCACACCGAGGCCGAGCTCTACGCGCGCTTCCTCGCCGCCTGCCCGCCGTCGGCGAGGGGCGGCACGGCTGACCCCGTCGAACGCTGGCGCTCGCAGGCGGGGAAGCACGTCACGGCTGGCGGGCGGATCGAGCACCGGCTCGGGCTCTACTTCGCGCCCCCACCGCGGCAGCCGAGCACGAGCGAGACGCGGCTCGGGCTCGACTGGTCGACCTTCTTCGACGACGACGACACCGAGCCGGTGTGGATCGCTGGACAGCTCGCCGAGCAGGGGCAGCAGGTCGCCCTCGTCGGCTCGGGCAAGGTCGGCAAGTCGTTGCTCTGCCTCGAGTGGGCCGGCGCGCTGGCGGCCGGGCGGTCGTTCCTCGGCGACGTCGAGCGGGAGCCGGTCACGGTGCTCTACGTCGACAAGGAGAACCCGCAGCGCGACATCCGGCGGCGCTTCCGAGCGCTCGGGTTCGACGACCCCGCCAGCCTCGGACGGCTGCACTACCTGTCGTTCCCCGTCGGCCACGGTCCGCTCGACACGGCGGCGGGAGCCGCGGCGCTGCTGGCCGACGTCCGGGCGTCGGGCGCGGGCGTGGTGTTCCTCGACACCGTCTCCCGGATGATCGAGGGCAAGGAGGACGCCGCCGACACCTGGCTCGCCCTCTACCGCTACACGCTTGAGCCGCTCAAGGGCATGGGTGTCACCGTGGTCCGGCTCGACCACTTCGGCAAGGACGCCGAGCGGGGCGCCCGGGGCAGCTCGGCGAAGACGCAGGACGTCGACCAGGTGTGGGAGCTGACCGCGAGCACCAAGAGCGCGCTGCGGCTCCGGCGCACGCACTCGCGCACCGGGCTCGGCGACGACGACATCGCCGTCACCCGGACGGGGGAGTCCGGGGAGGTCGGCAACACCCGTCACCTGCGGAGCCTCTCCTTCGAGGCGGGCAGCACCGACCCGACGGTGCTTAACGCCGTGCGCCAGCTCGAGGAGGCCGGGTGTCCGCCAGGGCTCGGCAGGGACCGGCTCAAGACGTGGGCGAAGGACCACGGCGTCGGGCTCCTGCTGCGCAACGACACGTGGTCCCAGGTCGCCAAGGAGAGGGGGAAGTGATCCTCTCGACCTGTCCCCAGACCTGTCCCCGAGCCTCCACGCCGACCTGTCCCCAGACCTGTCCCCGACCTGTCCCCGTTCACGCTGGGGACAGGTCCGGGGACAGGTCGGGACAGGTGCTGCGGTCCCATCGGGGACAGGTCCCACACCGTAGGTGGGGACTGTCCCGGGACTGGCTGTCGAGGGGGTTCTCACTCCGCTTCTTGGCGACCTCGGATGTCCCTATTGCTCGGCTATCTCGCCGGCGGCGTCGTCGTTGCTGAGTCTTCGGTTCGGGGACCGTCGTCGTTGGGGTTCGGCCAGGGTGTGCGGATGGCGGGGGGTCTGCCCTTGAAGAAGGCCTTGCGACCTCGGTGCTCCGCGAGCATTGCTCTCGCCGAGGGTCGGGGATCGAGCGCCTTCTGCTGGCGTCCGAACTCCTCGACCTGTTCCACGTCGATGATGTTGAACGGCGCGAGGTCGAGCCTGTCCTGCAGCAGAGCTGCGGCCCTCCACAAAGGCCTCAGCACGATGTCGTGGGCGACGTGCTCGTCGTACGCCTGAGCGCCATGCTCGAAGATCGCCGGTGTGACCTTGTTGCTGATCGTGTTCTTGGGGAGATTCACCCGCGCTGTCCAGACGATGTAGGAGCGCTGCAAGGTCTCCTGCTGGATAACGTCATGCATCCGCTCCAGACCGTGATGCTGCAGGTTGCGCATCCACATCAACCCGTGTAGTTCGCTGAGGAAGGGTGGGGCTGGGCTCTCCCTCAGCCAATCGCCGTACTTGGTCCCGCTATGCGCGAGCGCGGCGTCGCGTGTCGAGTGCAGGCACGCCATGCAGAGCGTCAGCATGTCGTAGACCTGAGCATCAGCGCCGCGGTTGACCTCGATGCGGGTAGCCAGCGCTTTCTGAGTGGCGACGCTTACGAGTTTGAGAGTGCGGCCCAGCTGCTCGACCACTCGCTTTCGGCTTCCAAGGTCGATGCGCACCGGTGCAACGTTACGCAGGGTCGCCCTGCCGCCGACCCCCGTCTGCCGCCACCTGCCGCCGCTCGACCGGTCGCCCCTCGCGCGTGCGCGCGCGTGAGAGCGGTGCTCTCGCTACCGGTCGACTTCAGGGCTGGCTCTCCTCGGAGAGGGCGGCCCGAGCACGCAAACACCGGCGCGGCTAGGCGCTTTGACGTCCGCGAAGCGAGAGCAGCCGAGCGTGCGCGGACCTGCCGACGCCCTGGTCACCGTGAGCAGAGGTCAAAGCAGCCCCCAGCGGCACCCCAGGTGCCTGTCGCCCGCCCCTCGTGCGAATCCTCCTGCCCACCCACTCAGACCGGCCCCAGACTGGACTCATGACCCAGCCAGGAGAGCGAGCCGCACGCCGGGCGCGTGCTGCCGAGGTGCTTGACCTGCACGCTGGCGGGCTGAGCCTGCTCGGCATCGCCGCCCGCCTCGCCATCACGCCGACGCAGGCGCAGCGCCGCCTCGCCGACGCCATCGCGACGCTGCCGGCCTCGGACGTCGACGAGCTGCGGGCGACCAGCGAGCTGCGCCTCGATCGGGCCGCGGAGACGTTCGCCGAGCTGGCGAAGGACCCCGACCCCCGCATCCGCCTGCAAGCCACGAACGGGCTCGTCGGGGTCGAGCGTGACCGCGCCCGGCTGCTCGGCACGTGGCAGCGGCCCGAGAAGGACGACTAGACCAGCACCACCCGCACGACAACACGACCCCCGACCGACAGCGCAGACCGACCGAGCAGGAGACCACTGACGCACGACCCCATCGGCCCGCCAAGGGCAGGAAGCAGGACGACATGAGCGACACCACCGCCGACCGCACCCCGGTCGCGATCACCGAGGCCGAGGCAGCCGTGAGCGCTACGGCCCTGGCGCTGCGCGAGGCGCGGGTCGAGCTGACCGCCGCCGAGACGGCGCACGCCGGTGCGGCTGACGCCGACGCGGACGCCGCCGAGCAGGCCCTCGAGGCCGGCGACGAGCTGCCGTCGCCGATGCCGTCCGCGGTACTCGCGCAACGGCTCACGCTCGCGGGCGCGGCGGTGAAGCGGGCCGAGAAGCTGCACGCCCGGGCGCTGGTCAGCCGTGACGAGGCCTACCGCGCCGCCGACCAGTGGCGCGCCGAGGTGGCCGAGGCCGCCGACCAGGCCGTGACCGGCACCCTCGAGAAGCTCGCCGAGCTCGTCGCCGCCTTCGACGAGGCCAAGGACGCCGCGGCGTACGCGCGCTGGGTCGCCACGACCCGCAACGGGACGCCCGCGCCTCGCACCCGCCTCGACGGGCTCGCGGGGCCGGGCGGCGAGAAGCTGCTGCGCGACCTCGTCGAGCGTCACCTCGGGATCACCGGGCAGCGCTACGCCCAGGTGCAGCGCGAGGCGGCACAGAAGGTCGCGGAGCTGACCGCCGCCGCCGAGGCCGAGCGCGCCGCCGCCGTCGAGCGGCGTCAGCGCGAGCACGAGCAGCAGCAGCTCGCCGAGCAGCGCAACCAGCAGCGCTACCTCGACGGCCTTGCCGCGAAGGTCGGCTGACGTGCCCCGCAAGTCGTCGAAGCGGAAGCAGCCCGTCGAGTGCGCCGCGCACGGCCAGCGGTGCGCCCTGTACGCCGGCAGGGGTTACCGCAGCGACCGCTGCGAGCCGGTCGTGCAGCAGCCCCGCCAGCTCACCGAGCTCTTCGCGCTCATGGGCGTCGAGCCCGTCGAGCAGCGGCGGCAGGATCGGCGCCCGCTGGCCGAGCAGGACGCCGAGTACCGGCGGCGGCTCGAGCAGGCGAAGGCCGACAACGATGCTCGGCTCGCAGCCATCGTCGATCACCCGGCGGGCAGGCGCGATGTCTGAGCTGACCGGGCGGGTTCTGACTGTCGACACCCGGAACCTGACCGAGAGCACGGTGTCCGACGCGGAGGTCGGGGCGACGCTTCTCTATCTGACCGACGCGGCGCCATTCGTCGACACGAGCGGGGTGTGCATCGTTGAGGGGGCGGCGTACCAGTTCGCCGACGTGGATATCGACGCCGACGCCCTGATCCTCACAACCCCGCTGACGGCTGTGGTGCCAGAGGATTCCGCTGTCGAGGTGTTCCCTCCGGCTCCGGAGAAGTACGCGACCGTGGCCTTCGGCGATGTCGTGGGAGATGCAACGCCCGTGCTCGTACCGCACTTCTTGGTCGAGTTGCTGCCCGACGGCATCCGCGACGAGCTCGACCAGGAGATTGTGACGGTTGAGACCGGCGGCGCCGAGCCGACCATGACCAACATCGTCGGCAAGCCGCTGGCACAGGGCGTCGTCGCGGTCGAGCGGCTGACGCCCGAGCTGCTGGCGCTCATCCGCATGCGCTTCACCGACGCGGCGCAGCGGGACGCCCTCATCCCGACGCCGTCGGACGGGATGAGTGCCTACCTCGCCAGCGACGGGCTTGACTACCGCTACTCCGGCGGGGTCTGGGTCCCGCAGCTCGTGTACGTCAAGAAGCCGAGCAACACCACGGTCACGAGCAGCACGACGCTCATCAACGATCCGCACCTGTTGGTCGACCTCGTCCCCGGCACGTACAGAGTCGAGCTGATCGTGCACGGCACGGCCTCGACGTCCGGCGACATCAAGGTCGCGTGGTCCTACTCGGGCACGGTCGTCAGCGGCAACCGAGCCGCGCTCGGCATGACGGTCGACGGGACCAGCGGGGTGCAGACCACCGTGCGCACGACCGGGCACTTTCTGACGACCGAGGTCCCGTACGGCCTCGAGGCCGACGACACCGACGTGCTGCGCGAGGACGTGCTGCTCAAGGTGTCGACCTCGGGCCGGCTCAATCTGCGGTGGGCGCAGCGGGCGTCGAGCAGCACGGCGACGACCGTGTCGGCGGCGTCCCGCATGTACATCACCCGCCTGGCGGACCGCACGTGACCCTCACGCCGGAGCAGCAGGCGACCGCGGAGGCCCGCTCGAGGACGATGAGCCTGCGGGCGCTGCGGCGGCTCAGTGAGGCCGAGGTGCCCTCGCTCGGTGTCGCGCTGAGCGCGCTGGGCCACACCGAGGCCATCCTCGTCGAGGTTCTCGGCGACCTGCGCCGCACGGCCGAGCGGGAGACGCGCGGTAGGAGGAGCCGTGGCGAGACCGCCCCGGGGCCGTGCTCCGAGGGCTACCAGGCGGCGCGGCGGCTCCTGGTCGCCGTCACAGACGCCCGCGAAGAGCTGTTCACCCAGGTTTAACAGGGCGAGGC
>Ga0325401_1006697_pt1 | contig 11152 bp, 8 predicted proteins | sample PopdelMetagenome_FD_205666 | JGI IMG/M metagenome (GOLD analysis project Ga0325401, IMG submission 205666) | Populus deltoides microbial communities from Bellville, Georgia, United States - Xylem-PdKOR-R2 | ecosystem: Host-associated > Plants > Phyllosphere > Stem > Wood/Secondary xylem | place...
TGATGCAAATTATGCTATCCTTATTGGTTCTCAATATAAATGAACTCAATAAGGGCTATTCCTAAGTCAGTACTGATCATACATGTTTGTATCATGGCTGAGGGTTCATGTTTGTGATGATCTTTGAGTGGGATTTTGTTCAATGCTAACGTCTCTTCCCTGGGTTATTTATTGTTCAATCTATCAAAAAGTGTTTGGGCTCACCCCCTTTTATCTTCACTTGATACTGTGTTATAGTACTAAGTAAGTTTATAGTAAGTTTGTGCTTTGGAGATTTGGAAGCTGACAATGAAAGGCTTCATCTCAATATTGGTGTAAGTATCAGAACTCTTAGCTTAATAAACATCTCTGAGGTGATCTGCTCTGACTTATTCATTTTTATTTTCTACCGATAATGTTATGATTGTTATCCATTCCTCATTTAAGCATATGGTCCTTGACTTTCTTCTCATTCTTCAAAACCCTTTTCCTCAGGATCTTATAATTCGTGGTGATAAAAGTATTCCATTGTACAGGTGAAATTCTCTCTACTCTTTATTCATATAGTAAAAAATTCAGGTCCATGCATTTCTTTGTGAATGTTTGACTTGCCATATAATTTCAATTCTACAGTCGAGTTGTGCATGCTCAAGCACCTATGGCAATTGTCATTCCCACCAAAGGCAGTAGCTTCAGCATGAACTTGCGTGACGGTGACATTTCCTGGCATGATTTCCTTGAAAAAGCAACAGATTTAAGGTATGCTTTCTTATGTTTTTTCTTTCTCTTTTTCCATATTTTCAACTTTAAATAGGAATTAACTGTAGCTTGTTTTAAGCTTCACATTGATTAAATGCATGATGTACCATGTTATAGCTGCTCTTGCTCATAATTTGGATAGGGCATGATATTTGTTCCACATAAGCAACCAAAATGTGATATTTTGGGACTTTGTGACAGAAAGGCAATGGATGCATTGCTGTCCAACCAAGAATTAAAGAGTTCTGTGAAATATTTTCTCGAGTTTTCATGTTTTGCTGAATCCCGTGGTGATAGTTCTCATCTTGTTTGATATAAAATTACTCCTGGTGTGATGGAGAAGTAATTCATTGTATGTCAAGAGCATTATTTTTAACTTGGCACTATTTCGTTTGGTTTTATATGCTCGCCAATTGCTACTTGCTTCAAATAGTTTCACTTCTCCTGGGTGTTGAAGGAGCTTTTTGGAAATTGGATTAGTTATGCAAACTGTAGGCTGTTTGGTTGATTATAACTTTAAGAATGTCTTTTTGAGATATTAAATCATATGCTGTTGGGAACAAATGAAAAAAATTATCTTATTTATCTCTCTTTTCTTGTTGGAACAACTTAATTTTGACATTAGCATATCTACTGCTTTCTGTTTCACATTTGACAATTCTTTAGTAAACTATCAAATAGGAATTTATCAAAGAGCTTCCTGATAAGTAATTTCTTTAGTTTGAACTTGTGATTGATGAAGTTATACTATTGATGCTACACATGCTCATCTGTAACATTAAAACTGCAGAGGAGATGAATTTGCAGCCGTTGAACAACCAGTTGAGGCATTTACAAATATCCTTTTCTCATCTGGAACTACAGGTAACTTGCTGGTATTCTAGGCTCATTTAGCTTTCTGGCTCTTTATTTTATTGTTTACATTCAAAATGGTATTTCTTTGAGCAAGTTGAGGGTTTTTTTCCGTGTCTTTAGTTAAATTAATAATGAAATAAATTGTAAATCTTTTTAAAAACTGTTTTTAAATCACTAAAAGTCGTAATATGTCATCTAATTGCAAAAGACAAGGTATTTTATATTTTTGGAGTAATCAAGTAAGATTAATGCTGTAAATTTGAAGTTATGGTGGACTTCAACCATGATTTCTCTGGAAATGAGGAAGGACAGGTGGTTACTTGAAGCTGCTTTTTTTTTTTTTAAATGTTTAGTTTAGTTTTCTTTGTTAATTTCAAGAAGCCTATTATTGCGTACACAATTTCTTCATTATCACTTAAAGGAGCTTCAATATTTTAATGGAGTTCTGGTTTTTCATGTCAGAAGAAAATGTAAATGTTCAGGTTCTGATTTGTATGCAAGCATTTGCACACCAACTTCATGGATCATTTGGGTCAAATGTCATCCTTTTAACATCTATCATGAAGGGGATATCGACCTACAATAGCTTTGTGATATTATGTTCTGTGGTTTTAGCATGTTCTACATAGTGACTCCAATTTAGCACAGTTGTTAGCACTCACCATAGCAGCCTGAAGAACTTAAAACTGTGGTTCATGATTCCAAGTAAAGAAAATAACACAAATTCATTGTAATCTAACAGCAGAAACCAAATCATAAGCTGGTGCCATTCTGACTTGACAAGATCTTTGGCAACTTGTTTCCATCAAAGTTTTTGAAGTTCTGGATATGATTTAATTGTTACAGTTTACCAATAACCTTTGATTCTGTAAATCAATAGGAGATACATCAGAACTAAGCCTAATCATGCACAATTCAGATAAACTGTTAATTCTATTTGATTCTGTAAATCAATAGGAGATACATCAGAGCTAAACCTAATCATGCACAATTCAGATAAACTGTTAATTCTATTCTAGAGGTTTCAAAACTGATTAAGACTGAGAAAAGGTTTCAAATTCTTAGTGACAAGTGTGAATGGGACCATTTGCTCATGTAGGGGAGCCAAAAGCAATTCCATGGACCCATTTGACTCCTTTCAAAGCTGCTGCTGATGCATGGTGCCACATGGATATCCGCAAGGGTGATATTGTTGCTTGGCCAACTAACCTTGGGTGGATGATGGGTCCTTGGCTAGTATATGCTACATTATTAAATGGGGCATCCATTGCTTTATATAATGGATCCCCTCTTGGTTCTGGCTTTGTCAAATTTGTACAGGTAAGAATTCCATTCCCATTTGTCTATTTAATATTTCTCAGTGCCAGTTTTCTCTGTTGCCATCTGACTTCTTAGTTTAACTTCCTGTTCCAAAATCTAGTGTTATTTTATGCGTTCACTTGTCCAGATCATCATAACTTCTAGACTATTTGCAGTCTTATTTTTTTTTTTTTGAAAATTGAATTCTTTGTCATCTCTGCAATTGCTGTTCAGTTTAATTCCTTTAATAACTTTAAGCCATAGATAATTCCGGAATCTTCTTACCAAAAACTTCTAGTGAGTCTCTTCTCCATCAATTGTAAGCTATTGTCATCCTGTGTCTATTATAAACTTTCTGACCTGTGGTTGAACTTCACTTTTTCCTTGTGAATTCACTTTTGTTCATATATTAACTGAACTTCCATTTCCCATTATTTGAAGAGAGAGAAAGAGAGACAATAACAACAACCAAGCCTCAGTCTAAAACAGTTTATTAAAAATTTCGCCTACATGTTTGGTAAGTTATAATGTAATGTAATGAAGAACATAATTGTTCCACTCCTTTCTCTGGTTACTCAAATTCAATGTTATTGTGATGAAAAGTATTCATTGATATAATCAGTTAGAAAAAGAAATTAAAGCTGATCATTTCTTGAACCTACTGCCTTTAAATATTTTGAAGGAGGATTACATTTTTTAATGTGATTACACTCTAAAGAGGGGTGGCATGATCAATTTTTTTTTCTTTATTTCTTCTTTTTCAAGAAATTGTTTGAGAAATGTAATTATACTCTTTAATTGTTCTTAATCATGGTTTAATAATTGTTTTAATTTAATTTTTTTTTTTAAAATTGCAACTGTCATTACACTACCAGCATGTAATCACCTTTACGACTTATAATTTGATGTGCATTACAATTCCAATCATCATTATATTCCATGAGATGTTAAAAGAGTAACCAAACAGTGTAATCAAAATTCTAATTTAATCACATTAAATCTGATTACGTTCTACCATGAGATGTTGATGTAATTCAAGTTACTCTTACACCCTCTGGTTTCTTCTTCTGGAACCTGTTATTAAATTTAGGAAGTAAATGTGAATTTAAATTTAGTTGACACAGAAAACAGAATGGTGCTCCACTGAACTTCTCTCTTTTGTTAAGCTCAGAAACAATACATAATGCAACAGTGGAAAGCTTGGATGGGAAGACATTAGTGTGAAAAGCAATTATGCATGTTTGCTACTTTCATGTGTTGATTACATTAGTCAATTGTTAAATGGTTTGACAAAGACATGATTTCTGAATTTTATTTTCTGACAGAATTTTCTTGAGAATATTTTGAAAGACATAGGATTTGAAAAGTAATATTGCTTAAGATATGCTGTTTAATAAATGCTTTAAGAATTTAAGATTTTTGAAGTTCATACAAGTTTCTCCTACAATTTGTCCAGGATGCTAGAGTAACGATGCTTGGTGTGATCCCAAGTATAGTCCGGATATGGAAAAGTGCAAACTCCACATCGGGCTATGATTGGTCTGCCATTCGGTAAGTGTAAGTTCTAGACTTTTACTTTAGTTCTGTTTGTTCTCACATTGTAAAGTGTGGTAGATATGCAAGGGTTTATTTGTGTTTTTCTGTTTGATTGAAGATTGTGTATTGTGGGTTTTCCCCCCAGTTACTGATTCAAGATATATTCATTATGGTCTTGTCAAATATGGTAGTTGCTTTGCCTCCACTGGTGAAGCATCAAGTGTAGATGAATACCTATGGTTGATGGGACGAGCTCAGTACAAACCTATTATTGAATATTGCGGTGGCACAGAGATTGGTGGTGGATTTGTTTCCGGGTCCTTGTTGCAGCCTCAATCACTGGCTGCTTTTAGCACGCCAGCAATGGGATGCAGCTTGTTTATTCTTGGTGACGATGGTCATCCTATAGTGAGCATTATTGCACCTTACATTAATTTGAGAAAATATTAGTCCTTTTCAATTATAACAAGAGCAGTAAATGAAGTTTGGTTTAGTACTCAAATACTGAAATCTGTGCACATAAAAATACTATCCATGAGTGGTTATGCGTTTCTGTTCGGAACATTATCTAGTTGTACCCTAATGAAGAGCAATGATTGTTTTCCTACTAAATATATGCAGTTAGTATGAAATTTCAGAATCTTTTAGCTGATTCTAGTAGTTCGGAATCCTCCTTAACCAGGGCACTTCTAAATTTGTCTTGTCATGCTTAAGAAAGTTTGGAAAGACTTTGTTAAGGAAAATCTCTTTTTCTTTCTTATTTTAAAAAAATAATCTCTGACAAGCTTGTTATTTGGCTTCATTCTCTGTTTTGACAAAAAGGTTCTACTGAACTTATAAATTTACTACTTATTGGAATTTTCCAATATTCCAATGAACAATGTGACAACTCATTGTTCTCGTTTCTTCAAGCACAGTCACAAAATGTACCAGGGATGGGCGAACTGGCACTTGGTCCTCTCATGTTTGGAGCTTCAAGCACACTGCTGAATGCTGACCATTACAATGTGTACTTTAAAGGAATGCCCCTTTGGAATGGAAAAGTAAGTGCTCCTCTGTATCTCTCTACTAATTTGGTGTTGCAGCCACTTGAGTAGTGGACTTTTGATTTCATTCATGCAGATTCTTCGAAGGCATGGGGATGTTTTTGAGCGTACTTCTAGAGGTTATTATCATGCACATGGCCGCGCAGATGATACAATGAATCTTGGGGGTATCAAGGTGTGCTTTTAATCTTTTGATTAATAAAATCTTTGTAAAGCAATTGTGTGTTTTGCAGACGCATAAAACAAGCTAATCTCTCACCCCATTATTGGAAGATGAGAACATTGTTACCTTCCCTTACAAAAAAGCCCAGTAAAGCCAGACAAGCTAATCTCTCATCTCCTAAGCATCATATTAACCTGTCCCCTAACTTTCCTTTGATTCATAAGCCATCTGTTGCAACCAATTGCTCTTTTTTAAAAATCATTCCTTAAATAGTTGAACTTCAATTCTTTCATCTGTTTTTCATGGCAAGTGATTCTGTTCTGATGTATTAAAAGTATACCGACTGAGTTTTATCTCCCCAGTCAGATACAAGCCTCGAGAAACAGCGTTGCAAGTTTGAGCATAGCAAACATATTTCCAATCAAGACAATCATATTTGAATTGCTTAATGAACAAATTCATTTCAGAGCGACAGGGTTTAAAATTGTTAGGATGAACCTAATAATGCTGAAAAATGGGACCCTTTGGTCATCCAAGCACTACAGTTTCTGCTGTTTTAATTTTATTTTCCTCAAGACCATTTTCCTTCGTGCACAACAAGGGTTATGTATGAAACTACGATTGAAGTTGATATGTTTTCAAGACATGGTCCTTACATTCTTTTGTTTTGTTTTTGGAATATTTTTCTTCAATAAAAATGATTCTGTTTCTGCAGGTTAGCTCTGTTGAGATTGAACGTGTCTGTAATGCTGTTGATAGCAATGTCCTGGAGACAGCTGCCATTGGGGTGCCTCCACCTCAAGGCGGGCCTGAGCAATTGGTAATTGCTGTTGTATTCAAGGATTCAGACGATTCTACTGTTGACTTGGATAAGTTGAGGATTTCTTTCAATTCAGCAGTGCAAAAGAAACTAAATCCTCTGTTCAGGGTAATTAATAATAATTTCTGCACGGCACATCTCTATTAAATTTCAAAATCAAGCACATGGAATTGACTTGCATTCATTATTCTGAAATGTGCAGATTTCTCATGTTGTGCCCTTTTCTTCACTCCCAAGGACTGCCACAAACAAGGTCATGAGAAGGGTTTTGCGGCAGCAACTTTCTCAGCAGGACCAAAACTCTAAACTATAAGAGATTCCTGTTAAGAAGGAAAATGACGTGAAAAGTTATCAAAGAAGTGCAAGGCTCTATCCATAGATTGTTCCATATTGAATTGACAATTGCTTTGTTGTGGGAGTTCAAAATGACGTGCACAATCAGACCATCATAAAACTTGTAATATAAGGAAAAGATTGCAAGATTTATTAGATAACTCCAATACATGCATGGTTGAATAACTCCAATACAATTGTAATTTTTTGCACATAACTCCAATACATGCATGGTTGAATAATTTGAAAGATGACGTTCTAAATTTTAAGATCACATAAGTAAACTTATTTCCCATGCAATGAAAAGATGCCAATGCAGACATGAAGTTGGCCCATAGTAGACAACATCAAGAACTATCATCACCGTTCTTGGGTCATATTTACTATCATCACCATCGCAAGGAGTTAAGCATAGAAAATCTATCTTCTTTTTTGATTTTGTGATTTGAGTAATGATTTTACATGTAGATTTGCATTTCAAAGGTTAAATTTTAGCTCAATTTCTGGCTTGGATCTGGGAGTCAATGAAAGAATCTGAACACTTGTCTCTGTATAAATAAATATATATACCCATAATTTATTTTAAAGATCTACCTTTTATATTAGGAAATGATAAAAAAACTCATAATAATCCTCAAATTCCTCCTTTTTCTCTACCAATCTGTTCGTTGTTAATGAATTTTTCATCTAATCTACATGTGTTTTTGTCAAGAATTTCTATTAAAAGTTTGAAAATTGTTGCGACTCAAATGGTAAAAAGGTAATATAATATATTGTCCGAGAAAGGATTGCCCATTTTGTTAGAAGAGAGAAGAAATGGTATCTTCCCTGCTTCTCTCAAACCCTACGGCTATAACTACTGCTGCTTCTGCTGCTAATCTCTCCTCTCCCATAAACTATAAGCTCCCTTACTCGCTTTCGCTCTGTTTTTACTAGTTATTTATTTAGATGTTTTAATTTTTTCTTGCCGAAAAACATCAATAAGAAAACAAAAAAAAGAGAATATCGTTCTACCCGCCAATTTTAAGAAGCCCTAGAATTAGTGTTAAATGTGCAGTGGATGATGCACCTTATGAAGGTAACACTTTTATTTATTTATTTATTACTGCTTGATACTTTTTTATGACATGCAAATTATGGATTGAATTGATTTATTTTTCGTCAAGAATGGATATTTTCGATATATAATTGCTCATGTTTTTACAAACTCAATTTCTTCCCCGCCTTGCTTCTGAAACATGTATTTTTTTGTTACGTCTTAGGATGACAGAATAAAAACTGTTGTGGGAAGGCAAAGATAAGCTGGGAATCAAAAGCGTCAGGGACACACAATTTGCTGTTTAGTTGTTAAGATTATGTTAGCAAAGTTTGGTAGTTAGTTGGATTAATCTGTTAGTAATTGATGCTGATCCTTATAGAAGCACATTGTAGGGATTATATTGAATAAGAAAATATTGAAGTTCAATTTCAATCTTGTTTCTCTTTTTTGCATTCTTCTTCTGCTCTCCTCTACCGTTACCAATTCTGTTCTCTTTCTTCTATTTTCTCAATTTGTCAAGCTGATCTTAACATTTTCGTTTATATATATTCTTTAGAAGCACATACCAATCATTGGAAGCAAGTCTTGGAAACTCTTAAAACTAACCAATTATATGTGAAGAGATCCGAGTGTGCATTTGCAGAGCTGCAAGTGGAGTATTTGGGACATATAATTTTAGCTGAGAGGGTGGCCATTGATCCTAAGAAGACAAAGGCAGTACAGGAGTGACCAGTTCCAAAATCCGTTAAGGGGATTCCTTGGCCTAGCTGGTTATTATCGAAAATTCATTATGAAATTTGGTGTTATCAGTAAGCCCTTGACAGATATGCTTAAGAAGAATAACTTCCTTTGGCATGAAGGAGCACTGGAGGCCTTCCACAACCTGAAACGAGCACTGTGTGAGGCTTCAATCCTGGCCCTGCCTGACTTTACCAAACCATTTGTACTGGAAACAGATGCCTGTGATATTGGAATTGGAGCAGTGCTGAGCTAGGGAGGAAGACCATTAGCATTTTTGAGCAAGGCATTTGGTTATTGGTGATCGATTTACAAAGTATGAGCATTTTATCACATTAGCCATCCCTTCACAGCTTAAGAGGTGGCTAAGATTTTCTTGGATCATATTTATAAGTTCCATAGCTTGCCTGCCACGATATTAACTGATAGAGACAAAATTTTCACAAGCCTGTTCTAGAGAGAATTGTTTAGACATCTGGGAGTAAAGCTGTTACTAAGCACCTCCTATCATCTTCAAACGGATGGTCAGATCGAGAGAGTGAATCAATGCCTGGAAACTTACCTATGGTGCATCACTATGCACTGCCCCAAGAAGTGGAACCACTGGAAATCAACAACACAGTGGTGGTACAACAATAGTTTTCACTCGGCTATCAATATCACGCTATTCCAAGCATTATATGGATATGAACCCCCAACAAAGGAGATGGTACTCACTTAGGCTACTTAAGTTGCTGTTGTGGAAGAATGGATGTAAAGAAGGCTTAATACGGATCAACTTATAAGGGGGCTGTTGGAAGGGGCAAGAAACAGGATGAAGCAAGTGGCAGATAGGAAGCGTCCTGAAAGGACATTTGTGGTGGGGGATTAGGTCTTCCTAAAGCTTCAGCCTTACAAACAGGGCAATGTTATGTATAGGAAGAATTTCAAGCTAAATCCTAGGTATTATGGCCCTTACCAAGTTGTTGAACGGATTGGAGCTGTAGCTTACAAGCTCAAACTACCAGAGGGTAGTGCAGTGCATCCTATGTTCCATGTATCGCTATTAAGAAAGAAGGTGGGAGATGTGGCCATAGTTTCTCAGGCTCTACCATTCGTGGATGAAAAAGGTAGAGTCAAGGTTTATGCAGTACCTATACTTGAGAGGAAGCTTATGAAAAAAGATAATAGAGCTGTAGTGGCAGGTTTAATTCAATGGTCTAACTCATTTCCTGAAGACACAGCATGAGAGGAACTGGTATAAATTCAATTGCAATTTCTAGAATTTAGTATTGATCCTTAATTGTCAAAGTCTACAGATTCTTAGGCCAAGAATCTTTTCGAAGAAGGGGTATTGTTACATCTCAGGATGGCAGAATAAAGACTGTTGTGGAAAGGCAAAGAGGAGCTGGGAATCGAAAGCATCAGGCACACGTAATCTGCTTTTAGTTGTTAAGATTCTGTTAGTTAGTTAGAGAAGATTCTGTTAGCAGAATTTGTTAGTTAGATAAGATTAATCTATTAGTAACTGATGTTATCCTTATAAAAGCACATTGTAGAGATTATAGTGAATAAGAAAATATTGAAGTTCAAATTTCAATCTCGTTTCTCTCTTCTGCATTCTTCTTCGGCTCTCCTCTGCTATCACCAATTGTTCTCTTTCTCCTATTTTCTCAATTTGTTAAGCTGATCTTAACATTTTCATTTATATATATGTTTTCTAAATTGTTTGCATACTATGCGCTTCTTATGGTTTATGCCTCTAAAATCATGGCTCCTACTGGCTCACCTATACAGTTTGTGATCCCTTCCTTCTGTCTGACTGCAATCGTGTTCAAACTCAACAGGTAACATCCCAAAATTCCCTTCCATGAATGTTTGGGACCCTTTTAAACGTCTTGGTGTCAGTCCTTATGCTTCTGAAGAGGAAGTCTGGAGTTCACGTAATTTTCTCCTGCAACAATATGCTGGGCATGAAAGAAGCGAAGAATCAATAGAAGCTGCCTTTGAGAAATTATTGATGACTAGCTTTAGATAGAGGAAAGAAACAAAAATTAATTTCAAGACCAGGATAGAGAAGAAAGTGAAGGAGTCTCCTCCTAGGGTTAAGAATTTACTCAATTTTGTCAAACTTCCTCTAATGGAAGTCATTTTTAGAATATTGTTCCTCTTTGCATTCATGGGTTGCTGGAGCATCATGAATTTTACTGAAAGGGGTCCTGCCTTCCAGGCAGGTTCGTCATTTTGTCTTGGTTGGAGAATGTTTCTGGAATGAACTCGTAGAATATTGAAACTTGATGCTTAGAAATGTGATGATAATCTAGGTGAAAGAGTAATATATATTGGCTTTGAGTTGCATGCATTGCGTTTGAAGCTTCTCGTTTTCAAATCTATCATGTTGAGGTGCCGTCACTAGTTTTTGTGTTAAAAATTAAGAGGTTCTAGGATTTAGGAGCATGGTAGATCATAGATGATCACTGCTTCTTCTTAATATGAAACTTTTTTCATGTTTAGTTTTAGTTACTTGTCAAATAAGACTGGCTGCATTCAAGTATGTTTGATAGAGATAGAGTGGGCATATTTGCTATGATTCTCTTAGAATCAGA
>Ga0325401_1006698_pt1 | contig 11152 bp, 6 predicted proteins | sample PopdelMetagenome_FD_205666 | JGI IMG/M metagenome (GOLD analysis project Ga0325401, IMG submission 205666) | Populus deltoides microbial communities from Bellville, Georgia, United States - Xylem-PdKOR-R2 | ecosystem: Host-associated > Plants > Phyllosphere > Stem > Wood/Secondary xylem | place...
AATAACCTGAATTCAAAAAAACTCATGGAGCTAAATCTACTCTTTTTTTATCTAGAAAGATAGAGGAAAAAAAAACCTAAATAAAACTCTCCTCGCCGAATAATATATATTGATATCAGGAACAACAAGTCTAGTCGCTGAAAAGTAGTTATTTATTAACTCTCTCACTTTTTCATTGTAATCCGATGATTCTCTCTCTTTTATCTTTTAAACTAAGAACTATAACATAAGCAAGATAAAGTTTTTCGACCAGCCTCTTTAATTTACTAACTAAAAAGAATAACTTTTTTGGACAAAATTGCAAAGACAAAAAGCATTGGCCCAAATTTTTTTAAAAAAGCCTAATGTTTTATTTTTATTCTAATTTTGATCATTTTCTTTTTAAATTTTATCATACGATAAAACTAAATTTTTTTTTATGAAATTGAGCACCAATTTAATGATAAAAGCCTTCTTTTTTAAGATCAAGATAATCACATGAGAAGTGGATCAAAATAAACTTTTAACCCCAAACTCCAATTAACACAACATTGAATGTTTAAATTGAAAAAAAAAATTTCGATGATTGAAGGCCTAAAAAAAGAGAAAGAGGATCGAAATCAACACCATATTTTTCTTAAAAAAAGACTTGCTGTTATTTTTTTGTTTTAATTTTGGTCTTTTCATTTTCAATTTCTTGTAAACAAAAAATTTGAATTCTTTTCTATTAGATCGGGTATCAATTAGATACCAGGATATTTTTTTTGAGATTGTAGGAATCATATAAAAGATAAATCAAAACAAGTTATCAATCTCAAATCCCAACAAAACATGATATTGAATAATAAAATTAAATGATACACGAAAAAATAAAGAAGAAAAGGCAAGACACCATTGGAATCTTTGGTGTTTCGCCTCACAATTTTACCTAGACATCAATAACTTTTAGTTTTTATTTTTGTTAATAAACAAGTAAATGTTATACTTATTAAATAAACATGTTTTATTTTCAAATAATTTTATATAAATTTTGAAAGTTACATTTAAGTTTCTGAAACATATAAAATAAATTTTAATTGAACTTAAGTAAATAATAGAGATATAAATCAATTTATATTTCAAAATTTTAACACACACCTTTAAACTTTTTTGTTCTAAATTTCTTCTTCAATTAACCATGACATGTATCTAAATTAACACATATATAAATAAGAGTTATATAAATGATCTTTTTAATAAATCTTGTTTTTCCTATTTTTTGCAAAAAAGTAAAACTAACGTAACACAAATAATAAAGTATAACCTTTTAAAAAATAAATGAAGGATTCAATTTAATTATTTAACGAATTTTGATATAATTTAATTATATTTGGATTTCAATACTTTATATTTTTTATCGGCTTTTTTTTTTTTTGAGTCTTGCGGATCAAGTAACTTATATTGTTTATAAATAAAAAATAACAAAAAAAAAAAAAAAGGGATCAGATTTATGTATGAGTATAACGTTAGTATTCTATTAAGGCTAACCATCCACGTGGATAATTCCTAGTGGACATGATGATGCAATATACGTTGTTGTATCATCTCGAACGGAAAGAAAGAAAACCGTCATCAAAGTCCATAGACACCACTTGATCACCAATCAACGGTGTTGATTCTAAGACATGACATGGAATCTAATTATCTTTTTCCTTGACTCTGGCCCCTCCCTCTTTCCTTCCCTTCCAGAAACCAGTGATTCCACAACCTCTACATTCACAGACCGAGACGAAACCACTTCATTTATAAACCAAACCAGCTTCATATGAATACCAATTAATCATTACATCAACCATAACAAATTCCTGTTTAATCTTTAGTTAACATGGAGCGTGTCGCAATAAGGTTTCTGGTGGCGACGGCAGTGATTTTAGCTGCTGCGGCGGTGATCAGTGGCGAGCTAGTTGATGAAACTTCTGCTACAGCTGGATTATCATGGTCGACGGGAAAAGACGAGTCTGATCTCTTGAGCAAGGCTGAGCCGGAAAACAGCGACGATTCATCAGCCGCTGCGGTTGTTAATGACCACGATGACCTTGACGGCGGGTTTTCTTCTCTCGAGGGGATGTTGCATTGGGCCATTGGTATGAAAGCATTCCTTTTGTTTTTTGAATTTTTTTTAATGTTTTTTTAGTGATAATATCGCTTGTTTTTGTGATAAATTAGGGCATTCTGATCCAACGAAATTAAAAGAAAACGCAGAAGATGTCCAGCGCCTGTCTACTAGCGAGTTACAGAAGCGTCAATTAGAACTTAAGGTTAGAATTTTTAGTAACCAAAGGTTTGGTTAGTTTTGCTTGCTTCTGCTGCTGCTAGCAAGCTGTTATTAATTCTTTATGCTGTTGTTTTGGTGATCTAGGAGCTGATAGAGAAGATGACAATGCCATCTGATGCAGAGTTGATGCAGATGGCAATAGATGATTTAAACAATTCTTCTTCATCTTTGGAGGATCGCCAACGTGCGTTGCAGGAGCTTCTCATACTTGTTGAGCCACTTGACAATGCAAATGGTAAGTGTAATTCTTGCTATTTCTCATAAATTTCTTCTGGGGTATGAGCCGATAAATTTTGAACTTGAGTTTATTACACTGTCATAAACAACTTAAAAAAGATTAAACATTTTTTTTAATTAAATTTCTTAATGTTACCAGTGCATCCAATATTTCACAAAGATGTAGTGGTCTTATCGTCTTCTTCTTCTAGTCTCTTGATCCCCTGCTGGCTTCAGACTACGATCCTCTAGAACAATCTAGTAAGCGTATTTATTGAACCTCCTTTTCCCCGCTAACAATTTGTAGGATATGCCTGGAGAAGTTTTGCATTACTTAAATGAACCTGACCTTATAATTATGATCCCTATACTTGTTTTGTCTGGGAGAGAGTCTAGATGTGCTTTATGGCTGCATTATCGGTGTTAATATTGTCACTCTATTATGTATCAGATTTGAACAAACTTGGTGGACTTGCCATAGTAATCCAAGAACTTGATCACCCTGACCAAGACATAAGGAGACTTTCTGCTTGGGTTCTCGGAAAAGCTTGTCAGAATAACGCAGCTGTTCAAAAACAGGTCTGTTAATTTTTCTTCTGTGAACTTGTTGGAAGCATGTTTTACCATCAATTCTATAATTTTTAAAGTTCTTCCTTCATCTTTTATTCTCTTCGTCAATAATGGTTGCTTCTTTTGTGGTGGATTGCTCTGTTCATTTTAGATGATATGCTTAACAATGAGTTAATAACTAATTCTGAAAAATCATGTCTTTCAGATTTTGGAACTTGGGGCACTGTCTAAGCTGATAAAGATGGTAAAATCTAGTTCCATAGAAGAAGCCATTAAGGCACTATATGCTGTTTCGACATTGATCCAAAACAATTTAGCTGGCCAGGAATTTTTTTATGCAGAAGATGGGGATGCAATGCTTCAGGTATTGTATGAAGTGTTCTATGTAGTGCTGATAATTGCACCAAATATTTTGATGTGTTCCAATGTGTGCTGATCCTTGGAAAGTTGGGAATGATCACTCCTTTCTCCTTCCATCTCAGGAAATACTGAGCAACTCAAGCAATGATATCAGACTCCTCAGGAAAGCTGTTTCTGTAGTTGCTGATCTAGCTGAATACCAGTTAGAAAATATAATAAGAGCTGGGTCTCCATGTTTCGGAAATCGCTTCTTCCTGAAGTCTGTAGTTGATCTAACAGCATCAACAGATCTTGATCTCCAGGAAAAGGTCGTTCCTTAGAATCTGTTTTGTTGTTGCATATTCACATGGAGTTTTAATGTATTTGACATGCAATGCCTTGTTTTAACCCGTGGCTGTGGTCACTGCAGGCCCTTGTTGCAGTCAAGAATCTGCTGCAACTTAAAACAACCGAGGCTTTGGTTTTGAAGGATTTGTGTAATTTGGATGGTTCCTTGGAGAGGATGAGGCAGCAGCTGCTAGATTTAATGGCAGAGGAAGATCATCGGGACTATGCAGTGGATTTGGAAACCCTCAGAAGAGAAGTCGAGCTGATTTTCCATGAAAAGCTAGGAAAGGTGGAAAATACAGCTTCCTTTGTTTCTGGCTATAATTTCCATGCGATCGTATTTGACTAGAAGGAATTAACTGGAATTTTGTAACAGGTGATGAAGGTTCCAACATGAAGAGACATTTTTGTGCCTATACCTGTTTATGGTGTCGGGATTTCGGTGCTTGCATCAGTCAACCTGCAATGGATTTCTTTCCTATAGGAATAGAGCGGCTAGTTTTGCTGGGGGCATAGGTTCGACCTTGTTTTGCCAATATTTTTCCACATAAGAATTACTTTGACCTTTGAAATTAGTTGATGTTAGGATATATAGGAAAAAAGGAAAGAAAACCCAGCAAAAGTAGAGCTTACTGCAGTAGTGTTAACCCATCAAAAGTAGAGATGACTGCAGTAGTGTTCTTTTAGTTTGATACCAAATAAATGGCTCTTGTTACTCTGTGAGCTGGGTTAATTTTGGGTTAATTTTTTGCCAATGAAAAGAAAAAAGCTCATGTGATATCAATATTTTAAAATGAGTAAGACGAATTTAAGATTTTGATAATTAAAAAAAAGGTTGCTTGGACTTTCAGAGCAATGATTTAAAAAGTAAATAAAAATAAAATATCATGAATTAAATATTTTATTTTTATTTTTATGCAATTAATATAATTTAATAAAAAAATAATTTTTTTTTATAAAAACTAAATTCAACAAAATATATATATATAAAAAAATTAGAGATAACTTTTGTTACTTTCAAAACCATAATTTTAACCATATAAAAATCACATGGTAAATAAAAATGGTAAATAAAATGTTAGTGGAAGAAAATGAAAAAAAACTTAAATAAAAATAAAGCAAGCTTAGGTTAATGTGAATTTTGTAAACTTAGGATAATTTTAAAAATCTGTAATATGATGAATTGTAGATTTGGACTAAATTAAATAGCTTAACACTTATCAAATTAAATGTTGGAAAATAAAATTAATAAATTTAATTTAATTAATTCATTTCAAAGAAGCTAAATTTAATAAAGACCTAAAAAAATTCCAAGGCAATTCTTACTATTTAAAAAAAAAAGACAAATCCCATGAATAAAAAAAATATTGAAGGATGAAATCACAAAAAACAACTTAAAAAAAAAAATCAAGCAAACCCGAGTGAACCTTGTAAAGCTGGGTTAAACTCTCAAACTTACAATTCGTTAAATTCTTGACTCAAACTCGATGAAGAACCTAAAAAATTAAATGTTGGATAATAAAATAAATAAATTTAATTTAATTTAAAAATAAAATTCATTGTAAAAAGCTAAATTTAACAAAAAAAAATAATAATTGTGGCAACCCATGCTATTTTCAAAACGACTAAAAAATTCCATAGAAAGTGAAGGAAAAAAAATATTAGAGGATGAAAAAAAAAGCTTAAAACTGATGAAAAATCAAGGAAATTTGTGTCAACTTTGTAAACTATGATTAATCTTTTAAATCCGTAACTCGTTAAATTTTAGACCGACTCAATTAAGAAGCTAACATCCAACTAATGAAAAGTTTGAGGATGAAATAATAATAAAAAATTCAATCTAAAATAATCTTGCTAGGAAAAACAGTACAATAATAAAAAAAGAGGTTAGATTTGATAGGAAAAAAACTCAAGTAGAATGAAATTACAAAAAAAAAAAACCATCTAAAATAAAATAAATAATAATCAAAAAATTAAAAATCAAATTTGACAAATAAAAATACTTATTGGGGATGAATTGGAAAAAAACCCTTAACTTCATAAATTATTCTAAATAAAAAATTATAATAAAGAGAATAAAGATGAAATCTTGAGGACATCAAATTTAGAGGCTAATATGAATTTTTTTAAGGCTAGCATGAAAATCAAGTAGAAAAGAAAAAAAAAAGTCCACATGCATTACACCGACAACAATTATGCCACACACGTCGCGTATATGTGAAGGGAAAGCAGAGAAGCTTCAGCCGCCCCCTTGAAGCAAGGTTTTGGCCACTGGACAGCATTGCATGTGCCGTTCGAACTAGTTGGATATTGTTCCTGTGCTTTTAGATTTTTTTATTTTACTTATTTATGAAATTATCCTGCTACCTTAATGACACCAAATTACCAAATGTAAATGACAAAAAACCTCCTCTATCAAAGGCAAAGTTTTTTACATTCCAAGAACAATGATGCAATTTAATTGTTTGAAAATTAAATCAAAGACTAAAAACCCAAAGCTTGATATTTTTAGTTGTCAAGGGCGATAAGATAATTACACGGTGCAATAAAAATATAAAAAGATAGTATAACCCTGTTTGTTCTTTTTATGACTAGCTAGTCTAATGATAAAGACTTCCTGCCCCTAAAACAAAGCCAGCTAAATTTGCCAACCAGGACAAAATCATAGTTTCATCGTGCAATTTGCAAAGTAAAATACTGAATTTTTTTTTTTTATCCTTTTGTTATAATACGAGTAGAAATATGTATATGCATGGTTTTGAAATCCGGTCCGGCCTGACAGGTCGACCCGGGACCCGAGACTGGAACCGGGTTGAGTTAAAAAAAAAATAGGAAAAGAAAAAACTCGGTGAGACCCGGTTGACCTGGCTATCCGGTCAAAAACATAGTTGTAACCCGTTGATTTTTGTTTTACTAAAATGATATTGTTTTAATTTAAAAAAAATTAACTGAAAAAACCTGATAACCTGATTAAAACTTGAAATCTAATTCTTGAACCTCGGGTCTGAAAACTATATTATATGATTCTATGTGCAGATTTACTTTCCTCTTGCTGTATTAAATTGTGTGCAAAAGGTTTGTTTGTGTAAACGGTGCCCCTTATCGACATCTTTCCCTCTATGAAAATCCACGAAAATGCTTTCTCAACCCCTCTTCTTCCAGAGGATAATATGAAAATAGGCTTCCATGTGAAGTTGCGAGCGCTTGCCACCATTTTCAGCTGGCAGATGCAGAACCAACAGCTTCCTGCTTTTTCCTGCACTAATTATACAGTCGGGGAATCCGATTGGAAATGGTGTCTGAACGTGCCACGTACTTTGTACCCATCATGAGAGGACAGCTTTTCTTGTGTGGATGCCGTTGGCAAATTTTTTTTTTATTATTAATATAAATATTCATACTAGCTTATATATATTTTAACTAATTTTATAAAATTTTAAATTAATAATAATGTAAACATTCAATAATCTCTAACCAGTAATTTTTATAAAATAAATTTACAATAAGCTACATCTAATTTCGTTTCGTTGGTGAAATCTTGTTATCATGGGCGCGAGAGGACCAACTCTGTTCTCTTCCATGTGAATCAACGTTCCAATGCAACGCCGAGAAAGTACACAAGCTGCCCTGTGAAAAGTAGCCTGGAAAACTGACAACAGGCTGAACTTAGCTGCCAAGGTTACAGGTGTATAGAGCATGCCACGTTGAGTGACCCTCACTTTGCTGGTCGAATAAAATTTCTTTTCGACAAAAAAATAAAAAAAATTCAGTCAACACAAGAGAGTTTTTTTTTTAAAGAAAATATTAACATTGAATTAGAGAAAACAATGCTGAATAGTAAAAAAAACTGAAAAAAACAATACAAAGTAATGTTAATCTATTAAACAAATGATCCTAAGTTATTTGATCAAAAACATTAAATTTTTAAAAAAATTTTGAAATTTAATTTTCAACTAATCAAATATTAAAAATAAAATTGAAAAATAAATAAATTAATCACACAAAAAATATATAAAAAAGCATAACAATTATAAGCCAAAAAATACTTGAAATTACTCGGGTCAACTCATTTAACCTACGGATCAAATTATAAAATTAAAATAACTTGATATAAAAAATATAAAAAAAATCATAAAATTTAAATTTTTAAAAAATCATTGTTACTTTCATAGAACTCGTGATTTTGATCATTTGATCTCAAGTATGAAATATAAAAAAAAAACTACGAAGTTAATTTTTAATAAATTAAATATTAAAGAATAAAATTTTAAAAAATAAAATTAAACCACACAAAAAAAATTAAAAAAAAGAATAATTAAAATCCATTTAGATTAACTTTTTAAATATACATGTTAAGTTAAATAATCCCATAAAAAAAAACACGGAAAGAAAGATTATTGGATACTTCTGTAACTACATTATTGAAATTAAGTTCGTCTTATTGCCCAATCAATTAAAACATTGTGGATGAGATGCCACTTTCAGACCGAAAATTGGTAGCATCGAAACTGCCACCCACCAAGTGTTTAGAGTTAGTTGAAAAAGAATGAAGCATGCGCACGTACATGGTTTATACACATTTTGTACCCCAAGCCAGCATTCTAACGACGACCTACCTACCATACCAAATAGCTAACACGAAATTACACCTGTACCCTCAACTCCGTTCTTCAGACAACAACTTCCACTACTAACCTTCTAATAACTAATAACAAGCTACCAATCCAAACAAAGTCGTAAATTTGACCAAGTCAAAACCCAAATGAGCCCTGCTCAATACTCGTGGTTGGTGGTAAGTGGCTCCAGACTTCCCATATTGAATACGATCCCATTCAGCACTCCCAAGAAAATTTCGTCACTGACACTCAACAAAAGAAAACCAAGAAATGTCAGTGCACAACCACTCCGCCGTCTTCCTTACAAGACTGCCGCCACAGGCGGCGCTCTTATCTCCATCGTGTAGATTAAACATGATTAATATTCGTAATAATTGCTTTACGACTACTGATTGTAAATTGATCATGCATGCTACAATAGCTGGCAGCAATGGGGGCAGCAGTGGTGGAACCACTGCTGGCGGAGGAAGAGACGGTAGAGTGAAGAAAAAAGGAGTGCCGAATTCGAATTATGTGGTGCCGCTTGATAAATCTTTGGCCTCTGCTTATACTTCTTGTATTACCCGGCCTCTCTCGGAGATCTTGCGTGATCTCAATAAGAGGATTCCTGATAATATCATTAAGCCTCCTAATTCTTCTTCTACCTTGATCCCCTGGTATGTGTGTGTAATATATATGTATTATTAAGTGTGTTTTTTGATTTAATATTAATTCAAATGATGAAGCGGTAATTGATGATGTTGATGGATGCTGGTGATTTATTTTGTTCGTTGATTTTGTAGGCACCACGCGAATCGAATGCTCAGCTTCTATGCTCCTGGTTTGTCTTTTTTTTGTAAATTTTTAATGGTTGACTTCTAGTTACAATGACATTATTTATCTCTACATCGATCCATTTCTATGATGTTATCATACTCATAAACTAGCTTGTAATTTGTTGTTCTCCCGCGCTTGTTTTCGCTTATTAGATCAAATGCCATTTCCAGCCTAATAACTCTTATGTGAACCATTAGTTTCCAAACCCATTTCTATTGAGAGAAACATTGATTCCTTGCTAAAGAAAGAGAGCTTAATTCCTTGATGCCTTTCTCGCTGGAGTTTTATAGGATACCAGGGACGTTAGGATCTATTAGTTGAAATACATGGCACAATTACTGCTAGAAGGTTACGATTGAGTTGCTTGTTTCATGGATAGTACAACTTGATATACACGACTGGTCTTCTTTGAACAAATAGTCTATTTTAATCCTTTTTGGCAGGATGGAGTGGAGAAATACGTGATGTTATATTTGCGGAAAATGGAAGTGTGACTGTGATATTCCGTGTCACCATTCTAGGATCTGATGGAGAGGTGCGATCCTCGTTCTTTTGCACTTTGTTTTTTTTCTTTTTCAGTGTTGCTGCCTGTTTCTGTCCATGCATTGATTCGGTTATTTTAATTTATCTAAAGAAGGATGCTACTTATGCTGCAGTCAGTGCTGTAATTTATTTAGAAATTCACTTGTATGGAGCAGTACTAGACTGCTAATTATTTCTAGTTTACAGTGTGAAATCTCTTGGAAAAATCTGTATATTTCAATGCTGTCCGGGTTGTTGAGGTTCACTTGCTTGAACCAACACCATGTTTAGGCATTTACAATGGTGGAACAAGGTCTTAAACAGCTATTGTTAGCCAAAAACTGACGGCTACATTTGCTATAAAAGCAGAGAAATAAAACCTTTGTTGAGGAAAGGCAAGCTTAATAGCAGCACAAATCTTGGTCAAGTGATCTGCATTTCCCTCCCCTTGATCTTAACATTACGTCCTTTTTCGTTAAAGCAATTTCAGTTCGGTTCCTAAAAATATAACGTTCATGTCCTTGGAAAAAGATGATATATTCGGTCCCCCTTTTGTAAAAATACCTAGTTTGATCTCTAAAAAGGTAAAAGTTTGTTTGCTTCCATTCTTAAAAGATACTTTTTTTGCGTGTTCAAGTGTTTATCTCTTCTTTCCCAAAGAAAAAGAATTCCTGGTCTTCCCTAGTCTTCAATTCTGGTTCCATCCCTTAATTAAGTAAAACATGAAAATCTTCAGGCTATAATGTCTGAGTTGAGAACTCTTAACTTAAAGATAACTTGGACTTTTTTACAGCAAAAGAAACCTCTCAGGGAAACATATCCAACCAATGCAAGACAATGACATGCACATAATTTTCACTTGACGAATCTCTCTTTCCTTTTTCCTTCAGGATATAGGAAAACTTGTTATCCAGTTTGAGTTGTTTCTTTTATCATATTCAAGGATATTTTAGGTCATTAGATTCAATGGAGAACATCTAACCATAATGCACACCATAAGTTCATAGAAGTAGTGCAAATCTCAACCTATACCTTAGGAGCTTATGTTCTTCTGCTATTTGATGAGAAGTACTAGGACTGCTATTTAAACATGTCCAGCCATGCTCCACTATTAACCACCAAACTTACTGATACCACGCCCTGATACAGAACAAACTGATATCAACTTTTTTGGAATTGAGATTTTAGCCTATCTGTAACTGAATAATATGCAAACTGCTACGTGCTTTGTTGTGGTTCTGTCCTTAACTTACTGATACCGCGCCCTGATACAGGCTCATCGTGAATCATCCGGGACAGTATCATCCAGTGATGGTGACATTGAAGATCCAGTCGCTGCAGCAGAGGAAATAGCTTTTTGCAGAGCATGTGCCCGGTTTGGTCTTGGATTGTATCTGTATCATGAAGAATAGATGTTATAGATGGCAAGGTG
>Ga0325401_1006699_pt1 | contig 11152 bp, 10 predicted proteins | sample PopdelMetagenome_FD_205666 | JGI IMG/M metagenome (GOLD analysis project Ga0325401, IMG submission 205666) | Populus deltoides microbial communities from Bellville, Georgia, United States - Xylem-PdKOR-R2 | ecosystem: Host-associated > Plants > Phyllosphere > Stem > Wood/Secondary xylem | place...
TGTATTCAGTATCATTGTCTAACTTGAGGCATTTGATCTCCCTTCTTGTCTAGTTTTCTACTTCTGTTTTCCATATCTTGAACTTGGCAAACGTATATGACTCATGTCAAGTATACCCAAAATTTTTGTCAATAATCATCAATAAAAATCATGAAATACATATATCTTCCACATGATGTTATCCTTATTAGACCCTAAACATATGTATGAATATAGTCAATAATCCCCGCTGTCTTGTTTGTAGTTGTCTTAAACTGCACCTTATTCAAGAACACAATACCTGCAGAAACCAAGTTTGCATATTTTGATACCTTTCAATAGATTCTTCTTATGAATCTCCATCTTCTCACGCTCACCCATATGGATTAATTGTATTTGCCACAAGACTGCGTTATCTGACTCATATTCTACGATTACAACTCCACCTACGACTATGGTACCCAGCAGTCTATAAATATTTCCCAGCAATGTTTGTCCCCTCATCACTGTCATATCACTTTTACTCATCTTCAGTACTCCACCTTCAGACTTGAAACTAAACTCATTACGGTCTAAAATGCCCAATAAAATTACATTCTTCTTGAAATATGGTATATGTCTAACATCACACAAAGTTCTAACAGAAACATCAAACATTTTAATTTTAATATTTTTTTTCTAATAACTTTACATGGATCATCTATACCTATCAGAACAGAACTAGAATTAAGTAACTTATAGTTATCTAATTAATATTTATTGGGTGTCATGTGATAAGAACATGTCGAATCCAATATTTAAGAATGTATGGGATGGTTTAAACTGAATGAAACAAAAAACATGTATCCATCGCCACTTTTTGAGTCTTCTTCCACTAAATTCATAGACTTTGATAAACCCTTTTTGTTCTCTGCATCCCTTTTCTTTTTCTCTATGCATTCTTGTTTTATATGTCTTATTTTCCCACACTCATAACATTATATACCTTCCTCTTCCTAGATTTAGACTAAGTTTTGTGGTTTTTTGATTCATTTTTGGACCTTTTTCTCTCACGCTCCTGATTACTCCTCACCACCATATTTTTTCCTCGGATTAAAGCTTAATAGGGTGTCGCACCCTCGCGGCGGAGCGCGGCGACCCTCGATTGATTTCGGGGTTTTTGTTTTTATGAATAAAGGAGTCGTCACCTAGTATTATGATCACTAAGAAACCTAACTGGTCTTTCAGAGATTCTAAGGCAAGGGACTGGTTGCATAAAGGAAAGGTATTAGCACCCCTAGTACGCCCTACCTAAGCTAAGCTGCTTGGTGTTTGGTTTGCCTTATAATTACTATGGTGTTGGTGTTTTCCTAGGATACGTTTTGCTATGATGAACAAACTTGGACTGAAAGTCTAAAAAGAAAGAACCCTTGGTCAATGTGGATCACTTCCTTAGATATTTCCACAAAGTACCATGGAGAACTAATGCAGATCTATTGAAATCTGTATTTGATTCAGACTAAATTTATTAAGATAGAAATCCAAGGAGATTCCATGTGCTTTAAAAGCTTATTTTTTCCTTAGTATTTCAAGAGTTTTGCGACTCGTAAATCACAAGGAGGAGGGATAAAAATTTAGAAATTTAAGGAAATTTAGGCGGTTGAAAAGCCTATTTTTGCCTTAATGTTCCATACTTTCACGGCTCGTAAACCGTGGAGTCAGAAATTGAAATGTCCTCAATTATAATCAAGACTTCTTTCAAGGATGTGCGATGACATATTATTCCTAGAAAATTATTTTGGATATTTACCACTTGGGTTTCTTTATCCAAATATTAACAATGAATAATAACAAGTTATTCCCAATAATATTTTGGATATTCATCCCTTTGAGATTTCTTTATCCAAACATTAACTGTGAATAATAGATGAATCCCCCCTAAAATAAGATTTTTTTATTTTTTATATTGGCCAATACCCTTTTGGAGTTTTACAAACATGTTATAAAATCCAGAATGCAAGAAAATAATTTTTTTTGTTGTATTTAAGAAATCCATGCGAAAACACATTTTCAAAACTTCGAATATTAGTTTTTTTTTCCTAAGAGGAAATTCAAAATATGTTAGGGTATTGGCCGTATGCAACACACAAGAAATTATTATATATATATATATATATATATATATATATATATATATATATATATATATATATTTGTCACATTGCGTCGAAAACCGGGTATTTTAAATGCGAGATTGATATTTTTTTTAATATAAAAAAACACAAAAAAGAAAAAAAAAATATACACGTTCAAGTGATTTTGCCTTCCTTAGTTACTGTTCAAGTAAATTAAATTTCACTTGAACAATAATAAATGCAACTAAGAATGCATGCAAAAGCTGGGAATATAAAAAATTACACGTTCAAGTGAATTTGCCTTCCCTGGTTACTATTCAAGTGAATTAAATCTCACTTGAACAGTAACAAATGCAAACTAAGAATGCACAGTGTCTTAACATGCAAAATGCAAAAACTGGGAGAGTAGAGACACAGCTGGTCCTCTGGCAACCCTGGCTCTTTTAGTCCTTCGCTGTCTACAAATCCCTGCTTGTTCTGAATGCCAAAGATGACTTACGAGCTGATGGACATAGCTTCTGCTTTCTTGCATCTGCTATCCAAAGAGAGACTCCTTTCTCTGTTTCGGTCTGCTCTCTCTCTTCTGGTTTTCTGCACCTTCTTCTCCTTTATTCTGCAGATTTTATTTGAAAAAAATGGAGCAAAGACAGAAAGGCAGTCCCTACTTCTTTCTTGTTTCTCTTTTTTTTTTCTCTTCTACTGTCTACCTTCCCGACCTCACAGTAACACTAGCGAAGGAAAGAAACTTCCTCTGATATCTGCATTTTTTTTCTTGCCTACTGCCTGCCTCTTTTTCGTATTTTTCTTCTCCTTTTTCTTCTTTCCTTCTCATCCTTTCTTTTTTTCTCCCTCTCTTCACTAGGTCATTAGAGGGGCTTATATCTCTATTTAGGAAAGATTTAATGCATTAATTCTACGATGCAAATCCCTGCTGATTTGCAGTAAAAAAACACAAAAAGAAAACTAAAATATTCTGATTCCTATTCTGATTTTCAGCGCTTAGTTTCCATTGATCAAAGGGTAGTACAACTCCTTTCTTTCCTTCCATAGCTGGGACCATGAGGCACCAGTTGTTTCCTTTGAAATGGGGCAATAAAAACGTGGTCTACAGCTCTCCATTCCAGCAAGAGAAACATGGAAACCAAACAGGAAATTGCAGATAAAAGGAAAGAAAAACTGGGATAGCTGTGCAGAAAAAAAACGTGGTTCTTCAATTTCTTTCTTCTAATTTTATCTTCAATCAACTTCCTTATTTTAGCACCTTTTCCATTTGGTCCTTAGTCCAAAACAGGGCTTCAAATTGGCCTGCAATTGGTCTTCAAACTTTAAACATCTTGCAATTGTGTCCCTGCAAACTCGGGCAAAAATCCTTCTCACGGCAGGAATCCCTGCTTTCACACTAGATATTCAAATGAGAATATCTTGAGCTTCTGATATCGAAATCAATCGATTCAATAGCCTGGATCTATCTACACGTCAAAGACTACAACTTTGATGATGGATTCGAAGTGAGATAAAATCGTTTTAGAGAACAGAATCTGGCAGTAATCTGGTTAGTCAAAAAGGGTCTCCTGATCCAATTCAGAAACTGACAATGCCTAGCATCCGGATATGACTAAAAGTATGACCTAAGAACAAATCAATAAAATTTATGATGGAAATAGAGTCTTTAGTGTAAAACTCGGGTCAGGATCCTTCTCGTGGCAGAATTCTCTACTTTCACGTTAGATATTCAAACAAGAATATTATGAGGTTTTGTTATCGAAATCAAGTGTTTTAAAAGTCCCAAATTCATCTAAATTTATAGAGCTACAACTTTCATGAAGGATAAAAAATGAGATAAATTCGTTTTGAATAACAGAATTGCAACCAAACTCGGCTGGAAACCTTCTCGCGACAGGATTCTATGTTTTCACGCTAGATTTCAAACAGGAATATCTTGAGCTTCTAATATCGAAATCAAACAATTCAAAAGCTCAAATTCATCTACATGCCCTGGAATACAACTTTGATGAAGGATTCAAAGTGAGATAAAATCTTTTTAGATAACAGAATTTGACAGGAATCTGGTTGGTCAAAAAGGTTTTTGATCTGACAATGTTGAGCATCCAAATCTGATTGAAAGTCTGCCCTAAGAACAGTGATCCCCAAGACCAAATAAAAGTGTAGGTTAATTTTTCAAATTGTCATGAGTGACAGAATATAGCTAGGATGGTCATATATCATACGAAACCAAGTCAGAATCAGAGCCTAGGTTGGAACAAAAAATTACGATAGCAGCAGAATCAGTTTTTAAAAAAAAAACAAATTCTGAGGGATTTATATGAAGACTCCTTATCAGTCTAAAAAAAACCTGACGCTTTTGGCAGCAAGGGGGTAAAAAGAGTAGAAAACAGCAAATAGGGTTCGAAAAAATATTTCTTTCTCCTCTGTTTTTGTCAATTTTCCATCAAACATGAGCTACACTCCTGCACTTGGTTCAAAAGAGGTAAACACCATCTTCAGCACGTGGGGTCAAAAAATGAGTAACAACATAGGGCACTTGTGATCTCTTCTAATAAAAGAGTTTCTTTCCCGCACATCAGAGATGTAACCAAATTTTTATACATAGGAGAAGCAGGTAAGGAATTCAATAACATCAATGCCTTGTCTTTATCATCGAACTTCCCATTAATTCACTTATAATTACTAACGATTTGATTCAACACGTTGATATACTAATTCAAATCCGTACCCTCTAACATCTTAAGACCAAACAATTTCTAATTAAAATAAAGTTTGTTCAGCAATGACCTGGACATACACCAACTTTCCAGTTTTGCCTAGACTGTCGCTAATGGTTCCTTATCCATGACATGGTACATCACATAATCATCTAGACATAGCCTGATAGTTGCCACAACCCTCGCTTTCAGTTCCTGCCAATCTATATCATTTATGCCTTCTGTTGCTTTTTGTATAATGCCTTCACCATGCCTTATTGCACCAACAAATCCTTCACCCTCTTCTATCATAATCCAAAATTGTTTGATCCGTTAAACTTGATTATGTTGAATTTTATAGAAGAAATCTCTGACATCGTAGACAGGCTATGATACCAGTTATTGTGAAAAACCTGTAACAATTATTGATGAATATTGCAATAAGAGAGAAACTAGAAAGAACACAAGATTTAAAGTGTGTTCTTTATGTTGCAAAATGGTTTTGGAGAGAAAACATAGTCAATAAATCATGACCTTTAGTTCATGTTTTAATTTAATTTTACTATACTATTGTTATATGAGATGTGTTGTTACTGTTAATTTTTCATTTCCCTAATGCTACAAACCAACCAAGCTGTTTTGTTCTACATATATAGGATGAGCATAAGCATTTTGTCCGCATATATATTGTTGGCCATATATTTCTTCTAGATAAGAAACCATTATGAAGAGAATACATGATTTTTTCATTGCTGTTTGACAAAGGGGATAGATAGAATTACCTTCTTTGTGTGCAGTGAAGTTGGTTGCCTTAATCCCAGTATTATGATGTTTGGCCATGATAATTATGTGTACAGATGACAGATTTACGTGTTCTGTGTTTTCAGAGAGGTGTTATTGGTATAGTCAAGGAACTTATAAGGAGGAAATCATAGAAAAGCTTAGAATTGATGACTTTAATTGATTGAACACATTTCGAGTTGCAGATTTAGGTTGTTCAGCTGGGCCTAATACATTCGTTGCAGTGCAAAACATAATTCGTTGCAGTGTCCAAGAATGGATTCAATTTCCATAATCTAGAGTGTCAAGTTTTCTTCGATGCCCACAGCTCAAATGATTTCAACACCCTTTTCATGGCTCTCCCTCCTCGAAGGCGGTATTATGCTATAGGGGTGCCAGGTTCTTTCTATCAACGCTTATTTCCTAGAGACGGCTTGCACTTGGTCCATCCTTGTTTTTTTTTTTTTTTTGATAATTATGGGTGTCCGAGTCAGTTTATGCACACTTTAATTATTTTTTCAAGATCCTAAAGTTAATAATTATATAAACTTCTAGTATTTGTAGAACTCAAACTGGTAACTTCTAGAGAGCAAATTCAGATCATGAACAGTTAAGCTATACTTTTTAGGGTTGCCTTTGTTCCATTCTTCCTATGCTTTACATTGGCTTTCCAGAGTACCAAAAGAGGTAATGGATATAAGCTCCCCTGCTTCGAATAAGGGAAAAATCCGTTACACAAATGCTTGAGCTGAAGTAGTTAGCTTACACAACTCAATATGCCAAGAAGGTGAGACATAAGTAGCTGGAATAAAGCCATTGTTAGTCATTCATACAGAGTCCAATCCATCATTATACTTTGTTGCGAGGTTACTGTAAATGACAGTGTGAAGCCATCCTTAATTATTTTTAATTTCACATATTTTACACTCTATTCAGCATAGCAATAATATTGTTGTGTTATTATTTTGCACAAATTAAACTGGTAAAGCAACAATTAAGCTTATTCGTTTTGAATTGCTCTTGCAAGACACATTTTCCTTAAAAATTAAACCTGAAAGTCGCCTTTTCTATTCTTTTTTTTTTCCATGCAGGGATTGAACAGTGAAGAACAAGTGGACTCGTTCAATATACCTGTATATTATGCATTTACAACTAAATGATGATAATTCAGCTTGCATTTTGGTCTCTATGTTATTGAGTGAGGAGGAGAAAATGCTATGGTTATGTATTTTTGGGTCACGAAATATAATGCTATTGACACCTATGCATTCGGATTAAAACGGGAGCTGATTGATGGTGGTGACAAGCCTCAACATGAAGGGAAGAAGGAGACCGAAACCTACCTTAACAATACAATTGAGTCTTTGGATTTAATTTGGTTTTTAAAGAATTTTAAGCCAATTAAGATGTATTTTTATGTTATAAATTAGTTTATGGAAGATTTTACGATAGTTTCTTAGGAGTTTGGACAAAAAAAAGTGAAAAATTTGGATTTGGAATTTTTAAAATAATAATTAATCAACAATTTAATTATTTAATTATTACATAAAAACTTGTACTAATGGTATGTACTTGACATCTAAATGTCAAGCACCCAGTTATCAAAATTGGAATCATATGGAAATGCATTTCTCAGTCAAAGAATCAATTCAACCTAATAGTTCAAGTTGTTATGTGAGGTCTCAGAATATGATTTATATTATTCTCTAACACACCCTATCAAGTGAAAGTCCTTTGAGCTTGAAACTTGCACATGTTCACATTACCTTATACTTGATTTTTATCAAATAAATGAGAATTGTGAGATTCGAACTCGTGACCGCTTGGTCATCAAGGCTTTGATACCATGTAAAAAGAAGCATCTCAACCCAATAGCTTAAGCTATTAAATGAGGTCTTAGAATATGATTTATATTATTCTCTAACATCAAGGATCTCTAATTATATTTATGTAAAATGTATATAATTGAATAAAATTAGATTTTTAAAAGCATCAATAATAGCGTGCTAGCAATATAAAAGTTTATAACTAAAAATATACCATAAGGTGTGTGTCTATATATATATATATATATATATATATATATATACAATAACATTTTTTTATTTATTAGCAACATGGTCTTTTGAATAAAAGCTAATAGCAATTAAAAATATTCATGAAAATTCTAATAACCTGAATTAACTGGGAAAATTATATCTCTTTAATAAAAAAAAAACTCCCTTTCCTTTTTCTTATTCAGGTACTCTTTTTTGTTTTGTGAAAAATATATTTTTTCATTAAAAAAATTGTATTTTTAAATAAAAAATTATTATGATGGTAAAAGGAAATTACAATAAAAACAAATTACAAATACTTGCTTTAATAAATATAAGAATAATATATTTGATAAAAGTATATAAAAAATAATAAAATAGATATTCTATATTCCTATTGAATACTAATTAGCAAAAGTTTTTTTAAAACAAATCTGTATATTATATTAATATATAATTGAGAGTAAAGTAATTGTTAATATTATAATAAAAAACTGTAATTTTCATAAATTTATTTTAAGAGAATTTTATTCTAAAATTAAAAAACAGGCTAGGTGCACCTGGAAGGACATGATTGCATGTCTGTTCCAAAAGAAAACCTCAAGCATGCATAACTTTGGAAGGTTAGGGTCGCCTGTATGGATTTCTTAAATTTTTTTAAATGAGTAAATGATACGTCCTCTGTCCTATATATTTAATTGATCAAATGACTTGTCATGAGCAGATGACAATGTAGTCTTTTAGTGTAAATTCCGACTATTAAAAATCAATGCCCTATTGTTTGGAGTCCTAAACCTAACTTCCGACTTGTTTTTATCTAAAAACATTTTAAAAACATCCAAAAATCCTAATTTAAACCTCAAAACACTCAAAAACAAAACAAATCAAACAAAATTTAAAAAACCTTGTTGATATCCATTTTTGGGTTCCTACACAAAAAATAAAAAAATACATATCTAAAAAAATATATATATTCGAAAGGAATCCAAAAAATAATAGGAGTAAGAAAATGATGCTGGAACGCCCATAAAATGGTTAGAAATTGGTTGAGGAGGTTCAAAAATACAAGAATTGGAATTTGACAGTATATTTTTAACTGGTGAGAGCCCTATTGACAAGAAAAATTCAATTTGAGGAAGAAAAGTTCAAAATCTGATGTTTATAGACTCAATTAAATTTTATCTAAGGTTTAATTGAATTTATGGAGGGTTTGATTGCAAGAAAAATCAATTTTTAAGTCAATTTAGGCTTTTATTAGAAGAAATTAAAGTTCTGGGGTCCAATTATAATTTTGAAGAGTTGATTTGATCAAGTCAGGGGCTTGATTGTATAATTATTGAAGTTTGATGGCCATTTAGGAACTTAATTGAAACAATCCAAAACCAAGGACTAAACCGGAAAAGACGCTAAAATCAAGGGATCTAATTACGTTTTTCCCGAGGGCTTGATTACAAAATTGCATAAACATCCAAGGACCACATCGGAAATATCATTTAAAGTGGCAAAACGGTGTGGTTTCACTCAAAACTATTCATTGTCTTCTTTAAATAAAACAGTTGGCAATAAAAACATGGGAAGCGTTAGCAGCAGAGACAGCGGAGGTGCAGCCAAGGGGAGGCGCGTCTCGCGGCTGATGTTCCTCACCGCCGTGATGCACGCTTGCCGTTACCAAGAAATGCCTGCGACCTCTATCTATAAAAGCTAGAGGAAGAATCGAACCAAGAGGGGGGGCAGAAATACAAAGAGAGGAAGAGTGTAAGGAAGAGAAGAAGAGAGAAAGGAGAGAATACAGTGGGAGATTTAGGAGAGTGAAACACAAAGGAAGGCCACACGATGATATAGAAATAGAAGAGCAAAGGAACGATAGTAGGAGAAACTGAACGGCGAAGCCAAAACATAAAGACAGCAGGGGAGGTTAACACCACCATTGGTTTCCTTTCTCCAGAAGCAGGTATGCTCATTTCCTTTCTTCACAACAATTAACGCATGTTTGTCTAAAAAAACAAAAAGAAACAGAAGATGAAAGAAAGCCAAAGATCGTCATTTCATTTTTGCTCTATTAATAACCAGGGGTCTTTGTTTTTGCTATCTGCAAAAACAAAGGATGAACAGTGCGAAGGTAATATACCTTCTCATTGTTCCATGCACGGGTAGAATTTTACGCGTGCATGGCTTAGTTGTGTGATTGGCTTGGGCAGGGAATCACGCTGGGCTGGCTAGGTTCAGGCCAGCCACATGGGTAGATGGAACCAACTCGGCTACATGGGCCGAGTTGGGCCTAGCTCGAAAAAAATTCTTCAAAAAAATTCTTTTAAAAAATCTGTGATTTTCCACAATAATTTTACTGCATTTTGATTAATATTGGTTTGAATTTTTATACTATAAAGATATAAATCCGGTATTAAATATCTAGTTTTTGTGAAAACAAAAATAAATAAATAAAATAATTGTTTTCATGCATACAACCAAGTCTAAAAAAAAAATCATATTGTACTTTCATACAACAAAGAAAATTTTAAAAAATATGTATTAGCATGCATTTTGGCTTTAATAACCAGTTTATTAAAGTCACGAGAACTAGAACAATATTTCAAAAATTCCAAAAAAAATATTTTGTTTTCTTTTAATATCTGGGGTTACGACCTTATACGTAAGACGTATTCCGGATATTAATTTTTTTTGACGCTAGAACGGTTATGTTTTACCCGATAAGATAGAGACTTCCTTACCGAGGAGAACTTTTCTTAAACCATAGATGGACCAACAACTAGAAAACACGATAAAACCTTATATTTTATCAGACAATAAAACAATGCAGCTTACCTTAGGTAGGATGTATTTGGGGTGCTAATACCTTTCCTTTACGTAACCAATCCCCGTATCTGATCTCTGAGACCAATTAGGGTTCCAAGTGATCAAAATATTAGGTGGCGACTTCCATTCCATTTTTCCACTGATAAAAGACAAGAATTCCTTGTCTCCCCACATTTGCCGCATTATAATAATAATTGAGAGTAGATGTTTTTTTTCGCGACACCGCATACGTGCGACAAACCTTTATAAGACCTAATATATATTTTTTTCCAGCTTATTTAGAGGATAAAACACCTTTATTTATCTTTTTTCTCAAAAATAAACTCATTGACACTAACCTTGATCTTTTTTATAACTGAAATACGACCGATCATGATATTTCTCTCTCTTCTCTTAGATTTGAGAGGCCAAGACATGATAAAAATAAAATTTAAAGACGAAACAAACAAACCTAGAGCTATTGAGATCAATTAATGGAAAAACTAAAAACTTTAGACACCAAAGTACAAAACTAAAAATTTTAAGAATTTTTTGTGCAAAACAGTGTCGCTACAGTGTTTTACCATGTTCTTTTAATGTTATTTACTAGTTAAGTATTTGTACTATGCTATAGGTAAGGTTTCAAGTTAATTTCTTGTGCAAGAAAAGAATACATGTGCATTGTAAATGTGTTTTCTACACCATAAAAACATTTATTTAAGAATTGAATTTAATAAAATGAATTAAA
>Ga0325401_1006703_pt1 | contig 11150 bp, 4 predicted proteins | sample PopdelMetagenome_FD_205666 | JGI IMG/M metagenome (GOLD analysis project Ga0325401, IMG submission 205666) | Populus deltoides microbial communities from Bellville, Georgia, United States - Xylem-PdKOR-R2 | ecosystem: Host-associated > Plants > Phyllosphere > Stem > Wood/Secondary xylem | place...
AGAACTGAGAAAAAGAAATTAAGGGTTTTTGATTTGTGTTGTCTTAGTTTTGGAAAGAAAGAAAGAGCAAATGAGCGGGAGGTTTTCCCTTTGTTTTTGCTAATCGGCTGTTTAACATTAATGTTCTCGTGGCTCACTGTTCACACGAGAAACCATTCTTTTAGTTGCTTTCTCTCGATTACCCCGCGGACTACTTATTTTTCTTTTAAAAAATGATGTTCAAATATCACAAGCAAATTTTAAATAAACAAAATTTATAATTTGAATTATAAATTTAACCGACTTAAATAAGTTATTTTTATTATAATTAGATTATATAAAAAAAATTAGACAATGACAATAAATAGGCTAAATAAAAAAAATCACAATAACTTGAAAAAAAAATTCAAAAAGAAAAAAATAATTAGCTCAACTATTAACTAATTAATTATGGAAGAATGAAATTGGATAAAAAATAACAAAAAACCTAATCCGAGTTAACCCGAGTTAGCATGAAAAACCTATAACCCGAGTAATATGCATTGAGCCAGGGTTAACTCACGACTTAGGTCATAAGATCAAGATAACCCGATAGAAAATAAAACCACAAGGTCCATTTTAAAAAAAACAATGATGAAATCGAAAAAGAAAATATATAAAAAAAAATAATATCAACTCGTGCTAGATTCTTAAACTCGTGATCTAGTTTATAAGATTAGAAGCCTCGTGTTTGGAAAAACCATGAAACTTAATTATCAACCAATCAAATATTGAAGGATGAATTTGAAAAAAAAATCAATTACATAAAAGGATCCAAAACCAAAAATTAAAGTTAAAATAATGAGGATCAAAATTGAAATAAAAAATAAATTAGAGGATAGCTATAGAGTTTTGATTAAATGGTGAAATTAAAAATAAAAATCATTTTAACAAAATGACCAAAAAAGCAATCAAATAATGAGAACCAAACTATAAAAAATAATGTATAACAAATTGGGATTGAATGATAAAATTGAAAACAAATCAAGATTTTACAAAAGGATCAAGAACAAAAATTAAAAATCAAAAGAATAAAGACCAAAGTTGAAATATCAATAAATAAAAGAACAATTCTAAAATTTTGAATGGTCAGCGTGAATTTCACAAGAATGAGAGAAAAAAGAAGGACAAAGGAAATAAAGGTCACCAACGATAAACCATCATGTTGTTGTTGCCGCAGGCCACCCCATGAAAAAGAAGACCTCGTGAAGATCCCCATGTTACGATGGAGGGAGATTTTTGGTCGTCGGGAGATGCTTCATGCACCATAGAATGTAATAGGCGCTTTCCACACACGGGCCCATTCGCGTTGCACGCATCAACCACCTTTTATTTTAAATAAGATTTTATGTTTATTAAAATATCAAACTATCCGGCTCAACTTGATAATAAAAAAAAAAATTCAGATGAAAAAGTCCCTAGAAACAAGTTTTAAAAATATTTTTATGAAGGATAAATTAGTCATTTTACCATATTTAAAAAAGTAGATAGACAAAGAGGCCAATAGTTGCTAGTTTTTTTAATTCCAAGGATTTTTGCAATTCTGTCATTATAACTTATTTTAATTTGATTTCATCATTTGAAATATGTTTCCATGTTTTCATGCATTTAAATATGTTTTCGTCTATTTTCTCTCCCTTAACTCAAATGTCTAACTCATATGATTTTTAATATTTTGGTGTTAAATTTACGATTAATTTTATAAAATTGAGTTTTAGCTTCATAAAAAACAAATTAAAAGATCAGGGGGCCAAATTTGATATAAAAAAATAATCAAAGGACTTCCATGAAAGGTGTCAAAGTTTCATTTGATCCCTCGAGTTTTGATTTTCTTATTGTTCATCCCTCTTATTATAGGTTATTGCATTTTAGTCCTAAACTTTGTTTTTTTTAATAATTTAAGTTCTTGTAATGTGAATACATTATAACTACCAATAACTTTTGATTTTGATGTTCATGGACTTATCTTTAAGAGATGAACTAAATAGAGTTAGTTTTCACCTTCAATGATGTTAGGAAAAGTAGATTAAGCCTTGGAAAAAAAATTAAAATTTAATTTGATTTTGAGTTTTAAGCTAATTGAATCATGTTTTGTTGTTGTAAATGGAGTTTCACAGGTACATAGTTTTTTTAATGTTTTGGGGTGGAAAAAATGGTTGAAATCTAGGTTCCTGAGATTCAAAGATTTGGATCTTGGTTTTTCAATCATGAAGACAAGTTCGGTAATTGAAAATGTTTGTGATTAGTACTTAAAAGTGCATTTTTATCAAGGTTTTATATCATTATTTTGCGCTTGAAGTATCAATAACTCCTTAACTAAAGCATGCTTTATAATAACAAGTCTGATACTATAAGATACCTTTAATTTATGGTAAATATTTATCTTAAATTCAGGCCTATCATATAAATCAAAGGATTGATTGATGAGTTTAACTACTAAAATTAAGAAAACAAAGAGAGAGGTAAGCTTAGAAAAGAGATGTTGGTTCAGTCCAAACTGGAATACTATTCGGTTATTGGATCATACCTGGAGCTGTAGAACTTGGATTTAGGTCTGGTCTATATGGATGAAAAGCTAAAACATAGGCCTGAAACTTTCATGAAGAGTCCAAGATTCAAAAAGGTCGTTTTCAAGTTCAAATTGTAGCAACAATGGAGAAGTCGGAATCTGTCCTATAGCCCAGACATTGTTCAGTGTTCAGCCCATATCTGGAACACTATTTGGTTATTGGATCATACATGGAGCTGTAGAACTTGGATTTAGGTCTGGTCTATATGGATGGAAAGCTAAAACATAGACCTAAAACTTTCATAAAGAGTCCAAGATTTAAAAATGATGTTTTCAAGTTCAAATTGTAGCAACAATGAAGAAGTCAGAATCTGTCCTACAGCCCAGACATTGTTCAGTGTTTAGCTCATATCTCGAGTTCTAGAAGTCCAAATACACCGATTCATTTTTTAATAGAAAGCTAAGACAATTTCCTAGAACTTTCATGAAGACCATCTGTTCAAATTCTGATGTTAGCAATGACGTTTTGTTTAGACAAAATGATAAGGATTGTCACCAAGTCAAGATGTGGCCACCCACTCAACAATTAGTCATCAAATCAATAGTTCCGAATTTTGGCCTATAAAAGGAGGCATTTGCCATGCATTTAGGCATCTTGGTTTTCAGATCAAGATCATGTTCTTGCTCTTTCTCTTTATATTTTTGTAATGCTTAGTTTTGTTTATATTAATATCTTGTTTATGCTTTTCATTTCATTTTCTTTACTTAGTTAACTTATATCTTATTTATGTTCTTATCTTGTTTATTCATGTTTCTCTCTTTCATTATGTTTAGCTAAGTTTATTATGTCAAGGTGAAAAGGTTACACTAATGGTGTAAGAATAAGTATAATATAAACTCAACATGGACTTTAATGTTTGATACTAACATGTTTTGTATTTGTTATATTGTTCACTTTTAATACTTTGCTTGTTAAATGGTTAATCTAGATTTATGTTGTATAACCCTTTGTACAACAAATACTTGGCACTTTCATAGCCTAACCATATGGTATAACCGACACCTATGCTATGAAAGGAACTTGATTTGTTGTTAACATAAGTTATTATCATGAGTACCTAACAACATTTACAAATATTAACATTATTCAAATAAGATAACTAATGTAATCATGTTAACAATTTATAATCCGATTGGAACCTCCTTTGTGTGTGGTTTCCAATTGAGTAATAAAAAGAGTTTACACATACTTGTTTGAAATAAAATTAGTGGATCCTCTAACCTTGACAATTATTTTATCATTGTTTAATTCTTATATCAATATCACATCTCAAAGCTCTCTTCAACTCCTTTTCTGTTATTGTCTATTTCTTTATTTATAGTTTATACAGTTAACCTCCCTATGGTTCGACCTCGGTCTTGTTGGGTTATTTATTACTTCGACACTCCTATATTTGGGAGAAGACATCAAATCTTTTGATCGTGTCTGTCGCACCCGACATCGCGGCGACCTTAAAAAATTTACAAGGAAAGAACATATTTCTGACATCTGGTTCTTTTAGAGTAAAATGTCTTGTTTAAGGAGTTGCCAGCTAGTATTATGGTCACTAGGAACCCTAACTGGTCAACAGAGATCCTATGGTTCGAGACTGGTTATGCAAAAAGAAAGATATTATCACCCCTTAAACGTTCTGCCTGAGGCAAACTGCATTGCTGATTTTGTCTTAAATTGCTAAACGTTTATTAGTTTATGCTATGATAATTTACTTATAATATTCCTGACTCTGGCGCCAGTGAATATTTAACTACAGATAATTTCAACTCTGGTGTTGGTAAATATTACGTAGCTATAAAATAAATTTAGATCAATATTTTTTTTATTCCCGACTCTAACGCTAGTGAATAAAAAAATAAAATAAATTTTATTTTTCATGCATGCACATATTTTTTATTTTTTGTATTTTTGAATATTTTTTTGGGCTGGGCCCAGCTTAGCCCACATGTGCTGGGCTGGACCCAACCAGCCCGCCTCGGTCACTAGCCCAAGCCAGTGACCCGGCTGGGCTGCAGGTACGTGTGGTTCAAACCACGCGTGCGTTACACAGGACGAAGGTAATTAAATTACCTTCACCCCGTTCTCTTCTCTATAGAATCAAATGTGCAGAAACGAAGATAAAAGGAAAGCCTTACCTGGCGATTCGAAGGCGCAGGCGACAACAATAGTTCGAGCACTCCCGGAGAATTCTCCCTTCCTCCTCCTCTCAGTCTCTTCTCCTCTGTTCTTGTGTTTCTGTTTGTTGGGTTTTTTTTACTTACTCTCTGCTCTCCTTTGCTTTCCTCTTCTGTTCGTATGTTATGCTTGAATTCTAGGACTAAACCAAAGATGGGTTTAGCTCTCTGTTTACTTCCTTTTGTTCACTCTGCTCCTGGGTTTTTTTGTTCTTTGTGTCTTTTTTGCTTTGGTTTTCGGGTCTTTCTTAGTCCAATTCCCCCTGTTTATTTTTCTTCGTCTTTGTCCTCGCGGTTCCCCTTCTGTTTTCTTCTTCCCCTCCTCTGTTTTTCTCTCTATCTCCCTCTTGGTTTTTTTTCTCTGTCTCCCTCCTGGTTTTTTTCGCCCCTTTTTCCTCCATTGTTTCTCTGTTTTATAGAGTCCGATCGGTGGTAACGGACGGCATGCAGAGGGACGACAACATTAAAACGTCTATAATTAAGGTGAGCGGATGATTACGGCTGGAAACGGTCTTTGGTTAAAGAAGAAGAAGATGAACAACGTTCTTTCAAACGACGCCGTTTTGGGATATAAGGTGGTCATTTGTGTTTTGACCTGTGAAGTTTCGAAAGTTTTGTAATTAAGCCCCTGGTTTAAACTGTAATTGGCCCCAGTAGTTCCGCGCCTTTTACAAAACCGTCCTTAGACTCTAATCTGTTGCAATATTACTCCCAATTAACCCCAAACTTTGATATTTCTTTAATTAAATCTCTGATTTCATTAATTTAATTAATTTCAAGCTCAATTAACTCTCAAAACTTATCAATTCTTCAATTAAACCCTTAATTTGATTAATTAAATTAATTCCAAACTCAATTAACTCTCAAAACTTATCAATTTTCCAATTAATTTTTTAATTTGATTAATTAAATTAATTTCAAACTCTATTAAGTCTCAAAACTTCCAATCATGTTACCCTTAACCCAAAATTTAATTTATTCTTTATTTTTTAATTTGTTTTTCATCATTATTTTTTAATTTTTTTTATTATCATCTTTTAATAAATAAAATAATATTAATAATAATAATAAAATAAAATAGTTAAAAATTAGATTATAACAGTGTCAATTTGCGAGTGGATGACACATTGTTTGCAATCTATAAAAAAAAAAATTGGCTTGGCTCTGAAGCTTAGGTACAAATAGGCCATCATTTTAGTCTTAAATGTCGTTGATCGTGATTCTCTTATACCTCTTTTTTTTTTAATTTTTATATCTTAAAAAATACTATTTAGATAATTAATTATAATGATATTTAAATTTTTTTTTAATTATTCCATGATTTTTAACTAGTATTTTAGATTTTTATTGTAATTTTTTATTATAATATTTGCTTTTTTATGATTATATATGAAATTAATGTGCACAAGTTAAAAAATTGGCATAAATAATCAATGAGAAAAGAATATATATTTTTATTATTTTTACTATTATCAATTTTTATATAATTTTCTTCCGTTAATTATTCTTTTATTTTCTTATATAGTCACATGAAAATAATTAAAATATTATATATATATATATATATATTTATTTATTTATTTTTATAGTGACTTGTCATGATAAGCTTTCTTTCTTTTTTTTCAATCGTGTTTTTGATAAAAAAAATGTTTCTCCCAAACTAAAAACAAAGTAATGAATAAAAAGAATGAAGTTTTGGCTAACGAAATGCATTTTGTTCTCATTTTATTTAATAAATCATTTGAGTTTTTACATATATTTATTCTAATTACTTTAAGGTGTTTTTCAAATAATCAAGCTATTAATAAAAAAATTATTTTTCTATCAAAATAATAAATAAATAAAAATTTGATAAGAAAAATACATTTTTTTCTCGTAATTTAAATCATTAAAGTTTTTAGGAATAATTATTTTAACTATCATAAAAAAATGTTAAAGAATTTATTGATATCAAATTTTAAATGGATGACTTATATTTGAATAATACATTTACAAGAATGAAATTCATATACGACTATATAATTAGCATCTAAGATAAATAAAAGAAAGTGAATAAAATGAGAATAAAAATCAAAGCAATATATTTGCACTTGCATCTATTACTTACTTCGCAACAAAAATCAACTTCATATTTTAATTTTTAATTTTTGTTAAAATTTTTTTTTAATAATTAAAAAACTTACTTTTATAAGAATTCAACTTTTTAGTGTAATATTATTAATTAATTTATAATTTTTTTTATATAAATCTAATTTATAATTGTTTTAAATATTGCACATGAATACTCAATGAAAGTATTTTTTTACTTTAATTGTTAATATAATTTTCTTAAATTAATCATTGTTTATTTTTTATACTGCTATCATGGCGTTTTTGTTTTGTTGATTGAAATTTACTTTTCATATGATGCTAAGTTTTATTTCAAAAATCATTCTTCTAATAAAAAAAAACTTGTTTTTGCTAGAAAGAATTACAAGGAAGGAGGGTTCTGGCAAATATATATATATATATATTTCTCCTTCATTAAATTAAATCATTTGAATTTTTGTGAATATTTATTTTAATTGTGTTATATTTAGAAAAAATAAAAAAGAAATGCATTAATAAAAAGATGAAATTTTGACGAAAAAAAAATTTGTATTCTATGTAATTTAAATCATTGAAATTCTTAAAAGATATTTATTCTTATGATTACATAATTAAATAAATAAAAGTTTTGAAAATCATTTTACATCACCGAGCCAACACATGGCTAGTTCAAGCAATATATATATATTTTAATTTTTTTTGTTTGGTGGGAGTCCTACGGGTTGACTCGGTGACCTGAAAAAACTTGGTTAAAAACCTAATTATAACCCGTTAATTTTTGTTTTTTAACTAAAACGATGTTATTTTGAATTTTTTTAAATAGAAATCAATTCAGTGATTTGGTCAAAACTTAGAATCTGAATCTTAAATTGGACCGGGTTTAAAAATTATAGGTGAGAATTTTCCTCTTCTTTTTTTTTCTTTCTTTTTGAAAGTAAGTACTTCAAGTACATATCCATTCAGTTTTAAGCTAGCTAGTTAATTGGTGTATTTCTAAAATGAATTTTTTGGAATCTCTAAATACGTGGACTATGAAATTTCAAGGTTAAGACAAAACACTAGACAATAAAAAATATAAGGAAATGGACTCACTTAATTAATTACTAGAAATTGTAGAATTTGGATGATCGACTATTAATGGCGTCATATATATAATTTATTCTTGTGTCCCTCATTCTGAATGTACAAAACTATTTTTTGAATGATAAAATAAATAGTTGAATTGAAAAGGAAATTGAAGTATATACTTTGCTAGCTAACATTTTAAATACGAAATAAAAAATAAAATTATGGCAGTAGTAATTAAACGTCAAATTTTGTTGATATGTTTATTTGAAAAAGGTTTTAATTTTCTGTCTCAACAATTGCCGAGGATCCAAATAAGAAGTCATTCTTAGAAATTGCAAATGCCCCCTTGTTTAGGTACCAACTAGCATTATTAATGTGATTTTTATTTTATATTTAAAAACTTGTTTATTTTTGTGTTTTAAAAATATTTTTAAAAGATATTAATTTTTTTATTTTTATACTTAAATTAATTTTTTTACGTTTTTATATCGTTTTGATGTGTTGATTGTTAAAAATAAATTTTTTAAAAATAAAAAATATTATATCAATGTATTTTCAAGAAAAAAAATACTCTGAAAAAGTATTTTCTACTTAAAATAAAATTTTTAAAAAGTGTTTTTTTTCAAAATAAAAAAAAATATATTCTTTTTAGAAACCAAACCAATTTTTTTTTTTTTTTTTGACTAAACATGTTTTTCATTAGTTAGTTTCTCTATTAACAAATAAACAAGAAAAAATTAGAAAAACAAACGGCATAACAAATTCGATTCATGATCCAAAGTAAATGATTACCACAACAATCACATCTAGCATTTAGGGATTTAATGCATGTTTAAGGTCTCTGATCAGGATTCTTGGTGCTATTGGAGTTGCATGCATTCAAGCTTGCCACAAACTCCTCAATGTTCTTGTCAGAGCTTCCACCTTCATCCATAGCCATTTCGGCTAGTTTCTTCCATTTCTCAGAATGAGTTCTGATCTCATCCCTTCTTTCGCCTTCCATCATGACTTCCCTTATACACCTCTCTATCTCTTCTTGTGTCACCATCCCATTTTCACCTACCTTTACTCTAACCCCTACTTGCCAAACATCAACAACGAACTTTGCATTAGTTGGTTGATCTGTCCACTGTGGCATTGCCACCATTGGCACTCCCAAGCTCAAAGCCTCAAGTGTAGAATTCCACCCACAATGAGTCATGAAGCATCCCACAGATTTGTGAGCCAGGACCTCTAGTTGAGGACTCCATGTTATGACTAGACCCATCTCTGTTGTCTCCTCTACAAAGTTGCCAGGTACCTTTTGCCTTTCTGATTCTCTTACAACCCATAGAAAGTGAGTGTTGCTTCTTTTCAGACCCCAGGCCAATTCTGCCATTTGGTCTTCTGTCAAAGCAGCGAGGCTGCCAAAGGATACATAAACAACTGAGCCTGGTTCCTTGGAGTCTAACCATTTCATGCAAGTTTCAGAATTTGGCTTGAAGAGGCTGAGACCATAGTCTTTGTCGTCCACCAGCCGCTTGTCCAAGAACATTGATGGAATTGTTGGTCCTATTAGCTTGATGGGCCACTTGCTCGCCATCCAGTCGACAATCTGAATAGATCACATTAAGGTGTTTATTTACTGTTTAGCACTGACGTCATACAAATAAGTTAGTACGGGTATTTTGAAGACTCGGACTCAGAGTATATATAGGGTTTATTAATGACCAATTGAATGAAAATAATAGAATGCTATTATCAATTTTTTTTTTATAATAAGAATGCTATTATCAATTAATTACCACAAGTACTGTTGAGAGCTCAAGTTCTTGGCATAGGTTAAAATTTTAACATCTTAACTCCGTACGAAAAAAAGAAAAAGGTTCAAAGTTTGAACATTGGCAATCAATTAACTACAACTTGAGTTTACACCATCACCAGATCAAAAAGAGCTTACTACAAACATTTAAACCCTAAGAGGCTGATTTACGTTGTGTTTTTATTTGTGTGTCGAGAGTGTTTTAAAAGTGTGTTTGTGTTTGATATGAAAAATATTAAATTAATAATTTTTTAGTACTTTAAATAATTCTAATGTATTTTTAAATAAAAATACTTTTAAAAAAAAAACTTTATATAAGTAACAAACTCACACTAAATCATGCACTAGATGGACAAATGACATTTATGTAGAGGGCAGAAGCCATCCCGCTTCTTCCAAGGAAAAAAAAACTCCCATTAATTAGCTTTTGAAAGTTTAAAAGGGTGGAAATGTTCCAACAGGCATACCATCAATATCAGCAAGGAAATCTATCAGGGAGCCGACCAATTATGCAATCCTTTGGGTGCCGTATAGACTGTAAAACGTGGTAATGATATTTGCTAGAAAACATTTCAAATCAATAATGAAAAACATTGCCAGCCACGTAGAAAAAGGTTGCAATACTGTATACCATATAGCATTACAGATTTGTTGGAGAAAACATATGCATGCATGCATGCATGTTGGACCTTTTCTCGGGTGGGAAATGGGAATCCATGCCGGGTGATGTGACAACGATACAATGCCTAAAACATGTCATTGGTAAAGGGTTTGAAATCTACATAGTAAGTCTTGAGTTTGAATAAAACGTACATTTCTTGTAAGAGGTTGGAACGGCTATGATTTTATTCTCTTACCTGAGCCCATAAAATATGTTTTTTAAAAAATAAATTTTTCTTAAATTCAAAAAGAAAATTATTTTGAGAAAAGTTTGGCTAATGCCTATGTTTCAAAGCCAAACGAAAACATGGTATGTCAGCAGACAATTCAAAATAAATAAGCGAGCGTAGAAAAAAATAACTATGTTAGATTGTGTTTGTTTTTGTTTTTGTGTTTAATGTAGGGTATAACCCTTTATGGCAAAAAATACAAGAACAAAACAACAAATTCATATTTTTACCGATATATTTTCTGTTTTTAGGAAAAGGCATCACCACTAAAAATAAAAGCAACCGAAAACATGATAGGTCAGCATACAATCCAAATTAAATAAGCGAGCGTCGAAAAAAGTAATCATGACCAGTTCATTCTTCACATACTGTCTGTACTTTGAATAGTAGTTCAAGCCATACTGTCTGACTTTGACTAGCAGTTCAAGCCATGACCAGTTCATTATTCACATATAACCGCACTTTTCTTCTTCTTTTAACCACAGGAAATTTCATCGAACTAACATTTAACAGAGGCCTAAGAGCAACCACAACTTGATTGATTTCA
>Ga0325401_1006709_pt1 | contig 11145 bp, 8 predicted proteins | sample PopdelMetagenome_FD_205666 | JGI IMG/M metagenome (GOLD analysis project Ga0325401, IMG submission 205666) | Populus deltoides microbial communities from Bellville, Georgia, United States - Xylem-PdKOR-R2 | ecosystem: Host-associated > Plants > Phyllosphere > Stem > Wood/Secondary xylem | place...
GCAATTTATATATATTTCAACAGATAGTCTACAATTAAAAAAGCACAAAGTAATATGTAAAATGATAAGTTTAGATATATACCCCATAGATATAAGATTAGTATACAATTAAAAAAGCACAAAGTAATATGTAAAATGATAAGTTTAGATATATACCCCATAGATATAAGATTGTCTAATACTTACTCTTAAATGATATTAGCTTTATTAACTATGTAAAATCAAAATAAAATATTATAGATCCACTCATTAAAGGTTTAACAAGAAAGTTTGTGTTAATTCATTCAGAGGAATGAGTTTAAAGTCTATGGTATAATTTCATCATATTTTAATTTCTTTTCTATCACATTTGATTTTTATTTTTTTAATTGCTACTTTTTTTATCTTTAATTTTTTTAGATTGATTTTTTGTTTATTATTTCATCTTTCAATATTAAATTTGTCAAATTTTGAGCTTCTTGATTGAGCCCAGATCTAAAGCATAATGGATTTCGAGTTGGAAAGATTAATCCAGATTTAAAAGTTTCACCCGAGTTTGCTATGTTTTTTTTTTCAATTTCATCATTCAACATTTTTTTTCTCTTTTTCTATAGGATTTTTCATTCGTTTTGAGAATAACACGAGTAGCCTCAAAAAGAAGTTTTTATCAATCTTTATTCTAGATTTTTTAAAAGATATTTTGTTTTTTAATTAAAATAAAATAATTTATTTCACCCTTCAACATTAAATTGGTTAGGTATTGCCTCAAGTTTTTTTTTTTTTGTCTTTGTTAAATCTAGCTTTTTTAAAAAAATTATTTTTTAATTAAATTAGATTAAATTATTTTATCCTTCATTATTAAATTAGTTGGATATTGTGGTTCTTGGTTAATCTTGAGTTTGGAATTTAATGAATTACAAGTTTAAAAGATTAATCCAAGTTTAGAAGATTCACTCGTATTTGCTTGGGTTTTTTTTTCTTTAAGCTTATCTTTTTCAGCTCTATCCTCAAATATTTTCTTGATTTTTTCACTTTAGATGGAATTTTTTAATCAGGTTATCTAGGGTTTTTTTCCAGCCTTTGTTAAATTTATTTTTGTTAATAGGACTTTTGTTTTTGAAGTAAATTAAATCAATTAATTAAATATAACATAAGATATTTGCTTATTATTGTTTAAAGCATTCGTTTCACTGGCAATTGAATCTGACATATCTCATATGTTCCTAATCAGCACCATTTCACATGCATAAAACTATATCAACTTTTGTTAGTGAGATGTATCATATTACAAACACAAAACGAGCTTTCTATAACTTTTTTTTTTTTTGTACACGAACAATTAAATACAAATAAATAAAGATATGGGCAGGATTCCTTTTTCATTTTCAAACTAAATGAATAAAAAAATCAACATTAGAAAGGGTAATCCTCTAAAACTTGCATGCTTCTCCTCTGTGTAAGAAACCAAAAGAGTTTGTACCGGAACAAAGTATTTTGCCTTCAATGGGAGGGAGCAGCTTTCAAGCAGATTCAACATTTTCCACGCAGAAAGATTCTAACCGAGGCTCAGTTAAATCTACGGCCTCATCATCTGCGGCACCCCAACTGTGAGCTTTTGAAGTCGAGATGATTAACCTCTCCATATACTTGGTTGAATTATTATCTGCCCCTTCAATGTAGCTTCCAACAAAAAGGTTGCGGTCTACATCAAAAGCTGACTGTTGAATTGACAACCTGTCTCGTTTCAGTACTTCCTCTGCATCAACAGGATCTTCAGCTCGACTGTCAGGTTTTTCTTTGTATGGATCAGTTGTCACACTCTGGATTGAAGACAACTACGTCAGACATAAGCGGTGACATTTATAACATGAATCAAAAGGATAAATGTGCATGTCAGCGGGAGGCATTTTAGGAAATTTCAGACAACAAAATTGGCGAGTGGGGACGACTTCACTCAATCACTGGCATACATAAGCATGATTTGCCTGCATCTATGTTCTCAGAATCTATTAATGCAGCACTACGTTTACCTCACCTCCGTAGAGAATAACTAAACAAATAAACGAGACAACCAGATTTGATACATAAGCAAGAAATATAGATAAGTAATAGTTTTCCAGTAATTCCAGTTCCAAAAGGCACACAAAATTCAAGCAATTAAACACAGAATTTACATCAAAATTGTTCTCATTGTTTACCAAGAATAATAGTAAGAAAAAACCATCATACATAGTTGGTAGCCTTGAAAGAAAGAGTAAATTAAAAAGCTTGACTTGCTATTATTACATTACCTGAAAAAGACTCACGGGAATGTGTCTCCTTTTGGATTTTTCCGGTGCTATAGTTGAGAGGATTTGTACAACCTCACTCATGCTTGGTCGAGAATCAGGATCCATCAGCAGGCACTCCTTTGCCAGGTAAGCCATTATTTGCAACTCTTCTTCTGGGAAATTCCCTTTCAAGCGTGGGTCAGGCAACTCTGAAATTACTCGCCTGCTATCCTGGAGAAGAGGGGTAGCCTACAAAAACAAAAGAAGAGGATTATAAACTGCATATGAGTAATATTACTCTGCAGGCACAATTTACTTAGTTTACTACTCGAGACAGTTTTCTATGTTTCCATAACATCAACGATGATTCATCTGCTAAAGACATCATCTTTAGCATAATCAAGGAAGATCACAATTTGGGATAGTCAGCAGAAATAATTAATTGGGAAAAGATGTAGTTTCGTGAGCTACCCAAACCAGAGGATATAAAATATAAATACATGCAACAAAATCAAGATGCTTTTTACCCATAAGACAAGGCTTTCTTCTACTTTGTTGGTTGCTTTATGGATTGGTTGCCGACCAGTGATAACTTCAAGTAGAACTACACCAAAACTGAAAACATCTGACATAAGAGATGCTCTTCCAATCATTGCATACTCTGGTGCAAAGTATCCAAATGTGCCCTGCATTCTTGCTGGAGAACTGGAACTGCTGGGAACTCCATCAGCTCTTAAACGTTTAGCCATACCAAGATCAGTAATCTGCGTATATTAGCTGTCATCATAAATAAATGTTTGATTGCATTTATGGTTTCATTGTTCAACTTAGTTGTTTTGAATAAGAACCTGCCCATTATAATGAATATTTGACAGTTGTCCCAAATAAAGTTGCAGTAGGAAAAAAATTTCTCCTTGAAAAAGGGGGAAAGGGGCTAGGATTGAAGTTCGAGTCTGCCCTTGCTAAAATAAGTTGTCTTTCTAATTGGAGTCAATATTTTTAATAGAGACCCAAGAAACAGATTCTTACTTTTGCCCTCCATAATTCATCCATAAGGATATTGGTTGATTTGACATCTCTATGCAAAATTCTTGGAGCAGCTGCTTCATGGAGATATTCTAAGCCCCTTGCAGCTCCTATTGCAATGGTAACACGAGTTTGCCAGTTCATGTTTTCCCCCATAACTCCATCCAAACAATCCCTCAGGTTACCATTAGGCATGTATTCAAATACAAGCAACCTCTCAGAAAGCTTCCCTCGGAACTCCAAGCAGTAGCCAAGCAAAGGCACAACATGACAGTGGTGGAGTTTTGCTAACAGCTCAACCTGTTCATAACAACATGACAAGGTTCCACGTGATTTGTGAGGCACAAACAGTTTGTTTACACTTCAAGAAATAATTAAAAACAGATGCTGTTGTTTAGCAAATAAGGAAAAAGTGGTATCAAGCTGAGGCGGTACCTCTCTTGAAAAAAGGAGGTCTGCATCAGTTCCACCTTGAGCTTTCAGTCGCTTAACTGCCACAGTTGTTCCATCCTTGAGCTGACCACGATATACATAACTACTTCCCCCAAGTCCTATAAGATTTGAATGGGAGAACTTATCGGTGGCATGTTCCAATTCAGAGTATGCAAAACAGATTAAAGTTCCATGTATAATCTCTGTTTTGCTCCTACACAAGAAAGAAGCCTTGCGAAAACACCCTGAGAAAATGGAAAGCATTTGTATGATGAATCATGACAAGCAATGGACAATTGATAGGATTGATGGGGGAATAACAATTGACATCTACCTGATATAGGATTAATGGGGGAATCAACACGGATTTTAGTTTCCGACACTGAAGATGCCCTATGACTAATTAAGTTAGTAGCACTATTGCAACTTGTTTCTCTGTCTGACAAGAATGTTGGTGACTGGATAGGGCACTTGTCCTTTCTGCAAAGATACCATGTTGTTGAAGCAAGAAATGCAAGAGTTGTGAGCATGACACATAATAGGATGACCACAACTATTTTGCTAGAAATATGTTTTCTTGTAGCTTGAGCATCAGTAAGAGATCCTGTTAAGAAGCAAGCATACACGAACAGGTCAGGCAATGGATGACTCACCTCACCACTGGCCAGTGGCTTTAAACACTCTTAAGCATCTAGAAAATCATAATAAAAACATATAAATATGTCATTGGGATAAATACAAAAAAGAATAACATTTTGTTCTTATTATATCTTATCTGGATATCCTAGTTGATTGTTCTATATGGTTATTGTTTTTCCAGTTTCAATCAAAACTTGAGAAAGAAATAGGTTTTTAAGTGTTTGGATCAGTATGATATTCATCCAATTTGTCCCTGTTACAAGAACATAGAGAGAAAAGGAAATAAAATACTATGATAATGTATATATGAGCATCTACAAGCACATTATGCGCGTATGGTTTGGTCCATCTCACTTAACCTCTGTTCCTATAATGCACAGTTGAGATGAACAAAATAAATCAAATCATAAAGTTGTGAATTGTCCATCAATGATATATTTTCTTAACCAGCAAACTTTCATTTCATTGATGACACAAGAAACAATCACATAGCTCTTAGCTCCACCGTCCTATGAGCTTCATTGTCCCATTTAATCGCTGCAAAATCCAATGTTGAAACAGAAACATAGATTATTGTAAAACTGGCTAGACCCATGATTGAAACAGAAACATGCTTCAAAGCTAATACAGGTATTTGGAGAGATCATTTAGTTAGATGTTAAACTTTGCTTCACATCCTTTCTTCATCGTAACATCAAACAAGTTAAGCAGCCAAAAATCTTATCCAAAAGAAACTAGCGGAGATATACCATGAAAAATCAATTTTTTAAATATTAACTGAGCAGCATCCAAGGGACTGAATTATGCAGAAGAAAAACATTATGTCAGGAGTTAAAAGGAAAGAAGTACCAGAGGTACAGTTGCAAGCTGTAAAACAGGTAGTATCTTGACTGCCAGCAGCAACTTTTGGTAACCCATCAGTAGAACATGTACATGTCCAAGTACCTCTGCTTTGTCGACCGGCTACTTCATTCGAGGTTTCATGCATCAGAAGCAGACAATTATCATGGATACCAACTATAAGACAATATAACCAATAATTTTCATGCAGGAAATCATAACATACTCAGAAATGTATGGTAAAAAGTGGACTTGTTCATAAAAAGCCTGGGTCCAAAAGTCACTCATGGTAACGTTTGTGGATCCAAACAAAATTAGTCTTTCACCAATCACAAAACCACTCATTCTGAGAACAATTAGTTGGAGCATATTAGAGCAATACAGTGCCTTATGAATCTGCCAGTGGAGGTTACACAGTAAATAACTTGAACAAACCCAGCTAATCTATAAGAAAAACTCTGTGCTTCTTTTGGTTGTTGAAAAATGTCACCGGGGAAAAAAAAAACTGAAGTTATTTATATTTCAATAGTAGCATATCAGCTTTGGATATAATTTGCTAAACACTACAATAATTTATTCATTTCTTCCTTGCTTCCTAGGTTAACATAATGTTCTAATTAAGAATCAGACTGAAACAGTCATGAAACATTTGGTATACACACAGGGTACGTTTCATGTTTTCTTTCTTTCTTTCTTTCTTTCTTTTTGGGAGATGATAGGGAAATTAGCCTACAAGGAGAGATTTCTAATGGCTAATATTTATTAGTGTAAAAAAGAGAGTCAGAAGTATGCTTTGTCAACTGTTGAGCAACAACTATACAGATCAAGCAAGTTGTAGAACTCCTGGATGATTATAGCATAATGAAGCGGCATACCTGGACTGCAATCACAGGATGTAGAACAATTAGATTTAGTATAGCTCTGATTTCCTTGATATGATGCTGAACATGTACATGTCCAATTGTTGATGCCTGATTTAGTGGAATGTTCATCTGCACCATCCGATTAACTAGAAATGAAACACGCTGCATTTATGTAGATGAAGAAAAAGTATGTGCAGCACCATCAATCAGGCATTTTGAAATTAACAAATGCAGTAAATTGCAACCAAAAAGACATCTTATGTAGCCTACATATGTTTCAATATATTGCCTAGTAGGAGAATAATAGAGGTAGCCTTGAGTGCCTAGGCATCTTTGAGCAAAAACCTTCAAGCAATGGGTTGCACTGTTGATACACGTGTAGTAGCAATGGTTGTCACACCTAATGCAATGTAACCTTAACTCAAACATGTTTGACGAGAGATGCCTAGCCTTCCCAGGATTATAGATATACAAAAGAAACTTGTAAATGGGATTGGCAGTTTTAATTGTAGTAAAGGGTAGAGATCAAATGTTACAGATGGAACAGATTTTATTACTGACCACAAAAGCCTTGCTGTATCCAGACTACGCCAACGAGACAAGCAAACACAACTTTCAGTTGAAGCTTCATCTACTCAAACACTAGCATAAAACAAAAGTGCCAGTCAACTCAATGTCCCAATTTAGAACGAAAATTTTCTACTTGTTCAGCATACTAACAGTTAGCTTTAGCAATAATGCTAATATTTAGTGGCCTTCCAAAAAAAAAAATCTAAAGTTTATGAAGAAAAAATGGCAAATACTTGCTGAATAGAAGAGAGAGAACAAGCTCAAAGACTAAAACATCAGATTACAAAGTTTAGTTTCTAGGAAGTCGCAGAGCATCTGAATCATTTTAACTAACAATAGTAGACTGATCTTGCAAACTTTGCAGGAAGTTATTCTGCCTATCAGTTACAAAAGGAATAACATTGTATTAAAAAAACAAAACAAAATTTCAGTATTCCAGTTGAATTATATTAAAGGAACAAGGTATCATATTAAAATTATACAGCGCCCGGGTGTGTTTTTGCTGGTTTAGGCTAAAAGTCTGACTAGTGAATGATAAAAGAGAGAGAGAGAGAGAGAGAAACTCATGGTGGAAAACAGAAACCTTCATTTGCTCATCCAACTTCCTTAATCATAACAGGTCCAATCTGCACCAAACAAGAGATTGCAAAAGCTTGAGTACATATGAGTGGAGTAGAAAACTCAAAACATGAATTATAAAACTCCAGGGTAAACGAGAGTGATTGGAACTTCTATAGAATGAGTAAACAAAAGCTTAAACATACGGATAGATGGCATGCTTCATACGTACAAATTCACACATTCCAAGATGATCTGGACACCAATACAGCCCCCAGGTTTCTCAATGTATTATTGCATATATAGCAAAGCACCGACAGTAACTAGAATTGGTAGTTAGGAATTGGTAAATTCATAGTTGGTCAACAAACACTTGAAGGTTCCAAAAATTTTACACACGCTATGCTAATTGTTAAAGCAAGATACTAATTACACTATGCTAGATTGCACTCAATTACGGTGCTAACAGCAAAATACAGTGATAACTGTTCCACGGAAATTATTAATTAAGCAGTCATCTACAGTTCTAAGATAAATTTCTAGTAAGATGATGAAACATGTCAATACATCGCCTTTAAAATGGAAGTGTCCAAAGAATCTAAGACATGTAGACCATTCATTAAAAGAGGAGCCCTGGTACGGTTACACATCAAATGCATAGCATAAGCACTTTTAGAGTAGAGGCAACACGGAGATAACTCCCCCAATCAACCATAGGAAGGAAAAGAAGAGCCCAACTTAGCCAACCAAAAATACATTAAAGGAATACAATCCAAACTGATCCTCAAATCTCAAATATCAATTGGCAATGAATGAAAGCTAAGTAAAGTGGAAACAAACCTATAAGAAGCTGAAAGAAGGAGAACGGATGATTCTAAAGGAGACGGCAAACTAATCACAATTTATGAAGAGCAGGTGGGAATACAAGGTCCGAAAAGGGGAAGAGAAACAGACATTGGACAGCAAGATGGATAATGATCAGTGGTAGTATTTCAACTGGTCAAATGCTAATCAAGATTTTAATTATATTAAATACAAAAAGAGAAAAATGGGATGGAATACACAAACCACCTCTTTGAAAGCTACTTAATTGCAAACATGAAAGTGACTCCTCAACCATTTTTAGTTAAGAGTTTCACTAAATAATTTTAAACAGAAACCAATCATTTTTTGTGATGTGGGTTCTGTTTAAAAGTGGAAACTTTACATAATTTTATGTTTCTGTTTTATAATTATCACAAAACATCTCATTAGATCATCTTCTTTTGTAAGATCCCATGATTTTGTAATATCTTAGATAGCTCCAAGGACTGACCCTGCTGACTAATCATTTTAGGGACGTCCCTCCTAATCCGGGTCGATCCTCCGACCACTAATTTAGATTTGTCGTGACTCGAGTTGGATTTGGGTTTTAAAATTATTATTTAAATGCTAAAACTTTAATTTAACTCCGGTCCTGGACGTGGTTGCTAGAGTTGAAAATTGTGGCAGCTCCTTTATTAAAAGAACCCGTAGTCGTAGAAAAGTGTAATTGTAATTATTTTTTAAAATATTTTTTATATTAAAATAATATTTTTTTATTTTTTTAAAATTAGTGTATTAAAATAATCTAAAATATAAAAAAATTGAAATTTTTAAAAATTTCAGGTTTGCCCGCGTGTTTTTAACCGCTGCTTTAAAATTCAGATTTTATTAGTAGAATTTGTTAAAAATAAATAATGTAATAAATGATATAGATGACACTTTAAATTATCGGAAAAAAATAATTTAGCCTCAATCTAACGGTTACAATTTCTAAATTAAAAAAAAAAAAAAAAAAGACTTGCCTTCAAAGACAGATTTGTCATATAATATTATATACAAATATATATACAGACACACACACCACCTTTTATAATGCGAGTTGGCTGTCACTACGAGGCCCCACCTAGATGTTGACCGTTTGATCAAATTATAATCACGCCAAATGCATTCAAATTTCAACTAATCAAACGGCCGGAGATATGTTGATTAAGAAAAATCGAGAGGGAGAATGTGGCCAAAAACACACACACACACACACTACCATTGGGATTGTATAGAGCTGTCATGGAGCCGACACGATAGCAAGAGATTGTCGATTTAATTCAAGAATATTGCTGGTACTAGCTAATTTATACAAAAAGAAATTAAGAAATTCGAATTAGAGTAAAAGGAAACGAAGGTGCGGAAGATTAGGATTATGTCTACCTCTCGTTTTCAGAAAGAAAGAAAGAAGCAAGGTGGAGACTGACCTGTGTTTATCGTTTCTGCTGCTGCTGCTGCGGCGTCTGCGTACCGGAGAAATGCAAATGCGGATCTGTATGTATGTGTGGTGTAGTGTATTAGCAAGTGAGGGGCAGCGGAAGGAAGGAAGTGAAGGTGAGACCAGGGAGGTTATTAATGGTCAAAGAGAGTCACTCATATCAATCCTGAACACTCAAAACGATGTGGCGCCATCTTTCAGCATTTGCAGGTTATCACGTGCCTCTCTAGTGCCCTAGTCATGCTCATCATGAATATCAAACCTGGCTCACATGCCGGGTTGACCCGGTAACCGTTGATGAGAGCCTGATTTATTTTGGTATTTTACCTAGTTAACTTGAATATTTTTTGTTTAAAATTTAAAAATAAAAATTTATTTAAATAAATTTTAGTGTTTTTGAATATTTTATATACTGATATCAAAAATAAATATTAAAAATTATTTTAATATATTTCTAAATAAAATAATATTTAAAAATATATCTTTATCACAATTTCAAACATGTAATCAACCTCCGCGAGTTTAATTCTAATGAATTTTTTATATACCTATACAAAACAATATCGTTTTTATAATTAATAAGATATGTGTAATTTTTTTAATTCAAATATTTGGACTAGTATTTTAAAAATTTATTAAATATTAAATGAATATAGAGAAATTAAACATCCTTCGTACAAGAAAGAGATTATTTTAATTAATAAGTAAGCTGAGAAATCCTTTTTCTCATCAATTAAAAAACAAATATGTTGAAAAAAGATTCAAAACCCCTTCACTTAAGAATAAAAGTATGAATACATTATAATCCTTGCCGAGTAACAAGTCTGGACCTTGATATTCTTTGGAGGACAAATCATGAACTTTTGACTAAGTATATTGCTTCGAACATCAAGACAAAAGTAGACATTCCCACTGAAGCTTGCTGTTAGTTTGACCATTGCTCGTTAAACATTACCTTTTTACAGTCTATTTTTTCCTATTTTTTCACCTTACACAATCAAATCTTTCAATTATGGAAGTTGTTAAATTTCCTCAGCCCCAAATTTTTTATTTATTAAAAATTAAAATAAAAACTAAAACACATTAATCTTTTAGTTTTCATTTTGGATGCACACAGTGAAATCTCTTTTATTTTCTGGTCTTTAAATTTTTCTTCACTTTATTTCTCAATTTTTTTTTTAATTTAGTTCTTAAACATTAATGTACTGATTTGGAATTTATCACGGCGATTTGTTTTTATCTCTGTGTATATAGGAAACTTGCAATGTCAAAGGAGTATTTCATCACTCGGTTGATACTTAGTGTGACAAAATAAAATTTAATATTATTGATTTAAAAGAATTATAGCTTCAAAAATCAGGTTTGAAGTTTAGACAAATATCCGGTCCTTTTTTTTTTTGGTTAATATCAAGGACTGCTTTGCAAGGTCAGTGGAAGAGTTTATGTTTTTTTATCTGAACTTTTTTTATTATTTAATCCATTCTAATCAACTTTAATGGGGATTTAAACTTTGTAGTTTATTCTTGTTACCTAGATATGATGTTCTCGTAATATCAAGAAAAAAATCTAGCTCTCAGTTGATAGTCAGTTTAGCAAAATAAAATAAAATAATGTTGATGTAAAATAATTAAGTTTTAAAGGACCAAAATTGAATCTAAAACAAATATAGTTGACTAAAGTAGAT
>Ga0325401_1006711_pt1 | contig 11144 bp, 8 predicted proteins | sample PopdelMetagenome_FD_205666 | JGI IMG/M metagenome (GOLD analysis project Ga0325401, IMG submission 205666) | Populus deltoides microbial communities from Bellville, Georgia, United States - Xylem-PdKOR-R2 | ecosystem: Host-associated > Plants > Phyllosphere > Stem > Wood/Secondary xylem | place...
ATACGATGTTTAATATAAAATAAATAAAAAGAACGACTCCGCTGGGGATCGAACCCAGAATCTCTGGTTCCGTAGACCAGCGCCTTATCCATTGGGCCACGGAGTCCTTGATTGTGAATCAACGCTCGGACATATTAATAAAAGTATTATAAAAGCATGCCTAATAATACAAAATGCTCATCAATCTAGAATGAAAAGTTGAGCAACAAACATACACCCCTGCATGAACACTAATCGATCATTTCATAATTCAGGAAAATTAATTTAAGCTTAAAATAAAGAAATCCTTTCCAATTATAACGATCTCCTTGCACGAAAATATAAATCCAATTTAAGATACAATTAGATTTTAAAACACTTGAAGGAATATTATTTTTTTTTTAATGATGATCGATCACATAATCTAGTTTTACCTAAATAAATTTTCATATTATTTATTTTTTTAGTTTCTCTTAATAATTTTAGAATTCATAAAATTTAAACCTTTCAATTAATTAATCTTTTGAAGGCTTATTAATTAATAAAACCCCAAAAGTATGCTTATATTTATCGTACTTCAATAAATAAGCCACTTAGAGATTTTATTGAATTACATGCAATTCAGCTTTCACGTCCATAATGAAGCTAGCATCTCTGTCTTCTCCACATCAGCAGCTACAACAGTACAATCTCCAGCTTCAACAGTAACAAATACTGCAATCTTGCAATCTTCAATTAACATCTTCAGCAAGCAACTGTGTAGAAGTTAGAGTTTGTTAAAGTTGTTAGAGTTAGTCAAAGCTGTTACAAGAATTGGTTAGCTATTAGCAAGAATCAGTTATTCTGTTAATTATTGATTGATTATTATGTTTACAAGAATCAGTCTATATAAACAGTGTAATAGATTATTGATTAGAAATAGTAAAGATAATTTAGTTCATCATTTTCCATTTTCTCCATTTCATTATGGTATCAGAGCAATTTCTTTGAAGTTTTATTTCCGCATCTTCATTCTCTTCATCTTCTTCATCTAGTTCTTTCTTTCCCTTTATTTTCTTGGTAATGGTTGAAAATACCAAGCCTACATCAGAAATGGATTCTTCCAATCCCTTCTTCCTGAATCATGGTGACAGTCCTGGAGCCATGATTGTTTCAAAACCACTCAATGGTGAAAATTACAATTCATGGAAAAGGGCGATGATGATGGCTTTATCAGCCAAAAACAAACTCAGTTTTGTTAATGGCACTTTGCCTAAGCCATCCAATCTTTATGATTCTCAAGGTTTGGCATGCACTTGTTGCAATAATATGGTTCTCTCATGGCTGCTCAACTCTGTTTCAATAGAGATTGCTAACAGCATCATTTACATTGATGATGCATCTGAAATATGGAATGATCTTCAGGATCGGTTTTCTCAGCACAATGAGCCACGAATCTTTCAACTCCAGAAATATATCTCATGTTTATCACAAGAAAATAATTTTGTCAGCTCTTACTTTACTGCTATGAAAGGATTTGGATCATTGATACTGGTGCTACAGATCACATGATGTGTTCCATATCTTTCTTCACAAGTATTACTTCTGCTGTTTCCAAATCCGTAAGATTACTAAATGGCCAATGTGCTTCAGTTACTTACATTGGTACAATCAAGATTTCAGAATCTTTTGTTCTAACTGATGTACTTTGTATTCCTTCTTTTTTATTCAACTTAATATCTGTTAGCAAACTAATCAAAAATCTACAATGTTGTGTCATCTTCTTACCAAAGTTCTGTTTTGTTCAGCACCTTACAAGCTGGAAAACGATTGGTATGGGTAAAGAAGCTAGAGGTTTATATCATCTGCTGCAAAATCCAGTTTCTGTTTTACCTAAGAATTCTATTTTTGTCAATTCTGCAAAATTCGTGTCCAATCATACAATCACTGATTTAGCCTCTACTAGTTTCTCTGTAAACTTTGTCAATAATAGCTTATGGCTTTATAGATTAGGACATCCTTCAGACTTTCCTTTGAAATTACTTTTCCATGTAATTCCTCAAGTTTTACATGAATCAAATAAGACTTGCAGCATCTGTTCATTAGCCAAACAGCATCGTTTATCTTTTCCTCATAGCACATCTACTTCTACATAACCTTTTGATTTAATTCATTGTGATATTTGAGGTCCCTTCTCTACAAAATCTCTTACTGGTTCATCATATTTTCTTACCATTGTCAATGATCATACCAGATTTACATGGATTCACCTTTTAGACAATAAATCTCAAACCAAAACTCACATTGAAGCTTTCTTTAATCTGGTTGAGACACAAAATCAAGTCCTTAAGGTCAAATAATGGAGTTGAGTTCAACATGAGTCATTTCTACCCATCAAAAGGTGTTGTGCACCAACTTCGTTGTGTTGAAACACCACAATAAAACTCCACTGTTGAACGCAAACACCAGCATATCTTGAATGTGGCTAGATCCATTCATTTTCGGTCATATTCGCCTTTACAGTTTTGGGGGATTGTATTCTTACTCTGGTACATTTGATAAATAGGATTCCTACTCCTATACTGCAAAATAAATCTCCTTATGAGACTTTGTTCAAATCTTCTCCATCATATTCTCATTTGCGAGTATTTGGTTATCTTTGTTATGCAAATACTCTTCTTCGAAATCGACATAAATTTGATCCTAAAGCTAAGCCTTGCATATTTCTTGGTTATCCATTTGGCATCAAAGGTTACAAACTCTATGATTTACACCTCCATACTGTGTTTGTCTCCAGAGATGTTGTGTTCCATGAGCATATATTTCCTTTTGCACTCAAATATCCAATATCTCCTACTAATTCTATATTACCTTTGCCTATTCCAATGCATGAATCAGCTATTCCTTCACTTGATCCCTTACTTACAAATTCTTTTCTTTTGAATTCCATCAATGCTCTACCTTCTAGTTCAAGTAACATGAATTCCACTTCAGAACCTTGTATGTCATCTACTTCAGAAATTACACCTCAACCCAGTAGAAAGTCTTCTAAGGTAAACACACACATGGATACTTATATGACTATCATTTTCATCTTGCAACCTCAACTTCAAATCCCACACCTTCATCTACAGCTTCAGGTATTCCTTATTCACTTTCTTTAGTTCTTTCCTATGATCATCTTTCCTCTACTCAGAAATTCTTTAGTCTTTTATGTCTCTGCACTTGTTGAGCCCACATCTTCTATCCAAGCTGTCAAACATGAGGAATGGCGTGAGGCTATGGATACTGAGATCAAAGCACTTGAACTAAATGATACGTGGACTGTTGTTGACCTTCCTGCTTCAAAGCATGTTATTGGGTGCAAATGGGTTTACAAAGTCAAGTTAAAATCTGATGGGACTTTAAAGAGGTATAAAGTCAGGTTAGTTGCCAAGGGGTATAATCAATATGAGGGATTGGATTACTATGAAACATTTTCTCATGTGGCTAAACTCACCACTATGAGAACTCTTTTAGCAGTTGCAGTAGTCAAGAAGTGGCATCTTCATCAATTGGATGTGAATACTGCTTTTTTTCATGGCCAACTAGATGAAGAAGTCTACATATCCTTACCTCTTGGATTTACCAACCAGGAGGAGTCCAAAGTATGCAAGCTATATAAGTCAATTTATGGCCTAAAGCAAACTTCTAGGCAATGGTTTGCTAAATTCTCTTCTGCTCAACTCGAGTTTAGGTTCATACAATCCAAAGTTGATTACACTTTATTTAAAAGAACTTTGAAGGGTTCATTCATCGCATTGTTAGTTTATGTTGATGACATAGTTGTTGCCAGTGATAATTTAGCTAAGGTTTCAAAGTTTATCCAACTGTTTAATGATAGATTTAATTTAAAAGACCTTGTCCAGTTGAAATATTTCCTTGGTTTAGAAATAGCTCGCAGTGAGCTTGGCATCTCTGTTTGTCATAGAAAAAATGCCTTGGAAGTTCTTGAAGATACTGGTATGTTGGCTTCAAAACTAGTGCAATTCCCAATGGAACCTAATGTGAAATTCTCTAAGGATTCTGGCCAAATCTTAGAAGATCCTACTGTTTACAGACGGCTTGTTGGGAGATTGCTTTATCTCACTATCAGCAGACTTGACATTTCATTTGTTGTTCAAGTCTTAAGTCAATTCATGGACAAGCCTAAAGTTCTTCATTTAGCTGCAGCAACTAGAGTTCTACGCTATATTAAAGCCTCTCCAATTCAATAGTTGTTCTTTCCAGTCATCTCTAGTTTACAAATGAAGGCATTCTGTGATTTCGACTAGGCGGGTTGTGTGGATTCCAGAAGATCAGTGACAGGGTACTGCATTTTCCTTGACAATTCTTTGATTTCTTGGAAATCAAAGAAACAAACCACTGTATCCAGGTCTTCTGTTGAGGCTGAGTACAGAGCAATGACATCTACTTGTTGTGAGGTTATATGGCTTCGCACTCTTCTTCAAGACCTATAGGTTCCACCTCAAACTGCTCTCCTTTATTATGACAGTAAAGCTGCTCTTCACATTGCAGCTAACCATGTCTATCATGAGCGTACAAAACATATTGACATTGATTGTCATGTGGTTCGAAAGAAGATTCAGTTAGGCATTATGCGCACTTTTCATGTTTCTTCCAAACACCAGTTCGTAGATATTTTTACCAAGGCTCTTGGCTTCTCTCTTTTTTATCCTTTGATATCTAAGATGAGCCTTCATAACATTTATTCCCCTTGATCTTTTTTTGCGTCTCATCTGGAGGGAGAGTATTGAATTACATGCAGCTCAGCTTTCACATCCACAATGAAGCCAGCATCTCTGTCTTCTCTGTCTTCTCCACACCAACAGCTACAGCAGTACAATCTCCAGCTTCAACAGTAACAAATACAGCAATCTTGCAATCTTCAATTAACATCTTCAGCAAGCAATTGTGTAGAAGTTAGAGTTTGTTAAAGTCGTTAGAGTTAGTCAAAGCTGTTACAAGAATTGGTTAGTTTTTAGCAAGAATCAGTTATTCTATTAATTATTGATTGATTATTCTGTTTACAAGAATCAGTCTATATAAATATTGTAATAGATCATTGATTAGAAATAGTAAAAATAATTCAGTTCATCATTTTTCATTTTCTTTATTTCATTAGATTTATCAAATTTTACTTAATTTTAGCCAATTCAACTAAATTAAAATAAATTACTTTAAATTATAAGATGGCTACCACTTTTAGGATGGAAGAAAATGCTGTGAAATGATTTATTAAAAAAAAATCCCAAGTCTTTGAAGTGTTTAATGCATGAAGATATTTGGAATCTTTAGATTAAAAAATTAAAAAAAATAGTCAGCCACTGAAATATTTGAAGATGTTTAAAAATTAAAAGAAAAATTAAATGTTTTTTAAATAGCTACAACTTTTAAAAATGTATAAGAAAGAAATTTCATGATCACTAATGTATATTTAAAAACGTATTAACACGTTAAAGTGATTGAAAAAAACGTATTGACATCCACCAACCTCTCAAAAAATAGCAAAGCTAGGCACTACAAGTTGGCATCAACCTCGTGCTGGAAGGTAGTAGTGCCAGGCACGCTAGCACTGCTGTGGTGGGGGCAACAGCCATGGTTATTGCCTCTTCTGCTAGCAGCGACCTAGCCTGGTGCATTAGGCATTGACCAGGTGCGCTAGTAGTGTCGGTGCCGTCGCTGTTGATGCATTGCCAGCAAAACCTTTTTTTTAATAAATTGATTGGAATCCAGCTGGAATTCCAGATTCTAGCCGGATCTTCCAAGCTCCAGCCAGCCTCGGCCAAAACAGTAACCGAGGCTTGAAACAAAATTTTTTTGTTTGATTTCGAAAGTCATGAGAGAAAAATTGTCATTTGGGAAAATTTTTATTTTCGCTCATAAAATTAATTTCTAATTAACACCAATAACAATAAAACATATAATTAAACAACTCTAATTATTCTAATAAAAGTTCTGATACCAGTGTTGATTTTCCTGTATAGCATACACGAAGCAGAAATTATAAAACAAAATTATTCGGGAGTTCCTAGGACCCCATTAGACAAATGTAGAGTTATTTACGGATTTATTACCTAAATATCTAATTTTTTTCTTTAAATAATTCTTTAAAGATTGGGTTGTTCCAAACCACAAGTCATCCAATTGTCCGATCTCCTATGCTAGTCCACATGAACCACCCGTGAGAAATCTCCTAAATCCTTATTTAGAAAAAAGGGATTGATATGCCTAGAGTGTTGGCTCTAATTCTATGTTTTTGTAGTTTTTTTGTTTAACATACAATAACTATCTTAAAAATAAGAGGCATAACTTACTATTTTTAGAAAAATCTGAAAAATCATATAAATTGAAAAAATATTTATTTGCTCCCTGAATAATATTCATATATTAATTCAGGATAATTTTAGAAATTAACTCAATCAAGTCCTTACTTGATTTTTCTAGGTCTAGAAATATAATCTTTGTGTTAATTATATTCTAGTCCTTAATTTCTAAAATATATTTTAATCAAATCATATTTAATTAAATCATCCCAATTTAATTTATGATTAATTGTTCTTAATGTATGTAACACGTTAGCTTCCTAATATGTTGGCCCAAATATAAATTTTAATTTTAATTAAATAGAATTAAACAATTTAATTTATTATTAATTAAACAATTGATTAACTTATATTTGAAGATCAGGTGCATCGTCTAGCAACGTGTCATAATCCCCCAAATATTAGAAAAGTCATTAGTGATTCAACATAACCTTTCAGTAGCCGGTTTCTCAATGTAATTAATATCTTTTCATCAATAATGTTTTGATTTAACATTAAAGTATGGAGTATGTTTGCCATGTTAAATCATGTTTATTCTTTACATAATTAATTATTGATCGTTTGAATAAAATTTAAAACTCTTTTTAAATCTCATTCTACCTTAGCCAAGGATTTCTCAGTCAATACGATTTGAGAATAGATAAAACATTTTCTCTAATTCATCTAGGATGATGAATCATCTCTTAGTCACTCAAGTACCTTTATATAGTTCATGTTAAACTCAATATTTGTCCTTTCGTTACCTCGATTAAGATAACATGTAACAGGAACAAAGCATAACATTCTCTACATAAGATGACTTAGTGATCTTATGTAACATCCCAGTTACTAGAACAACACACCAATCATAATCTAGGGAAAAACATGGTAAATATTTTTTAAAAAATCAAATTCATACAAGAGTCCACCGAAATTTCTATCAAAATTCTAACAAAGTCTCCCCTATACTAGGAAGTCTCAAGTTATTGACAACAACCTGTTACACTTCTATTAACCATTATTCAATCACAACCCAATCATCCTAAGTCTTAATTCCAACAATCAACATTAATGGAATTGCAATCTTTCAAACATTAATATAATAGAAATGAAGTATTAAATGACACTAAAAAAGTAAACACGCATACATGTAGATTATAAATACATGAAAATAAAATTTAAGTTCATACATTCAATTTAAAAGATATTATTACAATTCAAATCATGACATTTTCTTAAAATACAAAATATATAAGTATTCACCTAAAGCTAGATGACTAAAGGATAGAAAGATCTGAAAATCACTCATGTCATAAGTGTGACGGATCTGGAACAAATATAACATTGAAACATAAATATCATGGAAAACACTATTAATATTGGTAATCAAGCAATTTATTCAAGATTAATATTCATTCATATTTCCCTACAATTCCTACTTGGTTCTTTTTAGGATTTATTTCTCATGAATTCACTAATATTTTTCATTTCATTTTCAATCTCCAACCAGTATCACATATTTATACTGAAGGACAATTCCTTCAAGAAAGTGTCGATACCAATTTATTGGTATCATTAACCATCTTTCACCGGATAGCTAATCATATCTTTTTTTTATTTCTTCTCAAAACCTTGAGATGGTAATGCTGATCCTAATGAATCACATTAGTGTCATCATTAGTCTCCCTCACCGGGACCAACTAATCAAATTTATCATGAATGTTGATATCAATACAACCTCTTAATATCATTAATTATTCATAACGCGAAATAGTTAATCAAGTCCCAACAATACTTTGAAATATCCTCAGAAATACCAATATTGAGGACCCTTGACATCATTAGCTTCCATACCAAAAATAGCTAATCAAGTTGCATGGAAATATTGATATCGATGTAGCTCATCGATATCATTAACTATTCCTAACCCGAAATAATTAACCAAGTTCAATATTCCCAATGTTCCAAGATGATCATACCAATGTTAGTAAACCTTATTAGCATCATTAGCCTCCCGTTCTCGAAACCGACTAATCAAATCTAGAAAATGTTGATATCGATATAACCAATTAGTATCATTAACTATTGACTACCGGAATAGTTAATCAAATCTATTTTCATTTCTCATTCATTTCATTAGATGCTTCTCTTTTGGCAACATTTATATATATAATCTAAAAATTAAACAAGCTTTCATAATTATGTACATTTAAGAAATATATGGGTGTTTCTACCTACCTGCTACAGAAGCTCGGCTTGCACTCTCTTGTTGTTGTTGTTGTGCCCTTCCTGTGGTCCCTCCTGGATCCACAAGTATACCACATCATTTCTTACTCAGTTATATTTCTCATAACAACAACGATAATAATAACAACCACAATGTTGACTTCTTTTTAGCAATTATTTCCATAACACAAGCTACCAGCATTACTCCCCTTTCAAATTCCTAAATGTGTGGCCAGGCAAACCAGACTTCCCAGCCATTGTTAGTACTACCTAGCAGACTCAAGTAAATGGCAATCCCATGTTCAAATTCACCACCAAACTTCGTCTTTTGAAGGCAGAGCTTAGAAAGATCCATCAGCACCACACAAGCCACATTTCCAGCAGAGTGGCAAAGGCTAAAGATGAATGGAATATAGCTCAAACCACTCTGGACCTCAACCCTACAACAGTTGCAGCCAGATCCACAGAGAGGGAATTAACCAACACCTACATGCAGCTATGTAAAGAAGATGAGTCTTTTTTCAAGAAAAGATCCAGAATCCAGTGGCTTCAGCTAGGGGATAGGAATACGAAGTTTTTCCACAATTCGTTGATGCATAGACAAGTTCAAAACAGAATCCATACTCTGATGGATGAAGATGGCAATTCTGTTCACGATTAGCAGGAGTTAGGAAACATGGCAACAAAGTATTATGAGAAAATCATGTCTCCTCCCCGCTCTCCCCTCAATGAAGATATTGCCAGCATCTTTCTAAAATCCATATCAGATATGCAAGATCAGCCTTAGGCCACCCCATCTCCAATGAGGAAATCAAGGCTGCCCTTTTCTCCATTCCTGATAACAAAGCCTGTAGCCCTGATGGTTACAATACCCTCTTCATCAAGAAAAGCTGGAACATAATTGGGGTAGAATTTATGGCAGCTGTCAGGTTTTTTTTCTCCCGTAACAATTTGTCACGCTGTATTAATATAACCAGGGTAGCTCTAGTGCCTAAAATTGAAAACCCTACATGCATGAATGACTTTAGACCAATTTCTTGTTGCAATGTTATATACAAATGCATTTCCAACCTCCTTATGACCATATTAAAGGTTGTCTTATCTGATGTTAGTTGCCTGTCTCAGTCTGTATTCTTTAGTTCTAAGTATTCTTTATACCTCAGCCTATAAGAATAGTTGTTGTCTTTCATAAAGGAAGCTTCTTTTAATAAAGAAAAAAACATAATATGTATTAGTCTTTATGACTCTAATAATATTTAGTATTTAAGAGAGCATCCACTAAAAACATTTTATGAACAATGTTTTAATGCAATAGAAATCTTATAATTATAACAATTTTATAATTTTCTTTGAAAAGTATTTTTATCTAATGAACTTTATCTTTACTCTAGATTCATTAATCTAATATTATATGAATATTAAAGATAAATTAAGTTTTTATTAATAATAAATATGTATTTACATGAATATAATAATATTATATAACCAACCGATTAGTTAGAATGCATATTAAATTAACATTATAATCTCTTAAACTTGTTTTTTTAATAGAATAGAGGGATTGAAGAGTTATTTTATCTCGACGAGATTTATAAAAAAAAAATACATCATTACATATGCATTCTTGGAATATCAAGAAACCATGCAAGAGTACGATAAAGTCCATCAAGAATGTTACAAGAAAATTGTGGAAGTAGTGTTTACCTTGATGGATACGAGGAAAGGAAGATTGGGAGGTTCTTGGTATGGTAATGAAGAAGAGAATTGCAGAAAAAGGGGTAATGGTGAGGATGGTAATGGATGTGTAGACGGGGAGAAGGGAAGTTTTTAGGATCAAATGAGTGGGCAAAGTAGAACCAGATTGGCAATTACGTTTCAACCATCACATTCACCGCCACTAATTTCTCTTGTTCTTCATTTCTTTCTGTTCTCTCTTCTGCCTTCCGTCCCATTATGAAGCTTTCCTTTCTTACTTTTAAATATGTAAATTGTTAACCATTGCACTTCTCAATGCCGTATTCTTTAATCTCTATTTAAAGACTTTTTTCCATTAAAAGTTAAGATATAAAGATCACTGACTAGCTTAGTAGGTTTTTCAAATTTTTAGACCATGGAGAACAGAAAACAGCAAAATTTAAAAAGAAAAATGCAGTGCTCTTTGTTTTGGAAAATTATTATTTAAAACAATTACTGCAAGTTTTAAATTTAAAACAATCACAACAGAGCCTTCAATCTTTTAATCGACCCTACCTTGTAAAACAGAGTTGTGCACTGTTCATAGAGACGAGGAATAACCAAAAACAGCCGGCACCTACAGCAATATAACCAAACAATGTCCATGCCACGGTTCAAAGGCCAAAAACAATTAAGCCAACGCAGAAATTTAATGATTAGCAGCATATCCTTAATACAAGGAAATTCACAATGGATCCCACAGACATTTGGAAGCTCAAAGACTTGGGGTACCAAGTACAGAAAGGCACCAAATCCTTCACGAAATCGAAAGCTACTTCCCAGTTAACTTAAGCTCTATAATGCACGCCTTGCGATTTGCTAAGACGGGCTCTCAGCAAGTACACGCTGGAAATTCTTCAACCTTCCATTTTGCCCTCCAAA
>Ga0325401_1006713_pt1 | contig 11144 bp, 9 predicted proteins | sample PopdelMetagenome_FD_205666 | JGI IMG/M metagenome (GOLD analysis project Ga0325401, IMG submission 205666) | Populus deltoides microbial communities from Bellville, Georgia, United States - Xylem-PdKOR-R2 | ecosystem: Host-associated > Plants > Phyllosphere > Stem > Wood/Secondary xylem | place...
TTTTTTTTTTAATAATTGGTTCAGTATATTCATGATCCAATAAACTTCACTATAAAAAACCTTGAAAGAGAAAAACAGGCCACCAACATTTGCCAAAAAAAACATCTTTCTCGCTTCTATCAGACTTGAATTAAAAAAAAGAGAGCAGAATGGAAAGTAAAAAAATAGCACTACTATTTGTTTATTTATTTTTAAAATAATGGAGAAGTAAATCACCCTTCCTTAAAGTCAAGGTGAAACTTCTCTGCCACCTGAAGCTATTTTCCACGGCCGCTGGTAGCTGCAACTGCCCTGTCAATAAACGAAAATATTCAAATCGGGGTTTTAAAAAAGAATCCGGGGAGCTGTATACGAAAATATCCATCAATTTATTTTTTTTCGGGTCCTTAAAAGCGATCCTTTTCATAAATTTAATAACGTAAAACTTGGTCACTGTTTTGATAAAGAAAAAATAAAGATGGTAGGGACTTAAACTACACCTGAAAATGTAAAAAATTACAAAAAGACTATTATAAAAATAAATTTATTTTATATATTTTTTCTTTTTAATAAAATAAATTTATCTCTTATATTTTGAGACACTAATAAAATATAATCTAATTTTTTTATATTAAAATATATTCTTTATAAGAAAAAAAAGTATTAACTAGCGTAGTTTAGAAGCTAGAAATTAACCGTGGTTATTAATATGATAATCACTTGAAATTTATATTATTGTTAATTTTAGAATAGATTAATTGAGATAAGTGTAATTTAAATAATAATAAAAAAAAAAATTAAAGGATGTGAAATGAAAATTTTAAACATTTTAGACATGCTAGTGATGTAATATAGAGATATTTTAAAAACACGTAGCGTACTATCATATCACCACACAGTTTTTTAATTTTTCACAAGCACAACGAATAAATGCACTTGTACCAGACAGACACGTTATAAAAGAAAAACTCCTCCAGGCCTAGTTTTGTAATTTCACACGCCAACGCTCTCATTTAAAACGGGACTTCCCTCTCCTACTTCAGCTTCATGACTCTGCAAAAACAGAGGAAAGGAGAGGAGAAGTTACGCTGAGAGAGAGGTGCTTAAAAACACTTGAGTTTAGAGCGAGCATTTACCATGTCGCCAACGAAACCGGCAAAAAAATTTCCGTCGATAACGGCCTGTAACGGCACGACGCACCAATCTATAGCAGCGGATCTTGATGGCACACTCCTTGTGTCGAGTAGCTCGTTTCCATACTTTATGCTTGTTGCTGTTGAAGCTGGAAGCCTCTTTCGTGGTCTTGTTTTACTTCTTTCACTGCCTATCGTCATCGTGTCTTACCTCTTCATATCTGAAGCCTTGGGGATACAAATATTGATCTTCGTTTCTATGTCCGGGCTCAAGATCCGTGATATTGAACTTGTTTCACGCGCTGTATTGCCTAGGTAATTGAAATTTAAATTGCTTAATATCTGGCTTTAATTGAATTAGCTAATTGCTGTTCAATACTAAATCTTTTTACTACTTCTGGAGTCACTTAATCTCAATATATACTTTATTCATAAATTTTTTAACAATTTCACTGATAAAAAAAAATCAAGTGAGCTTGACAAGGATTTTGAAGCCTTTTTGGTGAAGAAAAATACATAGGTGAACAAACTAGTCAACGGCTATATAAATTCTGTGGTCAGTGGTGCTCCCGTACAGTAATAACTCCCTTTGATCCTGGCTTAATAACCTTCCCTTGCTATTCATGTGAATGGACTTCGCATTTTCTTGCGGGTCGAGTCAGCTTTTAATGAAATTATGTTTAGATTAACAATATTTGGGTTTTGGGAGTAGTTTTATCATTAATGCTAATTAACTAATTAACTGAGTTTATTGTCGTGGTAGGTTTTATGCTGCAGATGTTAGATCGGAGAGTTTTGAGGTGTTTGATAGGTGCAAGAGAAAGGTGGTGGTGACAGCAAATCCAACTATAATGGTTGAGCCTTTTGTGAAGGATTTTCTCGGCGGAGATAAGGTTTTGGGCACGGAGATTGAAGTGAACCCGAAGACCAAGAGGGCTACAGGATTTGTTAAGAAGCCTGGTGTTCTGGTGGGCAAGTGGAAAAAATTGGCTGTTTTAAAGGAGTTTGGAGAGGAAGCACCGGATCTTGGTATTGGTGACCGCAAGACTGATCATGATTTCATGTCCATTTGCAAGGTTTGTGCTTTAATTATCTTACCTCTCCAAATTTAATAATACCATAATTCTGCAAGTCGTATACATGGCACAGGGAACTTTATCCACTTAAAACATTTCTGCATTCGTCGTATAAAAAAAATGATGACCTTTTTGCCAATAAACTAATCACATGATATAGAAGAAGGTCAATTGTCATAATCATCCTAGTATTTATCTGGCAAGTAACCAAACTATGCAAGTAAGGCCTAATTATCATTAAGCATCTCTCTCATGATGGTATCGCACTTGTGCGAAGCATGACAGAGGAGATTGGTGTGCCTGTAGGTGTTTCTAATGAGATGATGTTACAATCTTTTTCATTTTTATTAAAGCATGACTTACTATTTGCTGTATTAAAATCATTCATACATGTTTGTGTTATTTGTAATTTCTTTTGCTGCCATTTTAGAATCTTGTTTCTTTGATAAAGATGTAAGTGGTAAATGGCTCAGTAAATCAGGAAAACATGGCAAAGTCAATTGTCTCCTTGAGCTAAATGTCGGGAGTAAAAAGGTAAAGGTAGTCTTGAAAATAAATAAAAACAATTGATAAGATTTGCCGAGGCTGGCTGGAGTCTTAAATTCACGGGACCCGCAATCTTAACAATCCACCTACCTCCCGGCGTACGGCAGCCAGCTAAACGATTAGGTGGTCCACTACAAGCATTTAGCTTTCTTATTAAAATCGGGCCAACAGCAGCTGATATAGTTGAAGAGTATTTGGGCTTGATATTTAGTGGGCCCATCTTCAATCGCCTCTAGACCCTACAATTGGTTCTGTTTTCTGAGCAGTTTGTTCTTGCTCTTTGCTGCTGGCCCAATCTTAAAGTTCGTATAAAATCCGATATGGTATTTTTTTTAAAGGGTATCGGTGATAATTTTTTTCTCTTTCAATTACGAGTAGACTTGAAATTTAAAGCCTCACCCTTTCTTGTCTCATAGGAGAGTGCAGGGAGATAACTGGGTAGCCAGAAGCAATGAATAAGTACAAACTACCTGGGAAATAGATAAATTTTAAGCTATCGGCTATAATTTCAATCCGTTCATGTAAATATAGCGATATAAAATTTACATCGAACTACAACTAAAATATGTTTTTAATAGTAATGATATCTCTATATATATTATCGTTATTGCTGCTATTTGGTTTCTGACACATATTTACGAAACACACACAAGTGATATATATATTCAGGAAATGAGTATTTTCATCTGGTGCTTCCTAACTTGTGATAAACAGGAGGGCTACATGGTGCATCGCAGCAAATCAGCGACTCCACTACCGCGGGATCGTCTCAAAAATCGTATCATCTTCCATGATGGCCGTCTTGTTCAACGTCCAGACCCACTCAATGCCTTGATCACTTACATTTGGTTGCCGTTTGGATTCATCCTCTCCATCATTCGCGTCTACTTCAACCTCCCACTCCCAGAACGCATCGTACGGTACACATACGAAATGCTTGGCATTCACCTGGTCATTCGTGGGACCCCACCTCCTGCCCCATCACCTGGGACCCCAGGAAATCTCTATGTTTGCAATCACCGTACAGCCCTGGATCCAATTATCATAGCCATAGCACTTGGACGCAAAGTCTCGTGTGTTACGTACAGCGTAAGCCGTCTCTCGAGGTTTCTTTCACCAATCCCAGCCATCGCTTTGACTCGTGATCGCGCGGCTGATGCTGCAAGAATATCATCCATACTTCAAAAGGGTGATCTAGTGGTGTGTCCGGAGGGAACCACTTGTCGTGAGGAGTTCTTGCTGCGATTTAGTGCGTTGTTTGCAGAGTTGAGTGATAGGATTGTGCCCGTGGCAGTCAACTGTAAACAAAACATGTTTTATGGCACGACCGTGCGTGGTGTCAAGTTCTGGGATCCTTATTTTTTCTTCATGAACCCGAGGCCAACTTACGAAGTGACATTCCTTGATCGCTTGCCAGAGGAAATGACGGTCAAGGCTGGTGGCAAATCTTCGATCGAGGTGGCAAACTATGTGCAGAAAGTGTTGGGTGAAGTGTTAGGATTCGAGAGCACTGGGTTGACCAGGAAGGACAAGTACCTGTTGCTTGGTGGGAATGATGGTAAGGTCGAGTCAATGCACAATGCCAAAAAATAAAAGGCTGGTTCGTGATTTAACAAGGGAACTCTGGTTAATGGAGGAGTTGATTGGAGGGCTCTTAGCGATCTGGTGTTTTCAAGTCATTGTTTGAGGAAGAATTGTGTCATGCGATATAAAGTTGTTTTGAACGTGTATCTATTTCGAAGTTTAAAATTGAAGAATTTAGGTTGTCAAGAATTGCTTATTGGTCAAATATTACTGATATTAATATTATTATCGTTTTGAATGTTATTTCGGGTTTTTTACTGGTACGAAAATCTTTGACATGCATCGTCTCATTTGGGTGTTCTATTTCAGAAAATTATAATATATAAAATAATGTACTTAAAATATTTATTATCGATGAATCTCATATCTCTGCTCATATATAACACCTAGTTATTTAAGCAAGTAATTATTTGCCAAATATATCGTTGATAAATCAACACATGTTTTTGAAAAAAATAATAAAAACAAAATACATAATATAAATATATTGGTAAATTACTTATGGTCACTTAAAAAACTGTTAATAATAAATCTACATTACTTAACTCATAATAATTAGTTATAATGATTTTGTCACGGAACAAAAACACTGAGGTCAGTTTTGAAGGAGCCCAAAAGAGAATGAAACCTGAATGATATATGGGCCACAATTCAAACAGAGTCCACTGGAGCTCCGCCAACCACAACTAGCCGAGCACCGTTCCAAAAAGATGATCGCGCCGGAGGACAGCTGGCCCTTGGGAATTCATTTTCTAATGCAAGAAAAAGATGTTAAAAAAAGGCAGCCTATTAAATATGAAAATAATTTGGAAGAAATAGATCTTTTATAATATATAATGTGGTTGAGAATTTGTTAAATCTGATGCCTTAGCGAAGATTCCCCTCGTCACATCAGCATAATTTAAATATTTTCCACGTGTCAAAATTATGAAATACCACGTCCTTGTAAATCATTTCCATTCCCTAATTTCCAATAATAAAAACATCATCATCTCCATTTTTTGGTAACTTTTCCGGTGATCGAGGAACTTTTGCGATGGAGAAATAGCGGCCCACACGCATTTCTTGATTTTTTTTCAGTTGGAAATTATTTTTATAAAAAATTATTTTAAATTATTTTATATTTATTTAATATGTTAATATTAAAAATAAATTTTAAAAAATAAAAATATCATTTAATATATTTTAAAGTAGTTCATATTTTTCCATTTAATTTTCCAAAATCACCATACTACCATCCCTTATTTACAAACTCTAGCCAGAAAAATCCACATCCATTTCCACTTGCATGGAGGGGTATCTAAATAATTCTGGCAGTTTCCATTGGGAACCTCTCCTTCACGAGGATGACATGACACGTGTCAATCTCTCCACCCTCATTTCCGTGCATATACACCACTGAGATTTTTCCCGCTTTTGAAAAATAAATAAATAAATAACCGCCGAGAAAATCTTCAATCTCGTTATCCTCTCTGGACTCAAAGACCAGAGCTTGGCAAGAAGAAACTAAAATACGGTGTCTTATTTCGAAATTCAACCTTCCATCTTTGTGCTCTCGAATGCTATAGTTCTCTGCTAGCTCCTGTCAGTTAGTTAAAGGTTTTTGAGCAATGGCTATCGGTGGCTTCATTTCGAACCGGAATTTCGGTTCTTTTATAGGCTCAGGTGGGCTTTCTTTCTTTCTTTCTTAACTTAAACCTCTGTTAGTTTATTTTTCATTTTTTGAACTTATCTTCACTTTTATCTGTTCAATTTTTTTTTTTTGTGTTTGTCGCGTGAGGAGTTTGGAACTGCATTTTTTTAGTATATTTTTGCAAGCTTTAATTTCCTGCTATGAAATGTGATGCCTTTATTTTACTGATTTAGAATTTTGTAACTGAATTTTTTTCTGGGATTTGAATTCTAATTTGAAGCGGAGAAGGCTGTGTAAAATTATTGGAAGAAATCTCTACGTCATATATTTACATGTGTGCATGTGTAATCAGCTTGAAATCAAGTTGCATGCAATTAGTTATTGATTTTTTTCTGCATATTTATTATTGATCAGTGATGAATTTTGTCTATATGTTTGGATTTACAACTAAATTATGTGAAGTTTTTAGAATACTTATCAATGCAACATTTCCTTTTTTCAGAATTTTTTGTGCATGCAACTCTGTCTCAGCTAGTTTAATCGATTTGTTTTTGGTTACAAGCTTGTTTAGTTTATTTAAGATAATGAAAATTAGAAATTAAAGATTGTCTTGGCTTTGTGTAGTGACTTCTATCTATAACAGCTTTTGAAACATATTTTCTGAATTATTTTATAATTAAAGCAGCATTTATTGGTCAAGTTTAAATTGATTCTGTTTATTTATTCATTAGTAGCTTTGGAAAATCCGCCGCATCAGATTAGGTCCGGTCCTCTGACAGGACCGATCAGATTGTGACACATCAACTATAATGGCGGGTCCAATATGATATGCGCTGTGTAATGGATTCTTGCGGGGCCTCATTGTTTTAGAAGAACAATTTTAGATTTTTATTTGCTTTTTCATTTTCTTTTGAGGAATACTTGAACTTGAGTCTAGCAAGGAATTGAGAATATAGCATGCTAATTGAATTATAACTCATAAGCTTAGATAAACAATTGATTCAAACTATTTAGTGCTTGCTGAGTTGGTTAGTTGCCCATTTTTCCTTTACCTTATGGCACCATCTGCTGCTTTTGTTTTCTTCAACGTTAAATTGTGCATATATAGCTGAAACTTTATGCTAAATGCTGCTTGATCAAAATTCTTTTAAATTCTATCTGTATTGATATGGTTTTCAAGGGGAACCAGTTTCATTGAGTTTCTGATATTGTCAGGCAAAGTTTGCCCAACAGGAAGAGCCATTTCACGTCATAGGGGAGAGCGATCAGGCATTGCTTCTGCACGTTATGCACAGGGCAGCATCTTCTACGAAAACTTACATTGCCAAATGGCTAATGGTTTCACTTCTGGATCCTCATGCTCCTCATTTCTTCAAGTTGCTGGTCATTTAGATGAAAAACTTTTGAAACCATTAGCCACTTATCCCCAGCAAAGAAGAGGAAGATGCAAGTGTTGTCTCTCTGCGGATCCCTCACTAGGCAGTTGGCTTCGACCAAACAAGGGGAAATGCCAGCATTTCAATCATGTCAAGGCGATTAGAACCCGTACTTATTATAAATCCGAGGAGTATGACATAACAGAACCGGCAGCTGTGGACTCCATGAAGGCAGCAGAGGGGTCAAGTGAGGTTGTTTTAGCATCTTCTTGGTGGGAACAGGTTCCAAAGAGATGGGTGATTGTACTACTCTGTTTTACGGCATTTCTCCTATGCAACATGGACCGAGTGAGCACTTCTTTTAGGTTTTCCTTTCTTTTTTCATGTCACAGAGGTCTAAAGTTTCTTGATCAAGTAAACATGTTTCATATTCCGTGTGTCAGAGATAAAACCTTCAGGAAGTTAGGTACTTTAATTTTCAAGTAGCTTAACATTCATTTTAGTCGCAAGGTGCCTCAAGCTGCCCTGAGCAATTCAAAGTATTACTGAACTACTTTTGAATTGACACTTAGTTGAGCTATACAAGTTATTTATTGTACTTTGAACCTGTCATCTGAACGTGCTACTTTATTCAAATGCTAATTGTAGGTTAACATGAGCATTGCCATACTTCCCATGTCACAAGAGTTCAACTGGAACAGTGCCACGGTTGGTTTAATTCAGTCCTCATTTTTCTGGGGCTATCTACTGACTCAGGTATGCTCTGGAGAACAAGACTATGTAAGAGATACATGAAAAATGACTATGTTTTTATTGCATTAGCATGCACTCGTGGTTATAATTGATCTGCACTTGTTTCAAAGTATGCTTATGTTTTCCCATCTCAAGAACCAGTAACTGGAAAAAAATTCTCCCAGTTCATTATCTAACCTTAACACTTCATTTTTGTGGCACATAGATTGTTGGAGGCATATGGGCAGATAGAATTGGTGGAAAGGTAGTTTTGGGTTTTGGAGTGGTTTGGTGGTCGATAGCTACAATACTGACGCCTATTGCGGCAAGAATTGGGCTTCCTTTTTTGCTTATCACGCGTGCTTTCATGGGGATTGGAGAGGTTGGTTTATTTGTATTTTTTTTGACATAATTCTAATATTTATAAGCATTTTGATACTGCAAAAAGAAGAAAATCGCAATTAGATGAATGATTTTAATCTCGGTATCCATTATGAAATTTCAATCATGTTTTCACCGCTTTCCTTTTCTGTGATTGCAATATTGTCTTAAGCTAATATCGTGTGATACTTTATCTGTTAATTATTTTTTGGTTCTTAAAAAAGAAAAGGAAATGGGAATTCTCTTAATTTGATTTGCTTTGAATCAACTCATTTGCATTCAAAAGGGTGATGTTAGCTTTTTGGCAAGCAGATAGAGGATTTTCATCTTATGATTTGCTTTGTTGTACAGGGTGTCGCTATGCCTGCCATGAATAACATTCTTTCCAAGTGGATTCCGGTGTCTGAGAGAAGCAGATCACTTGCCCTAGTATATAGTGGGATGTATCTTGGCTCTGTCACAGGATTGGCTGTCTCTCCCGTGCTAATCCATAAATTTGGGTGGGCATCTGTCTTCTACTCATTTGGCTCCCTTGGAAGTATCTGGTTTGCATTATGGATAAAAAAGGCAAGTATATGCTTCTTTAAGCTGTTTTTTTCAGTAAATTCTAATTCTATGTATGGTTCATAGAAGTCACTAGACAAAATATGAAGAATTAACGACACTAACTGACAATTATATGCTTACACTTTATGGTGGTGCAATATCCAGTAGAACAATTTTGTCTGACTTGACTGAATGGTCTTTCACATTAGGCCAAAATAACCCATTACCGCCTTATGATGTGATGTTGATTCTATGAAATGGAATAAGAAACCATCTATTTCTGCTACCCCATATTTATAATCATTTCACTGGTGATAGTATGCAACCTGAAACTTTATGAGAGGGGGCTTGACTGGTGATAGCACATATTGAAATATGAAAACAATGGTGTATGTAGAACTTCTTATAGCAGTGGCACTGCATGGAACTGAACTTTGAAAACTTTAAGCTGCTTTTATTAATTTTTCTCCAGGCATATAGCTCACCGAAGGAAGATCCAGAGCTTAGTCCGCAGGAAAAGAAGCTTATCTTGGGTGGCAATGTAGCAAAGGAACCTGTTTCAGTCATTCCTTGGAAGTTAATATTATCAAAAGCGCCTGTTTGGGCTCTCATCATTTCTCACTTCTGTCATAATTGGGGGACCTTTATTCTCTTAACGTGGATGCCTACATACTACAATCAGGTAATTGATCCACTGCAAGATTGCTGAACTTATTTATAGATGTGTGATTTCAGCTAATCCACTATCTGAACAGTATAAATTTGTAATAACCAAGTCACGTGCATCCCAACAGGAAAAAAAATCCGTTTCCTACAGTTAGATATCAGTACCCTTTTCTTTCTGTTGATATGTATTATTTAGAATCATGAATAAACTTTTTTATATCTTCTTTCCATTTATGATTTTTTTGTCAGGTTTTGAAGTTTAATCTCACTGAATCAGGCCTCTTATGTGTCTTGCCATGGTTGACCATGGCTGTTTTTGCAAATATAGGAGGATGGATTGCCGACACACTTGTGAGCAGAGGTCTATCTATCACAACAGTTCGGAAGGCAAGGACTAAATATTGCTCTTATTCTTAATTGTGTTTAGGTACTATCAGGCTGTAATCACTTAGATATATGCTATTGGCAGTGACTAACAATCCTATTATGGTGAGGAGGATTCTAAGTTTCTAAGAACATTGGTGTTCTGTGTGTTTTCCGATGAGAAAAGGAGCAGTAGGTCCATGCACTGATATGTCACATACATCGAAACTGCATTAGTGTTGTCCAAGTGGCTTTTGCCATTTTGCCTTAATGGTAGTACGGAGAGGCCATACTAATGCCACGGCTTTAACCATATGGATGGTTCTCATTGACAAATAAATTTACTCACTACATGGATTAAATATAAGAGCATGCAATTAGAATTGGATCTTTAGGCACACAACTGAACTAGAAGTATCTATATGGGATTCTTCTGTATTTCTCATCAGATGAAGTAAATAATTTGATTAGATTTAATAAGCTCAAAGCAGTAGCGCTGCACTCCTCTTTTTTTGCAATAATTTCTGCTACCAGGTTTTCATTAAGTCAAGTTATGGTTGCTCCAAAATTTTTCAACATTACAGATCATGCAATCAATTGGGTTTTTAGGCCCAGCCTTCTTCCTTACGCAGCTCAGCCACGTCAGGACTCCTGCTATGGCTGTACTCTGCATGGCATGCAGTCAGGTTTGTTCTAGAGCAATGCCACCTTCACCAGTTTCATTCATCTTCTAATATTTGTTTTGCTGACTATAACATGGATATTAAGACCTTCCAATCCAATATAGCGTAAAAAAGGTGGTTTCTACTTACTGTTTTTAAAGAATTGTCTGTGAATCCTATAATGTGCTATTGAAGTATTTGAATTTGAAGTGCTATGTTAAGTTGAATCCAATTCCAACTAATTGAATTTGAAGATTCACCCTGCTTGCATGACTTGATACTGTCCTGAACTGGTTTTTCACGTGGCCTTTCCTCTGATTTAATGGAAGCATATAGGTTCTAATTGAGCATTAAGTTTAATGTAGAATGAAGATGTGTTACAAGAAGTCTGAACACCTAAAGGAAAGACTAGTTCACCTCCTTTTATGCGGTGTTTTAAAGGTGGATATGGGTTTCTTGCCATTATA